>SDBU01005641.1_pt1 | contig 14918 bp, 16 predicted proteins | sample 2277071 | NCBI WGS metagenome assembly SDBU01 (sample SAMN10397929, study PRJNA504765) | marine sediment metagenome | isolation source: marine sediment core GS08_GC12, 126 cmbsf | place: Arctic Ocean: Gakkel Ridge, Loki's castle | collected 2008
ATATTTATAAATCCCGGCAAGAAATATTTTGTAGTATAGTTGGTGTTGATTTTGATGTAGATAATTATAATGTTCATTTTACAAATGAGGAAAATGAATTTGCAGATAATTTTTTGAGAGGGTTAGGAGATTGTATAGGGTTACATTTTGACAGTGCCCAATTATATAGGTCTTATAGATATGTGACCATTTTTAAGAACTCAGTTAAGATAAAGAACATGGCTGAGTATATTGCTAAAAGACACAAAGGTACAGTAATAACCTTTGATCCAATTTACGAATATCAAGGGCGTGTAAAGAATATTGAATCTATGGTATCCGGTAATATTCGTAAGGTATGGGCAGTAATGTCAAGAATGAAATTAGGTTTTGCTGTAGATTCTTTTGGAGTACATGGGTTTGGGTCAACAGAAGTACCTACTTATGGGATGTTCGGTGCAACGAACCCAAGATATAGACTTCTTTACAAGAAAGTAAATTGGGCTCCACGTTATGAAAAATGCGGTCGTCAGTATTGTTGGTATAATCCATGTGAGTCCGTGCCATGTTTGAATTTAAGATTTTCTTCTTTTTATTGGAAAGATTCTATAAAGAAAATGGGTCCGTATATTGGGAAGAATTCCAATTTTAGTTTAGGTATATCAAAGAAACTACCGGTTACAATAAGAAAGAAATCGAAGATAGCTCTTGTAATGTTAGAGGGTTTGGGTGCAACTGCTACCTTAACCGATCATGCTGAAAAAATCCACAGTAAATTTGGAATAAAGCCGCATGTTATCATACGTCGTTATCCTGAGCTATTCGACAAGAATCCCCATATTGATGGTGTTACTTGCGTTGGAGATATAAAGATAAGGATGGCGGAAAACGATATAATTGACTCGTTTGACAATACAGCGTTCATAAAGACTGGTATAGGACGATGGCATCACAAAAATGAGGACCTATCTAAACAGAATTTTTCAGAATGGGAACAGCTTTATAAGTTCCACCCTTTAGGGTTGCGAGAAGTTGAGAAATACAAACTGAATTTGGTTCAATTAGCAAATAAGTCTTTAGGGCTTCCTTATGATACTATAGATATTGATACTTATAATATTGGTTCTTGGGAAGAAGAATTACCTTATAGGTATGTTGTTGTAGCTAATGGTGTAGATGAGTTGCATCATGGTAAAACATTAACTAAGAGTTGGCCACAGAAACAATGGAAAGAATTTATATCTAAGTTAGAATATTCTGTCGTGCAAGTTGGTACAAGGAATGATACTGTTATAAAGGGTATAGAATTGAACTTGCTTGGTAAAACTGATATTCCTCAATTATTTTATATATTAAAAAATGCGGCTGGTGTTGTTTGTAATGAAGGTGGTATAATGCACCTTGCGTACGCAGTCAAAGCAGAGAAAATTTTTGTGTTGAGGGGTCCAACGAAAGGTTACTTTTACTATTATCCTAAGATAACATTTATAGATTCGGAGTTTTGTGATGAAGGTTGTTATTGGGACACAATGGATTGGGCATTTGATTGTCCCAAGGGTTTTGATGCGGAGTGCATGAAGATGATTGATAGTGGGGTTGTTGCTGGCAGAGTAAATGCAGCAATGGGATTGTTATAGAAAGGCGGTTTGTTATGGGTGTGAAATTGGCTATGCATGTTATTTGTATGGATGACTCTACAGAAATGCTTAGGTTGTTAAGTATGACTGATGGTTATTTTGATAAAGTTCGAGTATGTGTTGGAGTTAAAACTGGCGATGTGTATAAGGTATTGTCACGGTATGATTGCAAAACATATTATCAGGAATGGCAAGATGATATGTCAGTACAGCATAATATTTTATTGGATGAAGCCAAAAAAGGTGAGTGGATTTTTATAATGGACGTTGACGAGTGTCCTACTAAAGAACTGCTCAAAAAATTAAGAGATTATGCGGAAGAGGCAGAGAAGATTGGTGGTTACCATTTCTTTAGAATTACATCTATAATGGAACTTGATGGTAAAAGAGATTGGTCTGTGCATAAATTGATAAAGACTATTAAAAAGGGGGGAGAAGCTGAGAGGTTTAGAAAGGAAATATATTTTAAGTATGATGGATTTATAAAGTATGAGGGTACTAGTCATTATGGGTTGCAATATAGTGTAACTAAGCATTGGACTGTTCATCATAAAATACCTGAACCCTATATACATTATAAATTTCCGGTAGATATTGTTCGTTGCGATATACAACAAGGGTTTATTAACCCTGAGATGCAGGGAATAAATGAAGAGGATGCCCAGTTTTTGAAGAATGGATTTACTAGAATGGGTATATCCAGTAGTATAGATATGATTAAGTCTATGGAGTCTGGGGTTAGTTTTGATCTCGAATCATTTTTTATTAGTCGAAGAGATCCTGAACTTGGTTGTATTTCCAGGTTTTTTGAATACTATTTTTTGATACATCATTCTGATAAGATAAAATATCATCACCCTCTTTGTGGAAATATTAAGAGTGATCCAGCATTGTTACGTCATTTTATAGAATTAGGTGGTTATAGACAACGGGCTTCTTATATGATTATCAATGACATATCTGGTAAATGGTTACCTATAGGTCATTTAGATATGTCAGAAGATTTGAGAAACCTTATCAACAGTAATATGATATTGTTGGAAGAGGATATTGAAAATGACAATGGATAATAAATTCTGGGAATGTTGGGATATTTTCAATAGAAATATGAAGGTTGGCGTCCATCGTACAACCGGTATAACCCAAGAGAGAGATGTTAGAACTGTTATGTTTTGGTTAAAATGGCATGAGTACGAAGTACGGAATCGTACCATTCTAAATATTGGTCTTGGTGATTCTACAGAAGCTAGAATATTTAAGAAAGCTAAGATGGATGTTTATGGTATTTCTAATAGTGAAGAGGAAGCAGAAGAAGCTAGACGATATAAAGTTAAAGCCTGGAAGATGGATGCTCACCAACTGAGTTTCGATAATGATCTGTTTGATTATATATATATGAGAGATACTATGGAGCATTTTATTGCTCCTATTGTGGTTTTTACACAGTTTAGGCGAGTAATAAGAATGGGTGGGCTGCTCATGTTTCATTACCCTTTTATTGATGAAACGCATGATTGGACTCATTGGTTTGTAGAGTCTCCGAGAATTATTTATGATTGGCTTATAAAGTTTGGTTTTCGGTTGTTACTTTTTAGATATGAACCATTTTCTTCTAGTGACTATCTTTACATAGCACAAAAGGTAGAAATACCTGTAGAAGAATTAGAACGTGGTGCTAATGTGACTGATGATATGGTAAATGAACTTACAAAGTTTCGAGAAAAACTTGCATATGAAAAGAAGGTTGGAGGCGGTTAGGATGGGTTATGGTGACGATATGACTAGGGCTTTTGGTAAACCTTGGTTGAATAAAAAGTATCGGGAGGACATTCAAGATACGGTGGAATATTGGAATGATCCTAAGATAGTAATTCAAGCGGCAAGAAATACTGTTGAAGAAATATTAGTAGATCCTAAGGTTGGTATAGAAGATGGCGGGGTATCGTTAGAAGTTATTGATAATTTCTGTAAAGAATTTGAAATACCAAAGGGAGCAAATATTCTTGAGTTAGGTTGTGGTGGCGGAATACAGTCTCACCGTTGGAAAGTTTATTCTGAAAGATTTGTGATGGATTTCCATATTATAGGCATTGATCATGCACAAAATTCTATAGACATTTGTAATACTCGATTGCCAGATCTTGAATTTTTGTGTAAAAGAGCTACTGAATTGCCATTTGATGATCGTAAGATGGATGTAATTTATACTAATACTATGCTGCAACATAATGGGGCACATAGGCTGCATGTAATATTTGATGGTATTTATGATACATTAAAATCAGATGGGTATTTATTTATATTAAATGAGTTAGTAAGAGATTCATTTATTTACCCAAAATATCATCCACCTCCTGAATTTTATATGGAACCATGGAGTTCTGATGAGAGAGGGTCTGCGGGAACAGCGGCTTGGTGGATTGGCATGATTGCTGATCATGGTTTTGAATTGATGTGGTACGAGAAATCAAGTTTCGTTTTTAAGCGGATAGAAAGGGTGGTTAGGGAAAATGAAAAAAATTGAGTTGCCGGTTGAATTGCCAAAGATTCCTCCGCATGGTAGGCCTACTGTAAATTATGAAAATGATTGGTCGGAACTTACCTACGCTTTACTTGTATCAAGGCTTAGAGATATAGGTATTGAGCATGATGCAAGTTTTGGTTCTACGTTATTTGATACTGCACAAACTGGATCTGGTAAAGGGCATATTGTGGAGTTGGGAACATTTTCTGGTTGGGGTTCGATACATCTTGCGGCCGGAAGTAAGTCTCGTAACCGAGAAAAAGTGTTTACAATAGATAATTATGCTTGTGATTGGCACCCATTTTATAATGAAACACCATTTTGGGGTTATGGTTTAATGGCGGCTGTTAAATGCAAAATGAATTTTAAGATGCTTGGTTTGAGTGATTGGATAAACATGATTTGTTGTTCGACTGTAGATGCGGCCGAGGTAATGGATTTACCGGTACGAGTATTAGTTATTGATGCTAGTCATGATTATATTAGTGTAGTATCGGATATTTTTAGTTGGTGTCCGAAAGTAATACCTGGTGGTATACTTATAATTCATGATTGGTCATTTCCTGATGTTAGAAAAGCTATGACGGAATATATACAAGATTCTGATGAGTGGTCTGATATAACAGAAATAAGCAACATGGTTGCAACGGCGGTGAAATTATGATTAGTGTATCTAATAATACTTATGATGTAGATTTCTATTCTCCTGATTTAACGTTGGAAAAATTGGAGGAATTGATCGGTTATAAAGGTATCGGTTGTCCACCAATACAGGGAAAAGCCATGTTTGAGGCAGGTAAAAATGGCTTTGGTAATGGTTGGATTGTAGAACTTGGTACTTTTCAGGGAGCAGGGACTTCTTATTTTGCTGCTGGCAGTAAGTGTATGAATAGAGAAAAGGTTCTTACTATAGATTATGCTTTAGGAGATTCTCGCTCTTTTGATTATCGTGCTTTTTGGGAGTCGAGCATTACTCATATATCCGAATGTGCTAGAATGTGGTTAATGTTGGGTCTTTCTGATTGGATTGTTTCGACTAGGGGCATACTAACGGCAGATGCAGCAAAATTATTTAGTATTCCAGTTAGGGCATTATTTATTGATGCTGGACATACATATCCAGAAGTTATAGATGATATTAACTTATGGGGGAGTAAGGTTATTTCTGGTGGAATAATTATTTTTGATAATTATGACAGCCCAGAAGTTAAACAGGCTATAGATGAATTGATAGTTCCATCTTCTGATTGGTTGAAACTAGATGATTCGCATTATAGAACAGTAACAGTTGTAAGGCGGTGAAGTTGTGAGCAGATATTTAGTTACAGGCGGTTCAGGGTTTATAGGTAGTCATATAGTTAAGGCGTTGGTGGATTGTGGTGATTTTGTTAGGGTTTTAGATATTGATAACCATTCTCAAATAGATGGTGTAGAATATGTTCCTGGAAGTATAACTAATCCCATTACGTTACATTTTTCTATGAAAGATATAGATTATGTTTTGCATCAAGCAGCCTTGGTTTCGATACCAAATTCTATAAAGGACCCAATACGATATAATGATGTAAACATTACAGGTACTTTGAATGTATTAAATGCTGCCAGAGAGAATGGTATAAAACGGGTTGTCTATGCTTCTTCGTCCTCTTTGTATGGAATGAATAGTGAAGACGGGGAACGGAAAAAGGAAACAATGGTTTGTGATCCTGCCTCTCCTTATGCCATAACTAAGTATGTGGGTGAGTTATATTGTCAAATGTTTAGTAGGCTATATGATTTAGAAACAGTATCACTTAGGTATTTTAATGTGTATGGACCTGGCGAAGATATTACAGGAAAGAGAGGGGTAGTTATTCCTAGTTTCATAAGAAACCTTATAGCAAATAAACCTCCTGTTATTTATGGTGATGGAAACCAATCAAGAGATTTTACATTTGTTAGTGATGTGGTTCGAGCTAATTTGCTAGCCTGTACCGCTGAAAATGTGGCTGGAGAAGTATTCAATATTGGTAATGGTGGTGTTACAGCTATTAGTGACTTGGTTATGTATTTAGCAAAGGTAATGAATGTAGATTGTGAACCAATATTTGTAGATAAGCGGCCATGTGAGTCAATGTATGTATCTGCTGATACTAATAAAGCTAATGATTGGCTGTGTTATAAATCGGAAGTAACCTTAGCGGATGGTTTAGATATTACAATAGACTGGGAAAGGAAACGGTTACAATGAAAAGCGGGATTGGTTTTGTAATACCTGTATGGAATAAAACGGAAGAACTAGAGATGGTTCTTGGTTCATTAGCTAATCAAAGTGTATTGCCAGAACAGATTGTTGTGGTAGATGATATGTCTGATGATCTGCAAGCAAAACAACATATTGAGTTATCTCATAATTATGGTGTAGACTATCTTTACTTCAGAAGAGAACCGAAAAGATATAGATTAAATCAATGTTATATGATTGGTTTATCGGTTCTTAACACAGAATTTGTTGCATTTAGTAATGACGATCTTGTATTTGATAATGATTATGTTGAAAAGTGTTTGTCTATATTAACCAATTATAAGAACATGGTTATGATGAATGCTACTCATAGGTTACCATATCCAGTAGATGTGAAGAAACTTGAAGAAGTAGGCTATACATTAGAAGAAATATCTAAGAGTCATTATGAAAGTATTGACCGTTACCATCCAATGATGTTGACCGGAGAAGAACCATGTTGGAATACGATGGATAATATACATACCTCGCCGAATAATGAAGGGATGGATGGTATTGTATTAACTAGAACCAATTTAGCTAGAAAATACCAACTATGGGACATAAATTGGGAAGGTTGGGGTCGGAATAAACATGAGATGTTGTGTACGGCTAGGACTAATGGTCTTGCTCCGGTTGTTTTTAAGGATATAAAAGCATACCATTTATTGCATGAGAAGGTTCCAATGCAGATAATAGGAACTGCCGATCATGAAGAATATTTTGAAAAGAAGTGGGGCGGTAAAAATATCTATTTGGAGTTTCCATTGGAGTTGGTAGCCGGATTAAAAGAACCAGCATTTGGAGATAGGTGATGATTGGTACCAAAGAAGAATGGCCACTTTCAGAAGAGTATATGGCAAAGGTTGCTAGTAGTTTTTCAACTTTGTTAAAGTCTAATGATACTGGTATATCTCCATTTGTGCGTCAATGGGAATATGCAATGGTAATGAAGTATGTTAAACCAAATATAGAAGATACTGTTTTAGATATAGGGTGTGGCGCAACTCATTTTATTATCTTCATAGCTCCGTATGTAGCTAAAATTTATGGTATAGATGTCGGCGAACTTACAGATGTAAATATAAATACATATTTATCTGGATTGAAACCAACTTCTAATGATTATTACACGGAATGGTTATATAGTTTAAGACATTATGATGATTTTAATTCTGGTAAAGTAACGGTAATTACACAAAATGCTAGAGAATTACCATTTATTGACGGGTATTTTGATAAAGTGTATTCTTTTTCTTCATTGCATCATTTTGAGAGTAAAGACGATACTTTATGTAGTAATGAAGTTCATCGCATACTTAAACCAGGTGGGATATTTTGCGGTACTGTAAATTTCAATGCCTTGTCTGAGAAACCATGTGGTGAAGTTGATTCACGCAGGACATATACACAGGAATCATTTAACAGAAGAATTGTTAAACCTTCTGGATTTTCATTGTTAGGAAAGGAGCACCAAATCCCAAAAGTTGTAGAGGGTTTTCATTGGTTCAGAATGATGTTTTTTGCATTGATAAAGGAGTAGTGTTATGCGGTCTTTATTAGAGGGGTTTCGTGATCCACCAGATGAATATAGTGCCGTTGGTATGTGGTGGTGGGATATGGGGTACTTGACTGAACCCAGAATACATAACCAAATACAAGAAATGAAATTACGTGGTATTGGTACGTCTTGTATTATGTCACATTACGGCCCAGAACAAAGATACTCTACAGAGCCGGCCTATTTTACTGATGAGTGGTGGGAGCTTGTTAAGTTCTCTTTAGAAGCACAAAAAATAATTGGTATGAAACAATGGTTCTGTGATTGGCTTGGAAGATGTGACAAGCAATATTGGCAGAATGAACTAAGAACATATCCTGAATTAACTGGTCAATGGTTGGCTTGGGATGATAGTGGTGTTTTTATTGAAGATGGTGATTTGAATTATCTTGATAGAGTTACAGTAGACAAATTAATAGAAATATTTTTTAATGTTTATGCAGAGAAACTTGGGGATTTATTAGGTGATGTTCTTACTGCATATATGCCAGACGAAAAAACCATATTAGCTGGTCGCATCCCTTATTCCGATTCTTTAGTCGAAAGATTCAAAAAAGAAAAAGGGTACGATCCTTGGCCTCATCTTAATGGTCTTTTTACTGATATAGATGGTTTTTTTACTGATGGTAAGATGACAGAAAAGATAAGATGTGATTATTATGATATAATGGTTACTATGTTAGAGGAAAACTATTATAAGCCGATTGCCGATTGGTTACATGAACATGGAATGTTATATACTAATCATTCTATGTGGGGAAAGGGCGATATATTAGGAGCCGTTACCGAGTATGGAGATTATTTCAGAATGATGCGCTATTTTGATATGCCCGGGTTAGAGGACGTGCGTATGCGTGGTGGCGTCAGCGGAGATTTTAGATATGGTAAAATGGTTAGTTCTATTGCCCATCTTTATAAAAAGAAACGTGTGATTGGAGAATCGTCGTGGAATTCTGGTTGGAATGTTGCTACTGCATATAACTTAGCATGGATAAATGAAAACTATGCTTATGGAGTTAATTGTTATATGCAATTAGGAGCCTTCTATGGTTTGCCGGGTGGTTGGTTTTATCCATCAGATCAATCTTCTGAGCTTAATCAACCATATTGGCAAGAACGAAAACGAATGGCAGATTATGTAAAGAGACTAAGTTTTATTTTAAGTCAGGGGGTGCATGTAACTGATGTAGCTTTTCTTTATCCTATTACTTCTATTCATGCTGGTTGGGTAGGTGGAAAAGAGTTTACCGATGCTGCCAAAGAAACAGCGGAAGCAACTTTTAGTTTATCTCAATCTATTTATGAATCCGGTATCGACTTCGACTTTATTGACGATGATTCTATACAATGTTCTGAGATAGACAACGGTAAATTAAAAGTTTCTGGGTTGGAATTTAGTGTATTGGTTCTACCTCCAATGACTACAATTAACTCTGATACTTTAGTAAAGATACAAGAATTTGAAAAGAGCGGAGGCGCAGTAATAAGGTGTAAAGATTCGTCAGTAGATATTGCTAAACTTATTCGTGATGCCATTACCATAGATGTTATCATCTCAGAAAAAGATATAATATATACACATCAAAGAACCGATAATACTGATATTTACTTTTTTTACAATGCTAGACCTGAAAAACGGGGTTCTTTTTTTGAATTTAAGATGTTGGGTTTTCCTGAAAGATGGGATGCTTTTACTGGACAATCTAGTCCAGTCCATTATAAGATTATTGATGATAAGATGGAAGTATGTCTTGGAATGGAACCATACGAAGGAATGTTGATTATTTTTAAGCGGGAGGAAATATAATGAATACTCTTGGGTGTTACACTTATATATTGCGTGGCATAGATTTTGATATGCCGTTTATGCCGATGCTTCATTCGGTTCTACCTATAGTAGATGAGATGGTTGTAGTTGTTGATAGTACGCATTGGAATGATGGTACAAAAGAAAAGATAAAATCTCTCAATAATGACAAAATAAAAATTATTGATGCAGAATTAGATTTAGATAACCCTGCGGTTGATGGTGCTACGAAGGCATTAGCTAGAAGTAAATGCCAGTCCGATATACTTTTACAAATGGATGCCGATGAGGTGGTTAGGGAAGAGGATTATTCTAAAATTATGTGGTTGAAAGACCATTGGCCTGTAAATACCTCATTGATTAGTACCGGTGTAATTAACTGGTTCAATGGAAATAATTTGAAACTAGGTAGTGCAGGTTGGACTAAAGAAAGGTTCAGTCTTAACAATGACGATATTACACATGGCATACCACTCAATAAACGTATGGCGTGTAAGGACCCTAAGTATTCAAGAGTGATTCCTCATACTTGCGACGGGGCTGGTTATATAAGTAAGGATGGACAGTCTCTAATTTCTAATATATTGTTGAGTGATAATGAGCCAAAGAAAATATTAAAGTCCTTAGATAACTCTAACCATATAATTCTTCACCATTATTCTTGGTATTCTCTTCCACGAAAATGGGAAATGAAAATAATGTGGCATTATTTTTGGGGTATATTAAATGGTGAATATGAGTCAGTAGAAGATTATCAAAACAGTTTGAATGTGGATGAAGAACCGGTGGATTTATTTGGTCCAGTTCAATGTAAGTCACCAAGTTCGTATATGGATGCCATTACTAATGAAATGAAAAACAAAACAATCATTTCTGGTGACAAGATACCTCATCCAGAAGTTGTTATAGATTGGGTTAATAAGCAGAGAGTCTATATTCCAAAGAATATTAGGAAGTTTAGGTTTAAGTCGGAAATACTTAATATGCAAAGTAATAGATCTATTCTCTTAGGGGAATAAAATGAGTGTTGTATGGGAAGTACTTGATTATTTTTTATCTCGCTTGCGTTCAGTGCAGCGGTATACATCACTTGGTTCTGTAGGTGGATATGATTATTATGAGTTACAATTATATGATTATGTATGGGTGGATGAAATTATGACGCCTATGATAATACCAAAACCAACTACAAAGGGAGTTGATTTCTAATGTTGTTGCATCAGATACATGATGCTTTCCATAATAGGATAGAAGATCCTGAATACTGGGATGATGATAGGGCAACTTCCCTAGCTAATGGTGCCCAAGATGCTGTAATCAGAGCATTTAGTATCAAAATACAGGCTTATGTAGATTTAACTACTGTCGATGGTACTAAGAATTATAAACCACCACAAGACTATTTAGAAAATTATTTACTCCACTATAATAGTACCTATAATTTAGACATAATGTTTCTTGGTGAATTGAGCGAAATAGTTGGTGTTGTAACTGACCCAGATTTAGAAGGTCAGCCAACTCATGCTTATATGTGGGCTATATCTGGGAGAAAAGAACTACATTTGTACCCCGTGCCTGATGATGCCTATACAATACAATGGTGGTATTATGCATTAGCTCCTACCTTAGAATTAGACAATGATGAGCCAATGATACCAAGAGAATTTCAATCTTATCTCATAGACCATATGCTTTACAGAGCTAACATCAATGATGACAAAATGTCAGAAGTAGAATTTGAAACATTGTGGAATCTAAAGTTATTTGAGATGAAAAAAACCAGTGTCGATAAAGTTCTCTTTGCTACCAGAACCCAACTGAGTACTGCTAAAGAGCAGTTCCCTCAAACAGGTTCGGCAGATATATCAATGGTACTAGCTGATCCTAGTGGCACATATATATGGTGAGGTTCTGAATGCGTACATTTGAATGGTTACGATTTGATGGTGGATATGTTAATGAGGCTTCTGTTGGCATAGGCAAAGAATCCTTGCACATGATTAGAGATGGTCAAAACATCCGCACCAGGTCTGGAGATATTCAACCAAGGAAAGGATCTGTAGATTATTTTGATTTCACTTTAACTGCTCCCATAGCCGGCAATACAGTAGGCTCATTACATGAGTATCAAAGACAATATGTAGATGGAGTTACCTCTACATTTTGGCGTAGAATAATCTTTACGATGGGAAGTCATTTGTATTATGGTGACCCAGGCTCTCCTACAGTGGCGGTAGAAATAGATCCCACTTTATTGCTATCAATATCTGAAATATATGGTGTAAATGTTTATGACCACTTTATATTTGGTAATGGTACGGACCCCTTAAGAATGACTGATGGGAACAATGTATATTTAGTAGGTATAGTTGCTCCCGATGTTATGACATTGAATACAAATAATAATCCTGGTGGTGAAAGTAGGAAATATAAATATACTTATTTTAGAGATGCAGACCCTTATGATAGAGAGTCCGAAGCCTCAGAAGTTAGATTACTAGATGATGTTGTTGATAGTGCTAACCCAGATGTGGACCTAGATTATACACAGGCCACAGATTCACAGGTCACTCACTATAAATTTTATGCTACTGCTTTTTGGGACGACGATACAGAAACCGAAGAGTCAGATTTCTTTTTAATAGGCACAAAGACTTTAGCAGAGGGAGTAGCTGATGGTCATGTATTTACAGATACTCAGGTAGACCCTACATCGTTACCAGCCTACGATACGACAGTTCGTGGCGTTCCTCCAACTATGAAGTTTCTTTTATGGCATGATAACAGGATTTTTGGTGCCGGTGTTCTAACCGATCCATCTATAATATTTTATTCAGTGATAGGTAAACCATTTTATTGGTCTATTAAAAATAATTGGGATGAAGTTTCAAGGGACGATGGATCGGATATAACCGGATTAGCTGCTATAGGAGCAACTCGTTTTATCTTTAAGACTAACGGAATATTTGAATGGACTGGTGATCCAGAGAGTACAACTCCAATCCATGCAGTAGAACGTCCTGACGCAAGTATGAATATGACGAGACTAGCAGTAGGATGTAGCGATTCTCGCTCTCTCTGTGCATGGTCAAACGCTCTGATCTTCCGTGCTGCTGATGGACATGTATATCATCTGACTATGACTGACTTGACTCAGCTAAGTCGATATATAGAGACTGATATACAGGATTTATCTTCTACTGATGCCGCTGTTCACAATGATTATTATATTATATCAGATGGCGATACTACTTTAGTCTGTGATTTGCGTAGGGGTGTTAGAGGATGGGAGCCGCCTGACGTTGGTATTGATCCTACTTCCTTATTGGTAGACCATAATGGTTTTCTTCTTGGTGCAGAAGGCGATAAGATAGTTAGATACTATACTGGTACACAGGATAATGGTGTTGATTTTCAGAAGAAAGTTAGACCAGCATTTGTGAAGTTTGGACGTGGGAAACAGACGGCGGCTCCAAGAAAGATAATAGTTGAGGCTATTGATAGAACTGGTAGTATCAACGTAGTTCCTTATAATAAAGACGGGGCTATGAGTGCTTTAGACATAGCAACTTATACTTTAACTAAAAGATGGGTTTCAATACCTCGTGGTGGTCGTGGTGATTACCTTTCGTATCTTATATCGTGGAATGATAATACGAAGATTCAAAAAATAGCTAATGAATATCAATTAGTGAAGAGGCATTAAAATGGCTGCTCCTATACATGAATCAAGGAAAGATTATTCAGATAAGACTCCAAGGTCAGTTCAAAAGATAATCTATATGAAGAGGCAACGTGCATTATATAGAAGAAGGAGGTTAGATAAATGAAAGTGAATGAGAGTTCTCCAATAAGTGATTACCCAAAATTTGGTATTGGTAAGGTAATTTACGATCATCTTCCGATAAGAGGTAAGGCCATTGTAGAGGTACATGATAAAAATGGTAAACTAAAAGATCGTCGAGTGATTTCTAATACCATAACTACCGAAGGTGATAAGATTGTTGCCGACCAAATGTCGGATCAAGGTGAAGCTGCATTAAGCCATATGGCTTTTGGCACTGGAAGTGGCCAGACATCTGCTAGTAATGCACTAGCAGTTGAAACCGACAGAACGGCTATAACCAGCAATACCCAGGGTGCCGGTGCGAATGATAATGATATTATTATTATTGATTCTCTAACTGGTGTTACCAGAGCCGTTACTGAGGCTGGTATTTTTAATGCCACTCCCGCTGGTGATATGTTTTGTTATACTGATTTTGCTGTAGTTAATATTGATACTGACGATACATTGACAATAACGTGGACAATAACATTTGGTGCTAGCTAAGGGGTGAGGTAAATGCCTAACGAAGTATTAGTAAAAGCAGGTACGCAAATAGTATTAGCGGATGCAACTGATTTTGACAATAATCCTGCCGCTGATACCGACCAAATAGACCTGACCTCGCTGGCAGATGGCGGGGCAAGGCAAAGCAACAAGTTTGACTTTGGCGCAACGAGAGCCAGGATGTATAACGTGGCGGTTAGCGTGGAGATAGACGTTGCTCCTGTTTCTGGCACAGTTGTTGACATATACCTTGCTCCATCAATAGTTTCTGGAGCTGCTCTTGAGAATCCTGGAGGTATAGTTGGTGCCGATGGAGCTTATACGGGAACGGCTGGCGATAGTCTGGCTGATAGTTTGAAGCAACTTGACTTTATAGGTAGCGTTATTTGTACTCTTGACGCTGACCCTGTAATGCAAAATCAGAACTTTGTGTATGCTCCCCATGCTCGGTATGGCACATTGGTAGTGTTTAACCAAAGCGGTCAAGCGTTTGTTGCGGACGCTACACATCATTATATTATATTTGAACCAATCGTTGACGAGATTCAATAATGAGCAAGCTGATAACGCCATCATACGCCCAAGGACTTGCTCGCTTCGCCGGCGAATCAGAAGCTCCCGAATTATGGCGTGGACTTATTGGTACTTGGTTGCCGTTCTTGGGGCCGACAGGTTTGACGCTGCATGATCATGTCGGGAAGAATCACGGTACTTTGACTGGCATGGACGCTGCAACAGATTGGATTCTTGGGAAGAACAGCTATGCTTTAGATCTTGATGGGTCAAATGATTATATAGATACGATTTCTGGCGT
>SDBU01005642.1_pt1 | contig 14917 bp, 13 predicted proteins | sample 2277071 | NCBI WGS metagenome assembly SDBU01 (sample SAMN10397929, study PRJNA504765) | marine sediment metagenome | isolation source: marine sediment core GS08_GC12, 126 cmbsf | place: Arctic Ocean: Gakkel Ridge, Loki's castle | collected 2008
GCGTAAGAGAGCTTTAAACGCTGCGGGGAGGCGTCGATGCCGAGTTGGGTGAGATAGTCAATCTCTTCGAGAAGTATCTGCGGGTTCACGACCATCCCCGCTCCCATTACACAAATCGTGTCGGGCTGGATGATTCCCGAGGGGATAAGGTGTAGTTTGAAGAGCTGATCGCCAACAGTAACGGAATGTCCGGCGTTATCCCCGCCATTAAAGCGGGCGACGATGTCTGCATCCCTGGCGAGCAAGTCGATAATCCGGCCCTTGCCCTCATCTCCCCATTGCGATCCGATAACGATATCAAGCGGCATACAACACCTCGGAGGGAGTATAGCATGGTGTAAGTGATGACGAATGACCCGCAGGCGATACCCCCTGAGTATCGGATTGAAAATCCCGATCGCTATTGTTCGTTGAACCCCGAAACGGCTATAATCGAAGCATAGGGTCTGTAAAGTGATGACGCGACGGTTAAAACATCTTATTCTTTTTTCAGGTATCTTGGCAGGCTTCCTTTGGATAACTTATCCAATCGCCGCGGTTCGCGCCGAGAACAATCCCAAACCGGCACTCCAGCCCACTCCTTTTCTCACACCCACCCCACGCCAGGATGGGAAAATTGTTTATTTAGTCCAGGAGGGAGATTCGCTCTGGCGCATAGCCGCGATTGCCGGGATCTCACTTGAAGAACTCATGGCCATGAATGGTATTCAACCGGGAGATTACATATCTCCTGGGATGGAACTCGAATTGGGAGTAGGAGGACCGGCGGTTGGGACTGCGGCGTCTTTCGACGCTCAAGCGACGCCAACCCAGGATCTCCTGACGCCGACGCCGGTCGTTGGAACCGCCGAAATTTGCATCATGCTCTTCATGGATGAGAACGGCAACGGACGGCTTGAAGAGGGGGAGCTGCCTCTCGCGGGTGGACGGATTAGCATTGCGGACATAAATGGTATCGTCGCCGGCGAAATCACTACGGAGGATCTGAGCGAAGAAGAAGATCCCGTCGGCCATTGTTTCCCGGAATTAATAAACGGTGACTACAATGTCAGCGCAGCGGTCCCTCCAGAATACAACCCAACAACTGGCTTGAATGTGCCTGTATCTCTAAAACCAGGAGATATCAAGTATCTCCAATTTGGAGCTCAACCGAGTTCCTCAATTGGCGGCTCGCTCGATTCTGATGACGGGGGCCGATCAACAGTTTTAGGTCTTCTTGGCGTGCTCTTGCTCATCTCCGCAGGAGCGTTGGGATATTACGCCTCACGCATCTCCCGCCGGTCGCCGCGATCCTTACGATAAAACTCCTGGAAGTAATATCCAAAGACATCAGTGAAAACGAATGTCCTGGGTTACTCCTCTTGAACGAATGAATTGGGGCCATTCAGAATTACGCAACTTAGCAAACGGTGATTTAATAGAGCATTATTATCCTTGGAATGTAAGCCTGACGCGCGAATAGATTCCAAGGAGCGTATGGACGGCAGTGAGCGAGGCCGATGAGGCAGCTAATGTTCCAGAAGCGAAATAGGGGATCCCTCAAACAAGCTCTTGAGCGGGCGGGTGACTCGGATTTACGAAGCCTTGAAGCAGACGTGGCCGAGAGGCAGGAGAGGGTTGCCCAACTTCAGTTTGAGCTCTCCGACACACAAGCGGATTTAGGGCGTTTCGAACGTGAATATGAGGCCCAGGTTGGATCACTCCAACAACGTTTGATTTCGTTAGAAGCGGAGGTAGATCAAGCTCGCCTGCGTGCCGCTCACCGGGCGCAGTGGGGAGATCGTGCAGACTCCCCCGATTTTAACGTCGATGCAGTTGAACAATTTCGACGGACTTGGGCACCGCGCGAAAAGCCGCCCGAACCCGAATCGCCAGCGCCAGTGTCCGAAGAAACGAAGGCGGAACTCAAGCAACTTTTCCGCACCCTCGCCAAGCGCTTCCATCCGGATCTGGTCACTGACCCTGAGGAGAAACGCCGGCGGGAGAAGGTGATGGTGCAGATAAATGATGCATATGCTGCGCAAAACCTATTAACCATGAAAAAAGTGGCACTGAAGCCAGTCCGCCCTGAAGCGCCCGCGACCAAGACGCGCGAGCAAATTATTGTAGATCTAAAAGCTGAGATCGTACGTCTCGATCGTGTAGTCTTATCTTTGGAAAGACAATTGCAGGAATTAATCAACTCTTATACTGTGCGGTTGATGCTCGAGGTCAGCATAGCGAAGAGGGACGGGGGCAATCTGTTAGCGAAGATGGCAGCGGAAATACGGACAGAGATCGCAAGCCTGGAAGCAGAACTGAAGGCTCTCGGGTAGCCATTGAAAGCATCGTAGCGCTACTAAGCACATCAGCGGGTCTAAATAAATAGGAGAGGGCTGTCCCAAAAGTCATATCTGGGCAGCCTCTTTTCGTTGTCGTCTACTCTCAGTCTGTCACTACGAGCCGCGATTGAAGTGATCGCCTCGTTTGTTGCTTGGGTGTGTGATTCTTGGTCGACGCGATTTCTCGATACACGCATGTTCATGCCAGCGCGGCAACCAGTCTAGGCTGGTGTCGGTCTCATATCCTGAGATTCATTTTAGCCCAAGTTCTTGGTAGATTCTGGCGACATCAGCGTTTTCAGCTATTAGGTTAAAAAAGGTCTCCATCTTCTCCGGCTGTCCCAGGCGAGTTTTCCCTATGGATCTCTCAATGATCTCGATCGTCTCCATTGTGTTTTCTTTAACCAGTAGGATGGGGACACAGAGACTCTCTGCCTGTTGGATGATCAACGGGCTGGGCCGTAGATTTCCGGTAAGAATGAGGACGACGGTTGAGGTTTCGAGCGCCGCGAGTTGAATATCCGTCCGGTCTCCGCCGGTGATGACGGCTTTGTTCTTGTAGCGGCGGAAGCGGGAGAGTGCAGCGTCGGCCGTCATCGCGCCGATAGTGAGCGTCTCCGCTAAGGCGTCCGGATCCAGCTCTTCTGTGAGCACTTCGGCGGTGAGCAATTCCACGAATTCTCCAACGCTGAGTGCGGAGAGTCGGGGCACGATCGGCAGGACTCCAACAACGAAGATGCCTTTCGCCTTGAGATAGGGGAGAGCATATTCATCGACAAAAGATCGGTTACTCTCAGGAACCCGGTTTATTAGCACGCCCAGCAGCTGTTCGCCCAGCCGAAAACGCGCGGCGAGGACGTCGTCCAGGAGACACATGTCACCTTTAAAGGGAACAATCACCAGCGCCGGCGCGCCGAGTTCTTCCGCGATGCGCAAGTTGGAAAGCCCCATGGCATAGCCCTCACGCAGACTGGCGCCACCCTCTAGAAGCAGGATGTCTTTCCCGCTCCCAGCAGTTTTTACGGCCTCTTTAATATCGCCCATGAGGTCATGCTCGCTGAGACTCTCGAGGCGTTCTCGCAGCGTCGATGCGGTGACGATGATGGTCGAAGCCTTTAGAGGATCGCCATCTAAACCCAATGAACTGTGCACGAAGACGGCATCTTCGTCTGCCAATTTGCCGTCGGGGGTGCGCCAAGGCTGGGTGCTTACAGGTTTCAAGTACCCCACCTTGTATCCATCGGATTGCAACATTTGTCCAAAAGCGAGACAGACGGCAGTTTTGCCAGAGTGTGGCTCGACGGAAGTGATATACAAACATTTCATTTGAAACTCCCTGGGGTGTCCACTTGCTCGGGGGAAGGTTTGCTTTCAGTCTTAAGCAGGATCAGGCGCATATCGAGCGCAACGCCTCCGCGACCCTCTTCATACACGATAAAAGGATTGATATCGAGTTCGGCGATCTCTGGGAAGTCCAGGACGAGCTGACCGATTCGGAGCAGAGCGCCGACCAATATCGCCTTATCAACAGGCGGCTCGCCTCGCACGCCGTCGAGCAGGGCTTTAGCGCGGATCTCGGTGAGCATCTGTGCAGCTTCATCGCGAGAGAAAGGTGCGATTCGGAAGGCGGCATCCTTAAGCGCCTCTACGTAGATACCACCAAGACCGAATGTAATCAGCGGGCCGAATTGGGGATCGCGATTCATACCGATGAGGATTTCCAATCCAGAGGGCACCATCTTTTGAACCTGACACCCCCATAAACGCGCTTCCGGGAGGTAGCGCTGCGAACGATATGTGATCAAGTCGAAAGCGTCGCGCACATCCGTTGGATTCTGAAGGCCGACTTTTACGCCGCCGACGTCGGTTTTATGCAGGATATCAGGCGAGGCGATTTTTAAAACGACGGGGTATCCCATATCCGCCGCAATCTCGACCGCCTTTTCGGCTGTTTCTGCAATCTCTGAGGGGGGCGCTTGAAGACCATAGGCAGTGAGGATCGACTTCGCTTCCGCATCCCCGATAGAAAGCCTGCCCTCATCGAGGACACGGTCTATCGTCTCGCGCGCTGTCTTCTGATCGACATCGAAACTCTCGAAACTGGGTAGCGGCCTTTCGCGGTATTCCCGATAATGGCTCATCGCCTGAAGCACCATCGCCGCGCGCTCAGGGAAGGGGAAGTTCGGCACGTTGTGTTTGGCCATATATTTAATGCTGGCCTCGACACGAGCTTCGCCCATGAAGCAAGCCAAGATGGGGATGTCGACTTTCGCACTGATTTCGGCGACCACCTCGGCGGTTTCAACGATCTCGGTCATGGCTTGCGGCGTAAGGATGACGAGTACGCCATCGACCGATGGGCTTCCAATGACCTGCTCGAGGGCAAAGCGGTAGCGGTCGGCACGCGCATCTCCCAGAACATCAACAGGATTAGCTGCGCTGGCCGCGTCAGGCAGGAACTGTTCGAGCGCCTTTATGCACTCTGGTTTAAACCTAGCGAGTTTTAAGCCGGCTCGTTCCAGCGCGTCCGTTGCCAGGATGCCAGGACCGCCCGCGTTAGTCACGATCGCAATGTGATCGCCTTGAAGGGGACTAAGATAACCAAATCCCCGGGCCATGTCGAATAAGTCCTGCAGGGACTGAGCCCGAAGTACGCCCGACTGTCGGAATGCAGCTTCGTATGCTTGTTCAGACCCTGCCAGCGAGCCCGTGTGAGAGCTCACCGCGCGGGAACCGGCTTGCGTAACGCCGGATTTCAGCGCCACGATCGGTTTGATCTTCGAAACCTCGCGCGCCACCCTGATGAATTCCTGCCCATCGGGCAGCCCCTCCATGTAGGAAAGGATGACCTTCGATGTTGGATCTTTTGCCCAGGCGCGCAGCAGGTCGACCTCGCTAACATCGGCTTTATTTCCCAACGAGGCGAATTTACTCAAGCCCAACCTGCCGGCTTGCGCCCAATCAAGAATTGCAGTTCCTAACGCGCCGGACTGGGACATGAAGTCCATCGGACCCTTCGGGGGCAGGCCAGCGGAAAAAGAGGCGTTCATCGGGATCGCGGTGTTGATCACACCCAGGCAGTTCGGACCGATTAAGCGGATGTTCAATTCGTTGGTGATCTCGATAAGCTCTAGCTCCCGATCGAGTCCATCCATGCCCGCCTCACGAAAACCAGCGCTGATCACGATTACCGCTGGGATCCTTTTCTCGCCGCAAGTACGCATCGCATCAGGAACCAGGGGGTACGGGATCACTATGACGGCCAGATCGATAGGATCCGGGATATCTGAAACAACGGGATATGCGGGAAGACCAAGGATTTCATCAGCCTTGGGGTTAATCGGGTAGACTCTGCGGCCATCCTGTAGGAAGCCGCCGTTTACTAAATTATCGAGAACGGCATACCCTAATTTCGAGGTGTTAGTCGACGCGCCAATGACCGCTATGGATTGGGGAGAGAAAAAAGCATCAAGTGACAAGTACATGACTCCGAGTGTATTTAGGTGTAGTGTAATCCTTCTAGTTTCTCGAATCAATGAGAAGGGTAACTATCAAGAATGCCGAATGTCGTGGGTTAAGTTTGATCCGTCTTGCCAGATAGGGGACGGTCGAGACTTTCGGTCTTCTCTGTTGGTGCCAAGGTCTTGGAGAGAAGAGCCGCGATCGGTGTGAAAGATCGGCGATGGACGGGCGAAGGTCCAAGTGCTGCCAGCGCTTCCCTATGAACACTCGTGCCATACCCCTTGTGCCGGGGGAAACCGTAGCCCGGATAACGTTCCCCAATCTCAATCATTATATTATCGCGGGTTACTTTAGCGATAATTGATGCGGCTGAAATCGAGAGCACAATCGCGTCGCCTCTGGGTAGCGCAGTCTGAGGGAGTTCAGACTCTGGCAGCAAGATGTGATCGATCAAGAGATGATCCGGTGATGGATCGAGTTCATAAATGGCACGGATCATCGCGGAACGGGTGGCCGGGATCAAGCCCAGAGTGTCAACCTCTCCGGCCGTCGCTTGGCCGACACCGATCGTGGTGGCGGTCTCCAGAATTATTCCCGCCCAATGGCTGCGTTGGCGTGCGCTTAGAAGCTTAGAGTCACGAACGCCGCCCAATTCGCTTTTTAGGTTGGATCTCTCAATAGGCAGAACGACAGCGGCTGCAACCACGGGACCGGCCCAGGCGCCTCGCCCTGCTTCATCAATGCCGGCGACTATTGCTATACCGTCGTTATGAAGCGCCATCTCGAGCACGAGATCGGGTGTACGCCCGCGGTCATTTCTTGTCATAAACCCCTCTTAGATTGTTAAGGCGAATCCGAAAGAGATCCGCGAACATCGTGGCAGAATCGCGCAAGATGCGCACCCTGGTTCCCGAGTTGAAATACCAGTTAATCGGGATCTCGATGACTCGCATGCCCTGCTTCTTGGCGATGAATAGGATCTCGACATCGAAAGTCCAACCGGCGATCGTCTGCAGCGGAAAAAGTTCCTCGGCAACATCTGCTCGGAAACATTTGAAGCCGCATTGGGTGTCCTGCAAACCGGGAAGCGTCACAACCCGGACGAGCAGATTAAAAGCCCGCCCGATCAGGTGACGGTAATATGGCTCGTCATAACGAGCTGCGCCGGGAATTTCACGCGATGCAATCGCAACGTCGAAGGGAGGAGCCTGGGGAGGGAGAAAGTGATTAACTTCCTCGATTGGCATAGAGAGATCCGCATCGCAGATAAAACGAAAATCGCCTTTTGATGCAAGCATACCTCTACGGACAGCCAACCCTTTCCCGGCAATCGGCTCTTGAAGCGCTTGAATCTCTGGATGACGGTCCGCGTAACGCTGGCTGATCTGCGCGGTACGATCCGAGCTACCGTTTTCAACGATGATAATTTCAGATGGGTAGGGCTGGGTATGGACGAACTCGAGGATCGCCTCTAAGCTCTGCGGCAGTCGATTTTCCTCATTGTGGGCGGGGACGATAATCGATAGGAGAGGGGGCAACTAAGGCTCCAATGTCGCTGGTGGACCTAACCGTAAAAGCTGTAGGAAATCACTAAAATAGTGAGGATACTCAGGATCATCACTTCGAAGAACACCAAAATGCCAAGGAGTATCCACTGGCGCCGTGAGAATGGGAAACGGCTGCGTTTCAGGGAGCGCTCTTCCCGCGGGGTAAGAGGAGAAGCGTCCATATCGAAGGCTTCATCCAGTTCGGCTGGGGAATCCTCAGGCAGTTGGATGGGCTCGACGGATCTAGGTTCAGGCTCATGCTCCGGATCAGGCTCAGGAATGGTCTCTGCTTTCGGTCTGGTTGGCTTGGTCAGAACTTCGGTCAATTCAAGGATGTCATCCTGGTTCATAATGGCTTGAAATTGGTTCACATTTGAAGCGAAGTGGTCGAGGGCGTCGGATTGGACTATACGCGCCCGCGGGTCGGAGGTGTCGACGTGGGTCTTGGGATTGGTGAAGAGCAGGATCGCCTCGACTTCTGGGAGAGCGTAACCCTTTTCCCGCAGGTAGTCGTGGACTTCCTGCGCCATCGTCATAACTTGGGATTGCAGATTGGGACGGACAGGCACGAAGCGTCGTGTGCGTCCGCCGCCGTACTTCATCCAGGCCTCTTCCTTCGCCCGGTAAACGCCGACGAGTGGGCTTGGCAGAATCACGCGCACACCTTGCGGACTGAGGAGCAGCATCGGGATTGTGGTGGTTGTGCCGGGGAGTGGTAAATTAAAGATAGCCAAATGATCGCGACCAAGTGTCTTGCCTAACTTTTCATAGGCATCATTCTGGGCTTCCATTTCTCCATACCACTTGCGTCCGTGCTGCAAAGTTCCCCTGATACGGCTCTCCAGGCTGATGATGCCCTCTTCATCACGGAATTCAGAACACTCTATGCGTCTCATGATACGTCCTTAATCCGAGCGGTTGGTTTTCTTTCTCAACGCACTGCTTTGTCTAGAGAGATTATAAAGCAGACATAAATCATTACAAGCTGTGAAATCGAGTTGTTTTGAGGATATAATCGAATTTAAGAGGTGCGCAGTGTCTAGAAGGTTCGTCATCACGATTTTCTCCCTGCTTTTAATAGCGCTTATCATGCCGATAGCCGTAAACGCGCAGGAGGGTAATCGCGTGTTTTTATTGGAGGCAACGGGACCCTTAACACCCACGATGGTAGAGTACCTAAAGCGGGGGATTGAGAAGGCGGAGCGGGAAGGCGGCGAGGCGCTCATCTTCCAGATCGACACACCTGGCGGGTCCATTGATCTCATGAACCGGATGGTGCAAGCGATCCGGGGAAGCCATGTCCCGGTAGTGGTTTACGTCGCCCCGCGAGGGGCGATTGCCGGTAGTGCGGGCACGGTCATCACATTAGCCGGGCATCTCGCTGTTATGGCACCTGAAACCGCAATTGGGGCAGCGAGCCCGGTTGGGATGCAGGGAGAGGATCTCGGCGATACTATCGAAACCAAGGAGAAAGAGATTCTTAAAGCTACGATCAGGGGCCTGGTCGCACATCGGGGGGAAGAAGCCAGGAATCTAGCTGAAGCGACGATCGAATCCGCGAAGGCAGTATCCGCTCAAGAGGCGCTTGATGCTGGCTTGATAGATTTTGTCGCCGGCGATATTGAGATACTCCTTAATCAAATTGACGGCCAGAAGGTTGATGCGCACGGAGAGCACGTTCTGCATACGGCAGATGCAAGCGTCACGGAGGTCCCCCAAAATTTCATCGAGCAATTTCTTCAAGTCCTGACCAATCCAAACATCGTCTTCTTGCTACTTTCGGTCGGAGTCCAGGCTATCTTGATCGAGATCTCTTCGCCAGGCGGTTGGATCGCGGGCTTCATCGGGATCGTGTGCCTGGCTCTGGGAACCTATGGTCTCGGGGTTCTGCCTGTGAACTGGTTTGGGTTGATTTTCGTCCTCACCTCATTTGTGCTCTTTATTTTGGAGATTAAAGCCCCCACACATGGAGCGTTAACGGTGGCCGGTTTAGCATCGTTTGTCATCGGTTTTCTAGTCCTGTTTAATTCACCTTCGACGCCATCCTTTTGGCGTGTTTCCGTCCCCCTTGTGGTGGGAACTGGCGTTGCGATCGCGATTGGCTTTCTGACGCTCCTGACCTTTGTGATTCGCGCTCAACTTCGACCTGTTGAAGTTGGGGCCGAGTCATTGATAGGGCGTACCGCCGAAGCACGTTCGGATCTCTCGCCCGGGGGTATGGTTCAGGTTGCTGGAGAGCTCTGGAGCGCAATCCTCGAGAACGATGAGGATGAGATAACAAACGGCGAGAGGGTCGATATCATCGGTGTAGATGGAATACGGTTGCGTGTACGTCCATGGAAAAAGAAGGGCAGTTGACTCGAGATAAACCAGCTTGTAAACTATCGCGTACGTAACAAGGAGGGCGCGATGCCATCATCTGATTTTCGTATGATCGTTCGCACTGGACCTAACCCTGGAACAGTCTTTGAGCTGACGAAGGAAGTTTCGCTCATTGGGCGTGATGTAACAAACGATGTTGTTGTCGGGGACGCGGAGGTCTCACGACAGCATTCCAGAATCACGCGCACCCCTGGAGGGTATGTTTTAGAGGACCTCGGTTCAACCAACGGCACTTTTGTCAACGGTGAACGGCTAGTGGCACCGCGGGTGATGAACCCGGGCGATTTGATCGCTCTCGGAGAAACCGTATCCTTAACCTTCGACGCGACATCACCGGAAGCTGCGGCGACGGTTGCCCAACCGGTTGCTACTGCAGAGCCTGCGAAGAAAGCTCCTCAGGCGGCCCAACCAGCCGCGCAGCCTAGCCCGGCGGTGGAAGACCCGGCGCCGGCAAAGAAAGGCAGGAAGCCATGGGTTCTGGCGGGTGTGGGATGTTTCGTTCTGATCCTCGCTTGCGGAGGATTCATATGGTTCATGGATTATTTCTATCCACAGATGCTGTATGCGCCGTTAATCTGGTTAGGTTTTTGATAAACAGGAGTCTTGTAAGAAGGGACGGGGCGGAGTGATCCGCCCCGTTTTTTTTAATAAATATCCACCCAATCAGAGCTCATCATACAGGGATGGCAGAAGTTTGTAACTTCAGAAGCTCTCCTGCATCCAAAGGAGAAGTGATCATAAGTTTAAGGAGATAGTATGGAGATGGAAATCACTTTTCCCGGAGGTGCGCGTGTAAACGCCCACTTCGGATCGTTTACGATAAATACGGACCAATCCCCGCAAGGAGGGGGAGAAGGATCGGCGCCGTCGCCTTTTGCGACCTTCCTGGCATCCCTTGGGACGTGCGCGGGGATCTACGTCTTGAGTTTTTTGAAGCAGAGAGGCTTACCCACTGAAGGAGTTCGCATCCTTCAAAAGACACACTCCAATCCGGCAACGGGAATGATAGGGCAGATTGACCTTGAGATCCAGGTTCCCGAGGATTTTCCAGATAAGTATAAAGATGCGCTGATCCGTTCAGCGGAGTTATGCGCGGTGAAGAAACATTTTGATGACCCCCCGCGCTTTAATGTATACACAGAGTCCGTAGCATTGGCGATAAATTGAATATTTAATACTACAATCAAGGGCGGAGGTCGAGATGTCAAAACGGCTTACCGTCCTTGTTGTGCTTTCCTTGGTCATTGTCCTCGCCGGTGGAGCGCTCTTTCTGCGTGGTCGACTGCCTATTGCCGAAGATATCGGAGAAGTTTCCCAAGAAACCGAAGAACTCCAGAAAGTTACTGGCACTGTAGAGGCCGACTTGTATGCTGCGGCGCGCGATCAGATGGTCGAGCGTGGGATCATCGCTTACGGGATTGTCTCTCCTGAGGTGATCGCGGCAATGCGACGAGTCCCCCGGCATGAGTTTGTCCCTGAGGAATATAACCATCTGGCGTACGAGAACAACCCACTCCCCATCGGCTATGGGCAGACAATCTCGCAGCCATACATCGTGGCGTTAATGACGCAGGAGTTGGATGTCGAGGCAGGAGATAAAATCCTGGAGATCGGGACCGGCTCTGGATATCAAGCGGCAGTTTTGGCAGAGTTGGATATCGAGGTCTTCACGATCGAGATCATCGAACCGCTGGCACACGAGGCCGCGCAGCGCCTGGAAGAACTCGCCTACGGTAGCATCCATGTGCGCAATGCAGATGGATATTTCGGTTGGCCGGAAGAAGCGCCCTTCGATGCGATTATAGTGACCGCTGCTCCCGATAATATCCCCCAGCCATTGCTTCAACAGTTGAAGATTGGCGGGGTTCTTGTGATCCCGGTAGGGCCCATCGGAGGTGTTCAGGAATTGTGGAGGGTTACGCGTGTGGCGCAAGACGAATACCAGACCGCCAGTCTGGGCGGCGTGCGCTTTGTGCCTTTTACTCGAGCGGGATACGATGATCCATGACAAACATTCGGCAACTCACATGGCTTAAATTATCGACTTGATTCCCGCCGATCCACACCCGAACGTCGCTCTTCGCCATTTCGGCGTTCCGGATCGCTATAATTGGGATTACTGTCCTGCCTTCGATCTTTGTCGGAACGGCGATCTTTCCCTCCCCTGCGCTCTTCACCTGTGAAGGGTTGTGCTCCTTCTTTCTCTTCAGGCATATCAAACTCCTTACTGTATTATTAATTATCAATGTAGCTCAAACTGGGTGAAGGGGCAATCCAACGCTGGTCGCCATTCCTGCACAAGCTCTCCAGCCTTTCATCCAATACCCTGCTGGCTACCAGTTCGCCGTTAAGAAAGGTGACCCATGCCTAGTGTCTGGTGTAGGTAGCGATCGGTGTGACCAATGCATGAATCATGGAAGTTGGAGCGATGCATTGAATCGGCTAGGCGCTGCCTGATATAAGTCGATCAAGATGGGCTGCTGCGAAACTCCACGCGGCAATTAGGGGACACGACTACGGCTGGTTCTGCACTCAATTGAGGAGAACCCCTTTTTCTGAACGTCTGGCACACGGTTCATTGCCGTGTGCCAGACGGCGCGGCGAACCAGGCAACCAGGTAGATTAACCCTCCAGCAAAAAGCGTGGTTTGAAATCCCATCGAAAGGGAGATCATCGCCGCCAAAACACCGCTCACTCCGGATAGTGCACCATTGATCGCCCACGCCCAAGGGATCAGATGTGAGGAATGGGTTTCGAGGTGCGCCAAGCCTGATATAAAAGGGACGCCCATCAATAAACCCAAAGGGAAAAGGATCACGATGGTGATCGCGATTCTCCCATAGAGCGGCAGGGGCAGGATCCACTGAACGAAGGTGGGCAAAGCGATCGTTACTATAGCGATAATCAGGATCAAAATAAGCAGTGCGGGGCGCAGCGATAATCGCGGGGAGAGAAGGCTGCCCAAACCCGAGGCGAGGAGCAGAATGAAGAGAACCGTCGCCAGCGCGAGCGCGGGCTGATCGAGTGGCAATCCCAGGCTCTGGAGCAGAGGGATTTCAATTAATAGATAACCGGCACCCAGGCTGCCAAAATAGAGGAGCATCGAGGCGCGGGGAACAGCAGTGGTAGATCGTCGACGGAGGACGAAAAGCGGAGCGAGGATCAGAGGAATGCCAAGGAGAAACATTAACACCAGCAAACCAACCAGTACGAAGTAACCGCTTCCCCCGAAAGGCTGCCATATTTTTCCAAGGGTAGCGAGAACATCCGCTGTTTGGCGCCAGCGAAAGAAATGGAAGAAGTAGGGTTGTTTGTCCCGCGGAGGTGTGAGATCAAACGGGTAGTCGCGTATCGTTGTTTCGTGGTTCTCTAGCAGATTTGTATAAAGCTGGTGGTAAACAGGCTCTGGCAGGACGTTGCGGCGATTGACTTCATCGGTTTCTAAGTTTGGGAGAACGATGGCGTCGAATCCATTCACTTGTAGAAAGTTACGCACAAGAGCGAGCTCAGCGTCTGTAAAGGGTCTTCGGCTGGCAATCATCGTCGCCGTTCTCATCCCACGGTAGGCGAGGGTATGCGAATGAATGTTGGATACTCCTGTCTCGCGAAGTGCGGCAATCAGCGTGGCCCATGCTCGGGCGGATTCGCTGGGTGGTGTCTCAACCCAGCGGGTGATTACGAGCAACCCGTCATTCGAGAGGCGGTTCCAGGATTGGATGAGCGATTCCTTTGTGAGCAGGAAATTCTCCGAAAGGCTGAAGGCGCCCGAAGTTACGGGATGGAAACTGTCGCTTAACGCAAATTCGATCACTGTGTAGCGCTTATCGGGGAGGCTGAGCAGACCCCTACTGGAGCGTGGGCTAACGGTCAGGCGAGGGTGGCTGTAAAGCCCCTGGCTGTATCCTAAATATGCACTTTCGAGGACCTCGGTTACGAGAGGGTTATCTGTTGGTATGGTGACGTGCTCTGCACCTGATGCTAACGCCAGGAGAGGGCTGAGCCCGGCGCCGGGGTTGAGAATCAGGGCAGCCCCATTCGGCCGGAGAATGTAGGCGAGGGCGCTTGGCATGTGAGATGCCAGATTGCGTAACGCCGGATCATCCGCCGAAATATTCGTGATCGGCTGCGGTCCTTCACCGTCCACAAACAAACCGGCTTGAACGGGAAGTTCGCCAGATGCGTTCAAGCTGAGGCCCGGGAACACATGAATACTCTCGCTCTCGATCACGTCGACGCGGGAAGATGCGCTCCAGCGTGAGTACGTGAGTTCCGCGTCAGGCACAAGCTTGATTGTCGACAAAGGTTTGTATGGCGAGAGTTGAAGTTCGAGCCAATGTGGTGCGAGCGTGAAAACAAACAAAGTAAGGGATCCGAGCGCCAGGAAACCTGCTCGAGCAGGAAGACGTGCGCTGAATACTGCAGCGGCGAACAGTCCGAGCGCGATTGACAGACCGATTGCCCCCTCCCCGCCGAGCAACTCCATCCCCGCCAACGCAATAAGACAACCGGCTCCGGAGCCGATCATGCTGGCGGCATAAAGCCGATGGGATTCGCCGCTGGCGTTGGCAAGCGCCGCGCCGACAGCCCAACCAGTAAACAGGAAGGGTCCTCCCGAAGCGAGGAAGTACAGGAGCAGGATCCAGACCTGCTGCCGATTCCAGGCGATGCTGTATGAGTCGAAGGGCAGGAGATTGATAATCAGGTAAGCGAGCAGCACAGACCCGGAATATCCCAGCGCCAGGAGAGAAGCCGGGGGTGACGAGGGCCGGATGGCGATAAGGAATCCACTCGCCGCGATTCCCATGACAGCCATCCCGATGACCAGGAAAGCAAAGTGGTGGAACTGCTGAACGGCGAAAATGCGGGTCAGGCTGATCTCATACACCAGACTGCCGGCAGAGATGAGCATCAGTCCCATCGGGTATCTATATCGAGATCGACGCGTGGATGCGTCCATTATGAATAGAATTGTACAGTCAGACGAGGAGGATTCAAAAGCGACACGGGCAAAATTGGGCAGGGTCAATTTCCCCGCATGCGGATGATTGGGAAGGAACTTATTTATGGTTCTCCTCCATTTACTGTGGAAAGGTGACATAAACGCGCATACCATCAGTTGATGGAGCTTTTATCTGCCGGAACCCACAGATGTGATGAATCGCTTTTTTCTTTTCTTCCCCCCTATTGTCCCTCGCGAAGCATCCT
>SDBU01005643.1_pt1 | contig 14916 bp, 17 predicted proteins | sample 2277071 | NCBI WGS metagenome assembly SDBU01 (sample SAMN10397929, study PRJNA504765) | marine sediment metagenome | isolation source: marine sediment core GS08_GC12, 126 cmbsf | place: Arctic Ocean: Gakkel Ridge, Loki's castle | collected 2008
CGGAGGAGAGGAAGAGACTGGTCCGGTCTCCTACCCCGAGCTTCCTCCCGAGGATGCACCGGGGGCGCCGCCTCCTGCTCCCCCGCCCCCTCCCGCTCCTTCTCCGGTGGCTCTCCCCAGCACCCCTCTGAACATCCCCGGCACGACCGCGGTCCCCGGAGGTTCCCCCACCTCACTCGCCCCGCACCGGACTCCCGGCTACGCTCGTGATCGGTTCGCTGCCGGCGTTGCCCAGGGAGCTCGAGGGGCGCCTTCTGCACTTGCCACTCCGACCCCCATCGTCGGAGGCTTGGGTGGCGGCCTCGACTCCGAAGGGGATGGCTTCAGCGAGGACTCCGAAGGGTTCTCCCCCCAAGACGACGGGGACCTCCTTCAGATGATTCTCCAGTCGTTGGCTCAGCGCCAAGGTGGAGGGGGAGGGATATAGACCATGGCGTTCCTGGAGAGAGCGACTCAAAGCGCGCGGGCGCAGTCTCGGACTACGCCGGGCAGCCCCAACCTGAGCAAGAACACCGTCGGCCCCGGCACCAGCTTGGGCACGGTCCAGCCGTCGAGGCCCGCGGTCTCCCCCGCCAGCCCGGGGGTGAACGCCGCACCTCCCGGCCGCCCCCCGACGCCCCCCACCGCTGCTCCTGCGGCCGGCGGCGCCCCCTACCCGTCTCCGCCCAACCTCGTGAAGCCGAGCCCGGTCAGCCCTGTCCTGGGGGCACCTCCGTCGGCTCCCCAGGTGCCCGCACCTGTCCCAGGGTCCCCCGGTGCTCCTCTCGTGGCTCCTCCTCCACGGCAGTTCACCGGCATGCCCAAGGCGAGCGACCTGGACAACCTCCAACCCGGGGAGCAAGCCATGTCTCCGTGGGGGCCTGTCACCCTCGATCCCAGCGGGCAACCGCGGGTCCAGTTCACCCCCGAGGGAGAGGTCGCCTACCGCAAGGCCGTCGTGACGGCTCGCAAGAAGTTCGGACCCTACGTCGGATCCAACGATCCCGCCGCTCCTCAGCCCCCGATCCAACCAGGGCAGGAGAACTTCAACCCAAAGACGGGGCAATGGGTGTCGCTCTAGTGGAAGGGAGCAACTGAGATGCCTCTGCCGAAGCCCTACCCGCAGCCCCCGGGAGCGCCGGTAACTCCTCCACCTGCGCCGGTAACTCCTCCACCTCTCCCCGGTGGTGGCACGCCTCAAGACCTAGCTGTGGCAAATCAGCAGACGCGGGACTTCCCGCAGCCACCTGCTCCTGTTGCTCCTGTTGCTCCTGTTGCTCCTGTGGCCAGTGGCGCTCCCACCGCGCAGAGCATCCAACAGCAGGTGGACACCACGATCCCGGTGGAGCAGTTCCAAGCCTACATCGATGGGGGCTTCCTCAAGGCGGGTTGCCCACCCAACACGCCCTTCCGCCAGGACAAGGCCCACATCCAAAAGTGGTTCGGAGGCAAGGGTTATCAGGAAGGCGCTTGCGTCGAGAAGCCCACCGATCAAGTCGGTGGAGGTGGAGCAGGTGGTGGTGGTGCAGGCGGCGGAGCTGGAGGAGGCGGTCGCCCCGGCGGTGTCGGAGGAGTCGCAGGGAAAGCCCAAGAGCTGTGGGACCAGATCAACTCTCTCAAGTCCCGCTACTCCCCCGAGGTCATGCAGCGCATCATCGGCCAAGCCAAGGCCCGAGGCTCAGCGGGAGCGAGAGGCGCCCGGGATCGCATCGCTTCGGAGTTTGCCAGCCGTGGTCTCGGCCGCAGCGCCGACGCAGCGATCGCCTCCGAAGTGGCGGCCCGAAGCGCCGAAGCCGGCGTGGTCAACCCCGTCGTTGGGAACCTCGCCACCGAGAAGGTCAACGCCGATCGCCAGGACCGGGTCCAGAAGCTCCAGGCGATGCAGGCTTGGATCAACTCCACGAGGCAGTACATCCTCGGGTCCACCGCGACGAGGAATCAGAAGGAGATCGCCTTGGCGGATCTGGCACTCCAAGGGAGAAGGCTGGCCCAGGAACTCGAGATGCAGCAGAGGGGATTCGACTACGGTTTTGCCTCGCAAGCCTTCCAGAACGTACAGTATTAGGAGAGCGTCATGAGCGAAGTTCATTCTCTTCCCAACTACACGGTGATCCGGGACAGTCAAGGCCGGTGGATCTTGGCCATCGGGGAGGACACCAGTCTCCTCCCCACCGCCGGAGTCCCCAACGGTGCCCTCTTCTGGGACGTGAACAGCAGCAAGTTCTACGTCTTCGGCACCAGCGCGGGAACGTGGACTCAGGTCCCCAACTCGGCCTTGGCCCTCGTGAACCTCACCCTCACGGGAGACTTGGCCGCAGTCGCCGGCACCTTCACGGGGGAACTGGCAGCCTTGGTGAACGGGTTGGCCATCACCGGCAAGATCATCCGTCACCACAGGCAGCGGATCATCACCGCCGACTGGAACGCCGGCAAGTCGATCCTCGCCGCGATCGCGGGCCAGAAGTACCGGATGGTCGCGTGCTCGCTCATCGCCTACGGCGGTGCGGCAGGCGCACTCACCACGGCCGACGTCGTTGGCCAGCAGTCCTCGAGCGGCGTCAAGCTCCTCGCAGGCGCGCAGGCTTCTCTCACCGAGAACACAGTCGTCAAGGACGGTGAGACGGGTGGCGCGGTCCTCGCGGCCGGCGCTTCCTACGTCGCCAACGACGTGAACACCGCAATCACCGCGGAGGTGACGGGATCCGATCTCACCACCGCAACCGGCATCGACGTCTTGCTCAGCTACATCGTCGAGGCGTAGGAAGGAGACGTCATGGGTATCGCTACCGGAGCAGTAAAGGGAGCCGCGGCGGGTGCAGCCTTCGGTCCTATCGGTGCTGGAGTCGGCGGAGTCATCGGCGGGGTCGGCGGCTTCCTCAGCGGCAAAGGGAAGGACAAAGCCGAGGACGAGGAGTTCCGCGCCCGCTCGGAGCAGTTCGGCCAGGACGAGCGTTCTCGCATCTGGCGGAACCAAGCCAGCCAAGCTCTCCTCCGATCCCTCTTCGGTGGGAGGTACGCCATCCCCGAAGACACCTTCGCCAACTTCCAAGTCGAGAAGCCCTTCACAGGAGCAGATCCCGGCGAAGGACGAACCTTCTCCCGAATCGGAGAAGAGATCGGCGACGTCGCGGACATCGGTCTCGACGCGAGGGCCTTGGCGGGCAGAGGAGGCGGAGGAGTCGAAGCCTACCCCGCAGCGCCTACGGTCACCGCGAGCGGAGAGGTGACAGGAGTGAAGTTCGACGACCCCTACACCCGAGACGAGATCAGTTAGGAGAGATCCATGGGTGGCTTTCTGAACGACGTCCTCAACTCGCAGGTCGAGAAGCGTAGGATGGAACTCCTCGGCGGCCCCGACTACGACGTCAAGCGTCGAGCGGGGGAGCTGACCAACCTCGTCTCCGAGCAGAAGTTTGAGCAGTCCGAGCTGGAAGCTCCCCTGAGACGCTCGGAGATCACGTCGAAGATCGAGAGCAGGGAAGCCCTCTCCAAGACTCGCAACGCCAAGCTGGAGCTGACCAAGGAGCTGGAGCAGGCTGAGCAGGAACTCATCAAGGCCAAGATGTTCCCCGAGGAAGGCTCCCTCCAGGCTCGGGAGATCGAGGCGAAGATCGCAGGCATCAGCGCTCGCTCCCGCATGCTCGACGCCCAGGCGGGTCTCTACCAAGCTCGTGCAGCCGACCCCGCAGCTTTCAGAGCTGGCGGAAGCGGAGCAACGGGGCCAGTCGTGAAGATTTTCGCCGGGTACAATGAGGAGGGAGCACCGCAGGAAACCTACATTCCCCGCAGCGAGGCAGTGGGGCAGACCTTCGCGAAGGCTCCCACCACCGAGCAGGTGAACACCTCCGCCTACGAGAGCGCGGTCGGCCCTGCCTTCGGTCGCATGAGGAAGAGCCTCGAGCGTTACAAGGGCGCTCGGGAGAGAGGGATCGGGGGGACTGGACTCGGGGGCGGGGTCATGACTGCCATCCCCACTTCACAGGCCAACTTCGCTCTCAAAGCCTTCGTAGATCAGTCCAAGGCACTCGCGGCGAACACTGCCCGTCTCGCTGGAGAGGGCAGTCGTCTCTCCGACGAGGACCGCCGGGCCTACGCTGCCTTCCAGTCCATCGTCGACGAGCTGCCCTTCATCCTGAACGAGGGGGCGGTCGACGAAGCCTTCCTCCGCCTCGACCAAGCCGAGGAGCTCCTCGGCGAAATCATGACCCGGAGGCAGGCGGCTCAGGGAAGGCTGCCGGTGGGCTCGGGGACGGCTGAGGATTTGGCCGGTGGAGGAGCCCTTCCTGGCAGCGGCGGGGAGGGAGAAGGAGAAGTGGGGCCTCAGATCGGCGACGTCAAGACCTTCCCCAACGGCCGCGTCGGCAAGTGGGACGGCCAAGGTTGGGAGGCGGTGGAGTAGCCCATGCCTGAGTACCTCAACGATCAGGGCAATCCCATCTCGGAGCAGCCAAGGGAGGGAGGGGCGAGGCCGACGTACCTCGACGATCAAGGGAATCCTCTGATCGAGGACGACGTGGCTGGAGCTGCCGCACTCTCCAAGATAACTGGTATCTCCCCTCTCCCCTCTTACCAGAAGGACATCCCCCTCTGGGGTGACACCCGGTTGCCCTTCAGCGTCGAGGGTGTAGCCGAGGCTCTCCCCGCCGGGGTAGCCACCCTTGCTGCCCTCTTGACCACCCGTAGCCCCACTGTTGCTGGGGTTGTGGGGGGAGCTGCGGGGGAGGCAGGACGACAAGTCCTGCGCAGAGTGGTAGGGGCTCCCGCTGCTACCGGAGTCACCCAACGTGCTTTGGGCTTGGACCCTGACTCCCCCGAAGCAGCCGTGGCTGGAGTTGCTGGGGAGGCCACCGCTGGGGTTGCTGGGGGGATGGCTGAGCGTTTCTTTCGCGGTGCTCGGAACTTCCTCAGAAAGTCCGAGTTGCGTTCCCTCATGAACATTCTCCAGCCCAGCAAGGCCCGGGATGTGGCGAAGTGGCGGCAACTCGGTAATCGCATGGTAAAGGAAGGCGTGGCCCCCGCGGGTTCATCCCGAACTACTCAACTCGCTCGGGCCGAGCGGGCTCTCGGGGAGTCCAGCGCCGACCGGGCTTCCATCGAAGCCGGGCTCAAGGGGTCCGAGGTACCCGTAGACGACGTGGTGAATCGGGTGGTTGGTGAGATCCCAGAGATGCTTCCCTCGGGTGCTCCGTCTCGGGTGGGGGCTGTTCCACGCCGCGCGGCCGAACGCTCTGCCTCCGATGTCTTGGATGTCATCGAAGCCACGAGTCCCAGAGGAACCACTGTCCCCTTCGAGGTAGCCCAGAAGGAGAAGCGTCGCCTTGACAAACTCTTGGAGCGTCTCTATGAAGGGGGCCGCGAGAACGTCCCCGCGACTCTACGCCCTACTAAGGTAGCGGCTGATGCTTGGCGGCATACCATCTCCGAAGCCTTCCCCGATCTGGGAACCGCCAACCTTCGTGAGTCCGAACTCCTCACGATCACTCGGCTGCTGAAAGGGGCTCTTGAGAAGGCGGAGTTCCAAGGCGGCCTCGGCGTGGCTAGCCAAGAGGCCGCAGCGTTTGGTGCTGGATCCGTGGGGCGTATGTCCGTTCCAGCTATGGTCGCAGCCAAGGCTGGGGTCACCTCCGGCCCCTTCGCCTCATTGTCGGCTGCTGCAAAGCGCACCATGAACAAGCTCTTGGCCGCACCCCAGCACACCTCCCAGGCTTGGGTCCGCGTGGCTGACTTCTTCAACAAAGACGAAGAGGCGGTGGGCGGTGAAAGAGATGTAGGGGACACTGCTACACTGGAGGAGCGCTACCAGCGTGCTCTCGCAATCCGACAGATGAGGAGCATCCGATGAGTGGACCCGCAGGCGACGCTTGGAAGTGGCTGAAGACCGCCCCCCTCCCTGTGGTCTTGGCCATCGTCCTCATAGGTGGTGGGGTCTGCCTCCGGTTCAGTCTGGCCGCCGACTCCAAGGCGTCCGAGGCCAAGGCCATCGCTGAGCATGCAGAGCAGCGGGTGGAGGACGTCAAAGAGACCGTGGACAAGATGGACGGCAAGCTCGACAGGCTTCTGGAAGCTGTATTGGAGATCAAAGCCGAGCAGAAGGCCGAGAAGAGCAAGGACGAAGAGGAGTAGATCATGAAGAAGGCGACTCTCTGGACCACGGCTCTGCTGCTGCTGATGGGGGCTCTCCCCGTCGCAGCCCAGAATACCACCGTGCAGTCCTTCAAGCTCGCGGTGGCCTGGGAGATGGATGGCGAAGGGGCCGACGCCAATCAGGTGATCGCAGCCACAGCCCTTGTCGATGACGGCACTTCGGTCGCGGATGCCGACTGGACCATCCTCGCCAACCCCGATGTCTGCCGCCTCGTGGACCTGACGATCGTCGACACCAACCTCAACTCAGGCACCATCACCGTCACCGGTACCGACTGCTGGGGGGATGCCCTCGTAGCCACCTACGCCTTCACCGGGAGCGACGACACTGGGGTAGTGACGCTCTCGGTGGACAACGCCACCTACGCTCCCTCGGGGGCCTACTTCGCCACCGTGACCCTCGTGACCACGGGCACCATGACAGGGGAGAGCGACGAGACCTTCGAGCTCGGCTACTCCACCGGATCCCCCTCTCAATTCGCCATCCTCGGGAAGCGGATGAACCTCACCGCCGCCCCCTATCGCTACGTCGATCCAGGAGGGTTCGTCATCCCCCCGGCGGGGCTCGTGGAGAATGGCTCAGGGAACGCTCTCGTGGGGTCAGACCTCAGTCTCGACTCCTTCCGCGACGTCTTGGTGGGCGACCTCCTTCTCTTCCAGTTCAAGGGTGAGGAGAAGTACGCCCTCGTGACCATCAAGACCGACGCCGACAACATCACGATCAATCGCTACCTCCGGCTCGCGACCGATGGACAAGCGTACAAGTACAAGAAGCGCTACGTCAGCTCGGATCCGCAGGACGGGTGGCTCCACGTCTACGGCTGGGAGTCTGCCTTCTTCGTCTTCGACGTCGATTCCAACACCAACACGGGAGGACTGGTCAGCTCGGTCCAGTGTGTCTCCGGCCTAGCTGACTACGACGCCGCGGTGGAAGTGGACACCGACACCGTGGCCTCAGCCGCGACGGGGAACAACGACACCGCGATCGATCTCAGCCTCACCCCCGCGCACCGCTACTGCCGCATCGGAGTGAAGTTCGGCACCAACGACGACGACGACACGGGGGCCGAGGACATCAATCTCGTCTTCGGTCGGAGAAAGTAGAGAGGAGGCGGAAGATGAGAAGGACACTCACGACGTTGGCCATCGTGGCGCTCGCGCTGACGATGGTGCTCATGGGGCCAGCCACGCCTCCGACGGACACGATGACCGGAGGGGAGAGCATGCACAATGCTCTGCTCTACTCGGTGTACGCGGGGACCACGCTGTACCCGTCGTTTGGCGACGTGCAGGCGGATAGGGTTCTGTTCTCGGATGGGAGTGCTGCGGCTCCGAGCATCGCGTTTGCCAGCGAGCCGTCTACTGGAATCTATCGCCTTTCTGCTAGCACATGGCGAGTCTCCGTACTTGGTACTCCTGTTCTAGAAGTATCGGGTTTTCCCGCTATATCCCTGATCCAGCCGTCTGGCGAGCTTAGAATTTCAACCGATGTTCGACTCGCCCGTGACGCTGCCAACACCCTCGCCCTCCGCAACGGCGCCAACGCTCAGACCTTCAAAATCTATAACAAGTGGACGGATGCGAGCAACTATGAGCGGGCTTTTTTGGGGTTTGACAGCAATGTTTTTACGATAAGGAATGAGGAGAATGGATCAGGGGTGGCACGTGGCATGCTTATCACTTCCGCGTCGGGGTCGAGTATTGACATTGGAAGGGGTGGGGGTGCTGATTGGAGATTCAACGGGAATCTGAATCCACTTGTAACTGATTCCAAGAATCTAGGATCATCTACCAAACTCGTACAGCATCTCTACCTCTCCCGCTCCATCCAAGGCTCCAAGTCCACGGCTCTGACCGACGCCACCGCTACGAATTTCGCGGATGTCTCCATTCCCCAAACCGGTGGGGCCAACTATGCGGCGGGATTCATCGTCTATACGATCTTCTGTGAGGACGCCAGCAATCAGGCCGTCCAGTCTGGCCGGGTTCAGTTCGCGTGCCACAACCTCGCTGGTACAGAGTCGTGCGGATTCGGAACCCCGGACGGTGTGACCCTCGGGGACGGAACCGCCAGTATCGTTGCTCCGGTGTTCACCGCAACAGGCGGGGCCGACTTGGTGAACATCCTCGTAGACAGCGATTGTACTGGCGTCACGCCCACCACGCTCAACATTCAGCACCGCTTCGACATGCAGCAAGTGAACACGGTCGCACCTGTTCCTTAGAGAAAGGATACCTGCATGCGAACCCTGTCACTACTGCTCCTTCTCCTTTCTACCTCTCTTGTTTGGGCGCAGTCGGTTCCTGTTCCTGCGGCCTTATGGCGTTTCGACGACCCCGCCGACCTCGGGCTGGATTCTGCTGGCTCGAACGACCTGACCCCGGTCGCGTCACCGGCGGCTATGGGTGGGGCGTTGGGGTACGCGGCTGATATGGAGAAGGATACCGCAGGGTACGCCACAATTGTTGACAACTCCGACTTCGATCCGGGTGCCGCCGGACGCGGGTTTTGCGTTTGGTTGAGACCGGAGACCCTGACAAGCAATGACTACTTTCTGTCAAAGCAGGCGTCACTGGTCTCAACCAGCGACTTCAACATTTTCGTCTCGTCAGGTGGCGTTGTAATTCTCTCGTTCATAGACAGCAGAGGTGCCGGCAGCATAAGCGTTTCAAGCGGAACAGCATTCTTGTCTGCTGGCACACGAACATTTCTGTGTGGCTGGTGGGATGGTGGCGGGGATGACAAGGCACATCTGGAAATCAACTCCGACGCGAACATCAAGACTGGTGCTTCAACGATGGCCGCAGCAAACAACGGAATAGCGAACTTCTATGTAGCGGCCATTTCCTCTCAACTGGGTGACTACGATGGGAGTGTTGGGCCTCTTATCTGGTACGAAAATGGTATCCCAGATGTTACCATCCGCGCCGCTCTCTACAACAGCGGCAAGGGCAAGCTGTGCGAGGACATGACTGCCGCAGATAAGACGAACGCGGTAGCGTGCTGGGACATGACCGAAGACGGTGGACCCTACGTAGACTCCATCGGCTCCAACGACCTCACGGGAGTCAACACCCCCACCCGCGCCAACGGGCTCGTCGAGCGCAGCGACTCGGGGATTAGTGTGAATCTCGTGGCGGCAAGCTCCCAGGCTCTCACGATTGTCGACAACGCATCCCTTTCCCTTGGAGCAGATACACCAGTCTGTGTTGCGGCCTGGATCAACCCGACATCCGTGAGCATCAATCAAAATTTCGTTGGTAAGGGAACGGGAAGCACTGCCCCCGGCATCGAGTATTGGCTCTACGCAATCTCGGGCTCCATGCGGTTCGTAGTGAGCGATGGCACCACGTTCAACTTTGCAGAGGTCGCGGGTCTGACCGCAAACGTCTGGCACCTCGTGATCGGGTGCCACGATCCGGTCCTAGATGTGGTCACTTTGGAACTGGACGCCGTTGAGGACTCTACTCCCCACGCGATCGGAACGCAGGATCTCACCGGGACATTCGCTGTGGGTAAGTCGGGCAGCCTCAACGAGAGCTTCGTCTCTGGTGCCATGGACAACGTAGCAATTTGGAAAATCGTCTTGGCAGACGTCGAGCGAGACATCCTCTTGAACAATCTCTCTTGGTACAAAGTGGCGCGGTATCCTTCTTGTTCTTTCACCGAGGCTACGAGCGGCAATGTCGTGACGTATGGATGTCTATGACAAAGCCAAGGTTGACGCCGTAACACTGGTCTTCCCATAAGGAGGAGAGCATGCCGCAGGTAGAGATCAGAGACTCCAAGGGTCACCTCGTCCCTGGCGCAGAAGCGCGCGATGGAGGGAGCAGCGGCACTGACGGAGGTCGAGACCCCATCCTCTTCAAGGAGAAGATGGACTTCGCCGAAGCCTACTGGGACGGCAAGCCCCCCAACTTCGGAGAGCCCAACTTCGACGAGTTCGAAGAGCAGTTGGCCCGGTGGCGGAAGCTCCCCCCTGAGCGGCGAGAGGCGCTGATGCGGGAACAGGCGGCGAAGAGGGAGACGGCGGCCCCCGAGCCTGCTCCAGCTCCAACACCCACTCCGACTCCTGCCCCAACTCCCGCCCCAACTCCCTCGCCCACTCCGAGCCCGTCTCCTCCTCCCCCAGCTCTCCAGGGCCTCCTACAGGGCGGCGCCCCCGGTGGTCCCGGTGGTCCCGAGGAGCGGGGGATCAGCCCAGGAGCTCAGGGCTGGCTGGAGGGCCTGGGACTGGGACTGAAGAGGAGGGGGTAGGGAGCAGCTCTGTCCCGCTTGCACTGAGGCAGAGCAGGAGCAGAGCTACTCCGGCAAGCATCACCGCTCCTTGTAGTTGATGCAGAAGAGCCCGACGCCGTCCTTGGCCGCTGCGCACACGAGTCCGTCACCGTGAGCAGTGGCCCATGACCATTGCCCAGCGACGATGTAGTTCCCGTCTTGGTACACCTCACGCACCCAGGAGCGGTGGTTCTCGAATTGGCCCTGGCCGCACACGCGCACATTCCTGGGATGGTTCTGGTTGATGCCCCTGATGCTGATCCAGGGGTCGTAGCTCATGTGCGTGTCGGACTGGAAGCTGAAGGTCGCGCACGGCTGACCCATGAAGTGAGCCTCCCACGCGACCCGTTTGGGATGACCGTCTGGTGCGACGGGTCCGAACGACCGACCCTTGGCGCAAGCCTCCGGCCAGTCGACCTCGTCGGTGCAGTAGTACCCGCGACCGAACGCGCCCTTGGCCGTGACGCCCATCCCCTTCTTACCCTCGCCTACAGGTTTGATCTCGACCCGTAACCCATCTGCCACGAGCTCGGCTGCGGTAGGAGGCAGGAACTCTTCGGGAGGTGGAGGTGGAGGTGGGGGTGGTGGAGGCTCGGGCATGACGCACTCGCCGCAGTCCTTGCCTGACTGCCAGTCGCCGCCCGCCATCAGACACTCGATGGCTTCGAGGTCGCATGGGTCTGGTCGATCCCATGACGCGCAGGACATGAGGACTCCCGCCAGGATGGCGAGGGCGATGATCGCCCACAGGGCCTTGTTGAATAAGCTCATGGCCACGACTCCTCGTTGCCCGGGTCCACCTCGTCGTCCGCCGGCGCCGCCTGCTCCTTGAGCAGCTCGGCGATCTCCTTCTCCACCTTGCTCAGCTTGGCGATCTCATTGCCGTACCTCCCGGCAACCTTGTTCTTGGCCTTCGCGACGGAACTGTTGAACTTCCGCTTGAGCCACCCGCCTATCTTCTCTTTCCACTTCTCAGCGAGACCCGAGGCGATGAGAGCCTTGATTGCGATGCGTAGTATACCTCTCCACATGAGAGTCCTCCTTGATTCAGACAGCCCTGAGAACAGCCGGGCCAAGTATACGCCCGTACTTCATAGGATGTTCACGACAGAAATCGTCAACGTCGTCGGGATTGGGGATCACTCCCTCGGGGACTCCGAACCTGAGCCCTTCGGGGGCGAAGGCCCGTCCGACCAACTGGGAGCAGATGACCCTGTCCCCGTAGTCGAGGTGCCGGAAGAGATAGACTTCCTTCCCTCTCTTCTTCGAGAGCCACCAGTCCACGCCCTGATTGAGAAGCTGCCACCAACCGTAGCGACGGCCGATGTACTCCTCGGCGCGTGCTGCGATCCGGCGGCGCGTCTCCAAGTCCAGAGTGAGTGGGCGGTAGATGAGAACCTTCGGCCGCCCTGGTCCCGCGGGGGGACCGTAGAGGGTCCAGAAGGACCCACTCCTGACCTTCCACAGGGCCTCGGTGATCTGAGGATGCCCGACCCACTCAAGGTGAATGGGGGGGATCATCCCCCCCTTCGTGATGAGGCCGACGTGGTTCCCCCACGCGGGGTCCCCGGGGCGCTTCGTGAACCAGCGGATGACGGGGCCGACCTCGCCCTCCTGGCTCCGGGTGATGACCACGTCGGCCGTGTGGAGCGAGAGCATCTCCTACTCCTCGGGCTCGGTCGGGGGGGATGGAGGTGGAGTGTCCCCCGCAAGGAGTCTGGCAAGCTCGGCCTCAGTGCCCTCGGGGACTCCCTCCCTGTCTGCCTCCTCCTCCTCCGCGAACCGGAAGGGCTCGTACTTCTCCTCGAAGGCGGGGGAGCTGAGGACTTCCTCCAACCCTCCCCTCTCGTTGAAGATGAGCCAGTCTCCCGGGAGAGCCCTGCGCGTCTCTCCCCCTTCGAGGTGCTGGACGGACATTGCGTCGACCTGCTTGGCCTCTCGGATCTGGGGCTTCATCTGGACCTTCATCACACGCCTCCTCTGCCACTCAGAGACAGGTGAGACTGTCTCTTCGCGGGCTTCTCTTCCTCAACGTCTGCTGCGATAGCCTGCGCACCTCGAAGGGCTAGATTCTCCGCGCTGTGGATCGAGTCGGCCAGCCCCGCGAGGTAGCCGCGGGTGTAGTGGTGGTTCGCTTCGTCGGGCGGGGCCGAGTAGGACTCGACCGCCTTGGCGGAGATCAGCCTCTCCACGAAGGCGCCGTACACAGCCCACCCGGGATGCTCGGTGAGGGACTTGAAGAGTCCCGCCATCCCCGCGAGGGCGCCGCTCTGGACGTCGGGGTCGTTGGAGAAGAGGTCGGCTGTCTGTTCGGGATCCATCAGGACTGATCCCCTTCCACCTTGACGTCCAAGGAGAAGCCGGCGATGCTGGGGAGATAGAAGGCTGCCACCACCTTGATGTCTTTTCTGCTCGCCGAGACGTAGCTGAATCGAAGGGTATTCCCAAACTCGGTATCGACGTTCTTCACCTGCTCGAACCGCGCAGTTATCCCATTCTCGAAGTAGATCGTCAGCTTCCTGTTCATCTCATCCTCCCTTGCATGCCACCATCTCCGTCGACTGTTCGCACTTCTACTCCTCGCCATCCTACTGCGGAGGCTGCCCACCCGGGGGAACAGGTGCAGCTTCACCCGCGGTCCCCACGTCTACTCCAGCCTCGGCGGACTGATCCGTCGCCTCTTGGCTCCCCGCGGTCCCTGCCGCACTCGCTGCTGCACCCTCCGCAGTCTTGGCCTGCTCGTCCTCCACGCTGATGATGCTCTCCAACCCTCGGATGTTCAGCGTCTCCAAGATGAGCTTGAGCAGCTTGAAGTTGGACATGGGCGGCAGCGACGGTGCGAACTTCTCCGCGACCATCATGAGCTGCTGAGCTTGGAGGTTGCGATCGAGGGCCATCGTGACCCCGCGCATCCTGAAGTTCTTGCTGAGGGCTTGGATCAGATCCTCGCGGGGGATGTCCAGTATCCCACTGCCGTAGCCTACGCGCATCTTGTCCCTATAATTCTGGGCGTAGAAGGAGAGCATCTGCCGGAGCACCGGCTGGTACTCCTCCTCGAAGACCGCGGTCCCGAGCAGGAGTCGCAACTGGGCCTGCTCCGCTCGACCTTGGAACTCCACTCCGGTCACTCGGCCGACTGTCGCGGGGGCGCCCTTCGTCTGGTCCCAGATGCCATGGGCGTCGGCGATCTCCGCCTTGATCTCCGCGGGCTCCCGGTACGCCTCGTTGGGGAGAGAGGGCTTGTCCATTACCCTGATGGCGTCGTGCCTCTGCACCTCCAAAATGGCTCCTGGACTGATCTTGCGGATGAGCTCCGGGATCCCCGCTTCCTTCAGCTTCGTCCACGCAGGGAGCACCGTGAGGGTGAGGAAGTCGGACCGCATGTTCCGGACGTGCCGGAGCTCCTGGTAGAGACTCTTCGGCCACTTGAAGTCGGAGATCCCTGGGAAGTGTCCCGGGAGCTGCATGTTCCTGATGGGGGTGATGAGGCAGTCCCCCGTCCAGGAGGGGAACTCACCGTAGTCCTTGTTGATGATCGCCCTCCGGTTGAGCATGATCCCGAACTTGACCGGGCTCGAGGGGTTCTGGTCGTACACCTCCACGATCTCCACTGCTTGCTTGTAGAAGGGATCGGCGTACTGCCGCTCCATCGGGTTGAAGCCGAGCTTCTTGCTCACCTCGCGGTCGTACCGCTCCAGGTCCTCACCGCTCCACTGGTGCATGGCTGAGGCAACCTGCTCCGGGCGGAAGGGCTTGTCGGGCTCTACCCCCGTGCGCTCCAGCACCCACTCCAGCGAGACGAGGGTCCGGTAGAAGACGTGGTCCTGGTCCTTCATCTCGTCTATGAGGGGATCGACGTGGACCGAGTGCAAGGGGAGCCGGATCAGCTCCGGCCCCTCGAAGGTGACGATCTGCCGGGGGCCGTCGGCGGGGAACTCCGGGATGGGGCGGGCGGTCTTCTTCACGAGGTTGACTTCGAGGCGCCACTTCTCGAAGCCCTTGGGGTCCTCGCCGTAGTCGGGGGGTGAGGGGGCGCCGTTCTTGATCGCCTCCTCCATCCTCTTGAGGAAGTCTTCCTTCTCTTCCTTGCTCGTCCAGACCATTACGTTGTGAGACCGCTTGGTCCAGACGGGCTTGATGAAGTCCATCCCCTGGATCCCCACCGCTCGGCGTACCTTGATGAAGAACCGCCGGAAGGAATTGATCCTGTGGGTGTAGTCGAGGAGGAGTTCGATGTCGTGGGCTGTGTCTTTGTCCTGGTCGGTCACGCCCTCGATCTGGAAGAGAGGATCAGCGCGGGTGATGATGTTCGCCTCGCTCGCGACCTTCGTCTCAAGGTTGGTCCCCGGGAGGGGCACGAAGATGTTGGACCTCCACAGCTCATCCTTGGACCGCTTGTCGGGGACCTGGGCGAGGTAGAGATCGTAGTTGTCCTGGGTCTCCTCGTAGAAGCTCTGGGAGGCGTCGACGTAGTAGCGGTCCAGCTCGTCGTAGTTCTTCACGAGGCGGTCGTG
>SDBU01005644.1_pt1 | contig 14915 bp, 26 predicted proteins | sample 2277071 | NCBI WGS metagenome assembly SDBU01 (sample SAMN10397929, study PRJNA504765) | marine sediment metagenome | isolation source: marine sediment core GS08_GC12, 126 cmbsf | place: Arctic Ocean: Gakkel Ridge, Loki's castle | collected 2008
TATCGCTATAACTTTGGTTGTATTGATCGCTGTCTTCCTTCTTTTCTGGGTCGTGTTCATCGGAAAGAAAAAGGGCGGTGCTGTTTCCGGAGGTAACTTTGGATAGACACTAGAAGTGTAATTTTTTTATTTTTTATGGATTAGCCGCCCTAAGCGGCTTGTATCTTCTTAATTGTTGACAATGGTTAACTATATAAACTAAAAAGTTTATGTTATATTAATGGCAGAAGGTTTTTTGGATTCATTCGGCATGGGGAGTGTAAATATGGGTGCCATTGTGGATAAGATTTATTTATTTCTTGGATTCTTATTGATCGCCGTGGTTATTGGCGCGCTTCTTGGGTTGGGTGTGATGCTATGGAAGAAGAAGAAGTCCAGACAAGAGCAGAAAAAGATAGGATGGTGGGAAGAGGTTAATGGAAGGCCGGAGCCGACGTTTATGGAGGATGTTGAGGAGATCGTTATTCCAGGAACAACATTAAGAGTATTCTATGGAAAGAAGAGAGATATTTGGCTACCTAGATTTACCAGAGGAATTAAGAAGGATTTGTTTTATGTTTGTATCACTCCAACGAGACAAATGGTTAATTTTACCCTGTCCGGATTATCTGACGATAAGAAAAAGGCAGGGATGGAGCGTGATGATACCGATATGCTTTGGGCCGCAGAAAACACCAGGGAGTTTATTAAGAGAAATTATAAGGACAAATCTGTTAAGTGGTGGCAATTATATAAGGATGCTATCTCAACCGCAATACACATAATGGTAAACACATTCGCATTAATCCTAATAATATTCTTCCTAAAAGGTTTAGTAAATGATATATCCGGAGTGGTCGCAACACTACAAGGGGCGGTAGAATCAGCCTGCACTAGCGGATTGGCGGCGGGATAAAATGGGATCAGAAGGATTTATTGTTTTGGCGGTGGGTTTGGTAATAGGTTATTTTATAATTAAACTATTTCCTAAAACAAAGTTTGGAAAAAAGTTTATGGATAGCAAAGACCCCAGACAAAGAGTGTTAAATAATCCCGACTTGTTAGTTAAGAAGTTGAATGAGAATGGGAAGGTTATAGACGATGGAAAGGATATGAATTACTCAGTTGAAGATGTAAATGGGGAAAGGGTTGTAAAGTTGGAACTGGGGAAAGAGAGGGGAAAGCCTCGTAATAAAGGACCAGAAAAGAAAACTGATTCTAAAAAACAAGACAATACAAACATTTAAGTAGTCTATATCATTGTCTATAACATGGTTGACAACAACAAAACAAACAAAGAAGAAGAAGAAGCGAGAGTGCTTGTTATTGAAGCCTTGGGAAAAAACCCCAGAGGAATGACTATCACTGCATTAGTAAACTACGCCGACATAAACAGAACTCGGACAAGAACGGCAATAGCATATCTTCTAGGTGCAGGAAGGATTGAGGAAGTTAGAGTAAGCATGGCCAAGCTCTACTATTTAATATAAATGGAAAATGTTAGTTATAAAATGATGAATCCAGAATCCAACTTCCAATTAATGAGAAGCTTCGCGCCAGGGGAGCAGCAGATGATTAAGGACTGTTTGGATCGGGCCAGGAGGAAGAGATGATCCCGCCATATTTAAACTGTAATAGTACAGAGGTAACACATTGTGATTTTTATTTTCATAAAGAATGTCCGGAGAGTTGCGGATTTGCGAGAGACATAAAAGGGAATGGCGTAGATGTTATTTGTGATAGTGATTTAGTTGAGAAGATTAAGGAGGCGGAAGCATGAGAGAAGAATATATGGGATATAAAGTTGTTATTAAATTATCTCAACCAGAAATTATGCAGATGATGGGTGGGAAGATTCTTAGAGGATATAAGGCTGATGTTGGGATGGACGTACCCTGCGTGGAGGACGTCGAATGAGATTTAGAAAGAAACCAGTCATAATAGAAGCAGAACAATTCTTGCCATTTGAGGATGATATGCATAAGCCACAAAGTAATATCCAATGCGTCTTTATGGATATGAAAAATAGTAAAACAAATTGGAGTATTGGAACTTTGGAAGGAAGATATGATGTAACACCTGGGGATTGGATAATTAAGGGTATTAAGGGTGAAGTATATCCATGCAAACCGGATATTTTTATTCTTACATATGATGAGGTGAAAGATGCCGACTAAACATAACTGCTGTATGAAAAATATCTTTGAGTGGAAAAGCATTGATATTCTTGGCAAAACACCAGATGTAATAGGATGTGTAATTTATGGAAGGACATTCGCAGAAGTATTGAAGGGGGACGAAAATGAAGATTAAGTTTAGGGGCTATGCAGTTAACTGGAAGAAGTGGGTTTATGGTTCTTTAATTGTTATGGGAGATGTTCATACTATAGTTCAGGATGAAGGCGGAGCATATAAGCATTATGATGTGTTTGGAAATTCAGTCAGTCAATTCACGGGTTTAAAAGACAAAAACGGAAAAGAGATTTATGAAGGAGATACTTTGAGATATAATTATCATATTGAATATGATGCAAACTGGAAGGGTAGTAGAAAAAATGAAGACTTTTCTGGAGTTGTTGAATATCACGATAAGATTTTAGAAATAGGTTATGAGCATGATGCAACGAGATTTGTGGGTTTTATTTTATGTGCATGTAAGGGAACTGACGATGAATATTATACAACAATACCAAAGTTAGATGATATTGAAGTGATAGGAAATAAGTTCCTAGAAGTAGCCACAGGCGAAGGGGGTGGAGAATGAATACAATAATAATTATATTACTTAGTTTGATGGGAATGCACCCAAGATTATTTGATAATGAAGGGGCTAAAAGACATCACAACGCAAAAGGGAGAGTAACATAATAATGGTAATGATACCAGTTGGAAATAATACAAGGCATAATTTTGGGTTATGGTGTTTCGCAGAAATCTATATAAGACTTATTATAAGTTCAGTTGTTTACTACAGAGTTATAGAAGTTGGTTTATCAGATAGTGCCTATTGGTTTTTGATAATATTATTTACTCTATGGAGTTGGCGACCATTATATATAAATGTAAAGAGTTTATACCATAGTTGGGTATGGGCAAAGCATAAGGAAGTATGCGACGCATTAGGGAGAAACTCCGCGCCATGAAATCACACAATGAATTTATAAAAGAAGTTGCAGAAGCATCAAGTCTTCAGGCACAAACTTGCAGAGCATTAGGACCAGAGAGTGATGAGGATATTGCTATGTATTCAGGAGATAAGAAATGAGCTTTAAGTGTGAAAAATGCAAAAGGCAAAGGCCGGAGAGAGAAACACAGTTTAAAAAAACTCATACACGAATATATCTCACAGAACAAAACAAAACAAAGAAACAAATTTCCAAAGAAGACCTTATTTGTTATAAATGTTGGAAGAAGGACAATGAATGAAAGAATAATTAAGGCGGCGATTTTCACGGCACTTCTAGCGGCATCATTAATAGTTTCTTATATAATAAAGATATTAATAGAGAGACTAGGGACATGGGTTGAAGGGGGTTTAAAAAATGGTTGAAAGGGTTGAAAAAAAAGGTTTAAACTGCCACCACAGAAGCGTCGGTTTGAGTGCTGTTGAGAAGGAAATATTACACCTATTGACGGACGAGTTCCTAACCATTAAACAGATAGCACAGCGTCGTGGGGTTAGCCTACAGGCAACATATAAAGTCATAAGAAAAATGAGGAAAAAGGGGGTATATGACGGGGGTTTAAACAGGGTTGAAAAAGTTGAACCCACTTTCAATAAATCCGATATTAGACTACATGGACAAGAGTTTAATATTAAGATAATTTGGCAAGATAACAACTATCAAAGGCTCCTAGAAAAATCAAACACATTATTCCCAGATAGCAATACGGTGAGATTATATAAAAATTCAATAGAGGTTTATTCCGGACAGTCATTCTTTGGAAAAACAACAAACGCCGCAGATAAGAAAAGTTTTGATTATTGGGAGAAGTTCTTTTCAAGAATGGAGCATGAGTTGAAAATAATAATTAAGAAACAAAGATCAAGAAATATTAAAGAGGTGAATCATCATTATGCAAGAGGTGATAGTGAAGTGTGTGAGAACGCTGAGGAAAATAAAGAAAGGATTTGGGTTTATGCGGAAGAAGATGGGAAGTTGGCATTTATTACCGATGATAGTTTTGGATTCAAAGAAGACGAGTGTGTTCACCCAATAACAGCAAAGAAGGATAGGGATGCGGTAGATAAGCATGTAAATGATTGGAGATTGAGAAACCCCCCCACAAACTCACAACTAGCGGCCCATGTGGCGGCGAACGCGGAAAACCTCGGACAATACGCTGTACATCTAAAGGCCCACGTCCAATCGGTTAAAGATTTAGGCGCGGGGGTTGAAAAACAAAACAAACTTTTCGAGAGGATCGCGAAGGCGTTGGAGGATAAAAATGGGTCAAGCTGAATGTTTAAAACTTTTACAAAAAAAGAAAGAGTGGTTAAGCACAAGAGAAATATGGGAAAAACTTGGACAAAGGGGATCCGTAGTTAGTAGGTCTTTACGGATATTATTTTGGAGTGGTGATATTGAGAGGAAAAATATTGATCCTGGTTGTAATAAAAAATACGAGTGGAGGATAAAATGACTAGAAGGAAAGTGGTTTGTGTATTTGGAAAGTTTGATGATAAATCGGATTTTGTTATAGAACCATCATGTCCAGGAGAATGTAATTGTGAGATTTGTAAGGATGCTTTTTGGATTGAGGATGTTCCTAGGGGGGAGAAATGAGTTTAGAAAATCCAAAACCAGAAGAAAAGGAGTTTTTTGAAACCAATGAGGACGATTTTAATTGGAAAAATTGCCCGCTTTGTGGAGGAGAGATAACACAAATAAGAAAAGCTTTTTTTGAATGTATAAGTTGTAAGCAAGGATTTATCGCTGATGAAGAAGATATGAGGAGATCACGGAAGAGGAGGGAGGGTTTTATATGAAAGAACCTAACCACGGATACCGGTGTTTTAAATGCGAAGGTAAAAACGTCTTAGAGCATGGCCGATACTGTCCGAGTAGGAAAAATAATATGGATAAGATGTTGGCGAGAATAAAACAACAAACTGATGAGGTATATAATGAAAAAGATAAGATGTAGATTTCGTGGGTTTAACGGGATTTGTAGGCATAAGAAACATAATCCCATTAGAAAAAGCGGAACAATTAAAATGAGATGTGTGGAAAGGGGTTGCCCTTATTCTGAATTTGTCCATAATACGTCGGAGGTTAAAGTATGAGGGTGTTAGTAGCTTGTGAAGAAAGCCAGAGAGTATGTATTGCATTTAGGAAACTAGGGCATGAAGCATTTAGTTGTGATATTTTACCTTGTAGTGGTGGACATCCAGAGTGGCATATCCAAGGAGATGTTTTAGATTATTTAGACAAGAACCTATTCAATGACCAGGAAGGATGGGATTTAATGATAGCTCATCCACCATGTACTTATTTAACAAAAGCAGGGACTAGGTGGCTTTACCCAAAAGGTCAAATGAATGTAGAGAGATTTAATAAAGGGATAGACGCTAAAGAGTTTTTCTTTAAATTACTTAACTGTAATATTCCAATGATTGCAGTAGAAAATCCAAGACCCCAAAAGATATTTCAAATGCCAAAAGAAACCCAGATAATTCAACCATGTGAGTTTGGACACAAGGTAAAGAAAACAACTTTCCTATGGCTCAAAAATCTTCCAAAATTGAAACCTACAGATATTGTAGAGCCTGAATATTATATTGACAAGAAGGGCATAAGGCATAGTAAGATTACTGGATGGAGTGCCAAAAAGAAATCTAAAACGTTTCAAGGTATTGCAAACGCAATGGCATTACAGTGGGAAATTTGTTCGTCTAATCTAAAGAAAACGAGTGGAGGGAAAAATTGTAACTGAATCAACAAGACAAGGCCTTTTAATATTATTTTGTATGATAGTGCCATTCGTAGGAATGACGTTTCTTAAGATGTCTTCGTTCGAAGTAATTTTTATTTGCACATTAGCAGCTATTACGACAAAACTAACAGATATTCAAGAAGCGATTAATAACCGATAAGATTTGAGGTAGTTTTAAATGCGGTACTTTCCTTTAATCGCTTAACCGAATAACTTTTAAACCATATTGTGTTGTTTTTAGTATGGAAAAGACAGAAAACCCCGCATGCGAAGACTGCGGAAGAAGTATGATAATGAGGCCCTTTGACATGGTTTATGCTTGGTTCTGCAACTATTGCCGAAAGTTTGATGAGAGAGTTGAGATAGTGATTACGGCGGAACCACTCCAAAGAACATTCTCATTTATCCAAACCAGAAACATCAATAACCCAAACAAGACAAATCTACTTCTTCGACCCAACTCTCACTTTTCTACACCGCAATATCAACAAGTTCTTCCTTAAGCTGCCTCTTGTCAACGTGGGTATAAATCTGAGTGCTTGAGATGTCTGAGTGTCTAAGAAGCTCCTGAATCTTACGAATATCCATATTGAGATCGTTGAGGAGATGGGTAGCATAACTATGTCGCAACCGGTGAGGATGAACAACGGTATCTTTTATAGGCTTATCATCCGGACCGATCTGAGTTATTCCCGCATCAATGCCGGCTTTAGCAAGTTTCATTTGCCAAGACCTAGACATATTCCTAAGACTAGCATTATCATGGCGAGGATTTATGAAGAGGTATGAATTAACAGAAGGGAAAGCTTTAGAATGGATGTACTTAGCCACCATCTCCATAATTTGAGGAGGAACAAGTGCAATCCCCTCCTTATCCCCTTTACCAAAAACTCTACATTCCCCCATCTTTGAAGGGTCTTTTTTCCACGCATCCCAATCGAAGGAAACTATACGTATCTTAAGAAGCTCCCCAAGCCGCAAACCACAATAATAAGAGATGTTAAGCTGTAATTTCTCCTTCTGATCAGGGAGATGTTGTTCTAGGAGTTCGATTTGTTCGTGTGGGATAGGATGTATAAGCCTCTGTTTAATCCTTCCAGTAAGTTTAGGAAGCTCCACAGCAGAGATATTCGCAATAACCTGATCGTTTAAACCTAATTCCTGGCGATTTGAGAGGAGATATTTCCTAAGATTCAGAAGGAAGCTCCGCGCATTAGTATTCCGGTTAGACTTAAGGGAGAGGAATTGTGAAACCGTATCCTGATCAAAGGTTTCAAAAGTGAACTTATTGAAGTAAAGAAGGTAATTTCCCACAGTCCTCTCCTTAAGATTCTTATTGATAAGCCAGTTCTCGAACTTGTCTAGTGGGACCCTCATTTTTTACGTTGCCGCTTAAAATAATTCTTCACAAAAACAAAGCCGACGACCCCGACGATTGCATAAACCCAGTATTTAATTAGGAATTTGAAGAAGAACTTAAGCCCAATCCCTGAGACTATGAGGATGGCTGCGATAACCATACCAATAACAGCAGCCTTAAGGAAGAACACAACCTCTTTCTTATCTTTCTTTTCTTTACTTCTGTTGTGAAATCTCATAGTATAAGTGAGGTGTAGGAGTTAACGCGGTAGAGGTTTCCAGGGAAAGAAACAAGAACCGATCACCGGCACCTACACCTCAGGAATCCCAGCAATATAAAACTAAGTGACTTCAAATATTTAAACCTATCGCCTTATACAGATAAGGCGAGACAAGGAGGGGAGGGGAGAGGATTGTTAAGATATGCACCCCGTACTCTTACTATGGAAAGCCTCAGTTTGTGTTTCTCATAAAAACATGGCAGTTATACCATAGTGTACAATGGTATGATGTAGGTATAGTATTCGTATACTATGCACCAATAGAAGGAACCAATCCATCTATAGACGCTGTGCTTTTGCTGTTGTTTGCTTTAATCTCTTTTTTCCTAAAGAAGTCTTTTACCGTACGAGGCTCACCGTTGTCCTTGAGTATACCATTGAGTTGAGATAACACGTTGCTATACTTCTTATCACCAGATAGGCATACCTGCATTAAACCATCTTTGGTTAATTTATCGTCGATAAGGAGTTGGTATACCTTATGGATAAATGGGACCTCATCGGGCTTATCTTCAATGTTAAATGTTTTGGATCGTTTCTCATGCTTAATCTTTAAGTATACCGCCTTTTGTTTATCGGTCATGGCTCCGAAGTAAATATAGCCGGCGAAGGTTGTAAATCTGTGGTATCTAAATGGGAGTTTGGGATTCTTCTTTCTTCTGTCGTTTTCCTTCTGTTCTACCTTCATGTTATTTTTAGTGTCCCATGGGTCCTGAGAATGAATCTGTCCATCGAGAGGAATAAAGATAACTGCAAGACCACGCTCAATTATATGGATGTGCATAAAGATAAGTTCTCGAAGGTCTTTATCTAAACTATAAAAAAACGGGAGTGCAGATGCATAGATATTATAATTATCACGATAGTTTGTAACAACTTTGATAAGGGTTTTTTGTCCGGATTTTTGAAAATCTCTTTTATATCCTGAGTTAATCGCTTCATCATCCCAACAGAATCCAAACCTTTCAGTAGCAAGTAATCTAATAACATCATCTTGAGCGTAAACTTGATGTTTCTTTTGAATGAATCCTTCTTTTTTAAAGGAGTTGAAGAGTTTGAAGAGTAAGGTACTTTTACCATCACCTCTTTTTCCCGACACTCCAAGGTTACAATCAAATTCATTAAGTTGTCTCTCTCTTAATAGGGTAGTTATTTCTTTCAATGTGAATATAATCTTGTTCTTTCCAGCCATATTAACCCCTGTTAACAATACGGTCCTTCATATTCTTTTTAAATTGAACGGGATCGAACTCCTCCTTATCGGTGAAGATTAAATGATTCTTATTTAACGGCTCATTTAACTTAGATTTTATAATAGCGATACTCTCAAGGTACTTATCAAACAGAGCATAACTCTTTATTTTCATAATGGAGGTATGTTCCACATGATTATGAGATGTTCTGATGAGATTGGGAAGCGATTTTTGTATTTTAACTAGATGAGATTTATATTCAAGGGCCGTCTTCTTAGTGTTGCCAACTTTTAAAGCAAACTTGGTATTATCAATCAATCGAATAAGCTCCTTAACGAGACGAACTAATGCCTTGTATTTTATAACATCGTTGGGGGGAGCGGCGTAGTTGACCAGTTCTTCAACGAGGGAATCATATCCAAACGCGGCAACATCCTCATAATAGTCACACATGTTAAGCGGCCGCATAATCTTACTTTTGGAGTATTTGTCGGCGACGTTCCAGTTTCCGGTCTCAGAAACCGAGGAATCACCATAATCATCTTTCTTAGGCATAATAACTAGAGTGAGGTAAAACTTATAAAGGTTTAGTTGTTGTAAACAATGTAGTTACATATGAGAGTAACTATGGGTTTGAAGGTAGGAGGGTCTTTTGTTGGAATGTTACACAATCGACATAATCCCGCGGCACTCATCAACGCATAACCTTCACTTATTATCATGGCAGACAACGAGAAGAATAAATGGAATAGTATTTTTAAAATAAGTTTAATTTGTCTAATTGGATTAGTTTTCATTTGTTTAACGATTATCTTTATTGATCCAGTTGAGGTTTCTGGGGAGTTGGAGTGTGATGGATTGTTTAGCGTAGATACAAACTCGACAGATGAAAATCTTTCAGTGAAAAATATTGATATAACAAGTTGTAAAATTAAATTTGATTCTAAAGTGTCGTTTGGATCGATAGGAAGAATTGTTTTAAATAGGTAATTATGGCAGACGAAGACAAAAAGAAAGATATTTCTGGGGAAAAACCAAAGGTGAGGATAATTATAGGAGAGATAGAGTTGGAGGCCGAGTATAGAGAATTTAAATCTGGGAAGAAAGGGTATGGATGCTATGGGGTTCATAAGGTAAATAATTGGCCATGTCGGCTAAGTTTAAATTTAATTGAAATGTAGCATGGAAGAAAAAAATATCTTATATCTAATCTTGGGATGTTCAATACTTATTAATATATTGCTAATTTTCTCAATTTCTCAACTAGACACACAATGGGAAAATGATTATAATGATTTGAGTGTTGGATGGTGTGAGATTACAAATGATTACGCCGACGTGGTAAACGATTTATTAGTAGAATTACAATATTATAATTCAAATTATAGTAATATTGATTTTTTTGAAGAAACTGACTGTTGGAGTTAATTATTTAAATACTATTTACGTATAAAATTTATGAAAAGGTTGGTAATTTTCTCATGTTAAATATTTCTCTGTACATAAAATGGTAGTAAGAGTAAAAACCCCAAGCGGATTCGTTACTGTGCCATCTGGGACTGATGTGACGGGAGCAGGGAGAGGACGTTTAGGGAGAGGGAGAAGGGGAAGAACTGCGCCTATAAGTAGAAGAAAAGCACAGCAGCAGCAAATAGATAGAGTATTAGCGGATATGAGGGCCGGTAGACTTTCACAAAGAGATGCTGCTTCGAGGGTCAAAACAATACAAAGAGGTGGTGGTACGGGAGCAGCAGCAGACCCGCAGAAATTTAAAAAAGCCCAGGAAGCTTTACAAAAATTCGAGATTCAAAAAAAAGCCCAGGCAGAAGCAAAGATAAGAATAACAAGAGAGGAGGCTAGAACAAAAGCCAAGAGGGAGGCGGAATTAAGATTAACACAAAAGAGGCGAGAGAGGTTGAGAATTTCTGATATATTAAGAGCAAAATCAAAATTAATTCAAAGAGGAGCTACGAGAAACTTAAGAGAAGAAAACAGGAATAGAATTTTAGCATCGGTGTTAAATAGAATAAATAAGTCGGATGTCGCAGGGAGGGGAACTTTCACTAAGGCAGTTGATATTGGTGGGGGAAGGATGCAAGATCACGTATTCAGATTTTCAGATGGGAAGATAACGAATATCTCTGCTATAGGAGAATCATTCCCACAATCTAGAAGATTTAAGGAAGTAGCAGCTATTAATGGAAAGGTAACACGGGAAGAAAAAGTTAGGGGGAGATTATTACCACTTTCAATAATTCCTCTTCCTTCAATAAAACAAGCAAAAGCGGGAGCTTTTAGGGCGATAGATTTTATAAGTGGAGGGCTGTTGACGGAGAGAAATTTAAATAAGAGAGGGGAGCAAATAAATGAAAATATTGAAAAATTTAATAGGAATTTTGGAGATAGAGAATTAAGCGAAGAGGAAGCCATGAGGGCGAATAGCATCTCGGCATCGATTGAAAGAGAGGAGGGATTGTTAAATAAAGATAGGGATAAGTTGGCGAAATCTCTAAAAAGTAAAATATCTGGATTTTTAAGCCCATTAGAAAAAAGAAAGACAGCAGAACAGACTAAGCAATTAATAAAGAGAAGCCAACCAAGAATCAACAGGAAAGAGAAAGAACTTGAGAGAGTTAATATTAATTTGAAAAAGTCGGAGGGTAAGACGGGAACGATAGCAAAAATTAATAGAAGAAGGTTGAAATTTGTGAAGTCTGGGATAGAACATGAGATAGGGCTGCTTAAATCCGGATCGCCACCAATAGTAGCTGCGGGAGAATTTCCAATAATCCCTGCTGTAGGAATACCCTCCGGAATAACAACTATAAAATTCTTAGGAACGCAGAAGAAAGGTAAGGGTGGGAAGATAATAACCGATATAGTATTCAAGACTTCTAAGGGAAGAACTGGGGTGGCAAGAGGAGTATCTGTAACAAAGGGTAAAAGAACGGCATCGGTTGTCTTAGGAAGATCGGGAAAGGTTGCTTTTAAATTTCCATCAGCGAAGAGAAAACTAACATCAGTAAAATCTTTCATTGGTAGAGAAATATCAATTACTAAACCGACAAAATTCGTAAGAAAAACGGAGTTGGTATTAAAGGCAAGGGTTGGAACATTAAAAAGATTAAAGAGAATAGGGACAGTAACGAAAGTAAAAAAGAATATTCAAGCATTTAAGCAAGCTGGGATAGGACAAGTTGCGTCGGTTAAAGGTAAAAAATTCATTAAACCATTTATAAAATTCCCATCAGGAAAATTAGGAACGGCAAAGGCAAGAGGGATAAGTTTAGACGACTTTGCTTCCATATCAGCAATTTTCACAAAGAAAGAATTAAGCTTAATAGTTGGGAGGTCTATTACTGAGGCGGGAGCAAAAGCGAAGTTTATTGGATTAATCAAAGGGACATCTAAAGCGGGGAAAACTTTTACTATTGCCGCAGCAGACAAACAACAATTTGCGGCAGCGTTGAAGAATGTTATATCGGCAGCCTCGGCGGGACTAACGAAGTCAAATAAAATAGGAGGATTAACTAAGAGTGCGAGTTTAATAACAGCTTCAAGAATAGCAGTAGCAACGGCGAAGGGAAAACCAACGCCCAGACCAAAATTAAAACCAATTACAAGAGGAAAAGCAAAAGCAATCACGAGACCACCTATCACGAAACCGAAGCCGCCAAAACCTAAAGCTATCACAAAACCCAGGGCAAGGACGACAGGAAGAGCGATAGCGAAAGCAAAACCTAAAGCAGTCACAAAACCCAAACCAGTAACAAAACCAAAAGTTACAGTAAAACCAATCACGAAGCCTAAAGAAATCCAGAAGGCAAGACAAAGATTACGTCAGCTTCAAAAACAGAAGCAAAGATTGGCACAAAAACTCTCACAAAAATTAACTCAAAAACAAATTCAAAGACAAAGGCAGAGATTAAGACAAGTTCAGAGGCAGATAAATAAAATAACACCGAGGCTCAGAGGTCCTTTTGTCCCAGGAGTTCCAAGAGTACCGAGGATACCTTTTATTCCAAAAATAAAACGTAAGAAAAAAAGAAAGAAAAAGCCAAAACGAAAACAAAAAAAGAAGCAAGCTTATAATGTATTTGCTAGACCCATAAAGAAAACAAAAAAGGCCAAAAGGCCAAAGCTTGTAAAAGTAAACAAGGTCCCATTAAGGAAGAAGAGGGCAAGAGACTTAAGAAATTTTATAACTGATACATCTTTATCTAGGACGGGGAGAATAAAGAAAGGGAAGGGTAAACCAAGAAAACCAAAACTAAGAGTTCCAAAAGGATATGCGAAGAAAACCTCCATTAAGTTTAGAAGACATAGAATCGTAAAAGGAAAAAGGAAACTTCTACCGAAAGGAAAGGTTATTGAGAGAAGGAAACGGCTCCTTGATACGGTACAAGAAAGAAGGAAAATCACTCTCCGGAGAAGGATCAAACAAATCACTCCAAAAAGAAAACCATCGAAGAGGATTGTCAAAAAGAGAAAGAGATTGCCTATGAAAACCAGGGGTATAAAGAGAAGGCAACCACCGATAAGGTCGATTAGGCAGCCTGTCAGGAGGTCGTCTGGAAGAAAAAGAGTGAGAATTACTGGGGCTAGGCGGCAACAGATGCTTAGAAACTTAGAGAAGGGACGAAAAGTAAGGATGAGAAATCTGAGAAGAAAACCAAAAACTAAAAGAAGACCTATCACACGTCGTAGGGCAAGGAGCAGATGATGGAAGATGATGATTTAGGAGAAGATTATGGGGAATACGATGATGTGAGTGCCGATGGGATAAGTGGAATGGTTAATGAGGCAGTACAAGGGGATTATAAAAACGCACAGACTGCCAGTTATCTTAATAACATCGCATCCCAGAAGAATAAAGACAACTTTCTTCATCACCAGCTTGCGACGGAGGAGATGTTGGAAAAACTTGAACATTACTATAGAGGAGATGTTATGGGACCGGATGACAATGGAGATATAATTTGGAAAGAACAAACAGATAAGGATTTAGTAACTCTTAATGAATTTGGTGTTACCTCGTTTATGGAGATAATAACAAAATACATAGACAAAAATACGATCCTTTCTAATTATAAAGAACAAAGAATATATGAGATAATGGGGGACATCGGAGATGAAATGACATTATTTCTTTTATGTAATTATGAAAAGATGGGGATGGACACATATTTTAAGAAGACCAAATTTAGACTATTGATAACGACGACACTTCACATGATAGAATCAACTTATAGAAGAGCCTTGCATGGAAATACCATGGAGGAAATAAATCAATCTAAAGTAGTTGGTCAGTTTGGGATGGGGAATAATCAAAATCTAAATAGTCCAATGACACCTAAGAGACCTAATTTTATGCAGAGAATTATTGGTAGGTAATTATTATGAAAAATAAAGGAATGATTCTAACGGGTTTATTGTTGTTGATATTAGTTAATATTAGTCTAGTGTCGTCACAACCACCATTTCAAGAATTTTCTGGACAAATTGGAATAACAATAGAAGCTTCTATTATAAGCGTACATAAAGTAAATCAAGATTTTTTCTTTAATATTCATACACATAATAGTAGTAATGGATTACTATTAACCAATGAGACAACTAACTGTACAGCTCACATTTTTAGACCAAGTGATGGAGTCCATATATTTGAAGAGTTGATGGATTTTGATGTTAATGGGATAGATTTTGATGTAGTTATTGCAGCTGGAAACTTCACAGAATTAGGACAATATTCTGCTTTATTTAATTGTGAAGTGCCTGGAGAGATTGGAGGATTTTTTGAATATGGTTTTGATGTGACAAGGACGGGAGATATTATAGACACGGGAGAATCTATGATGTATATTTGGATTTTAATATTCCTTGCGATATTTATGGGAGTATCTATATATATTGCTGTGATAACACCTTTCGGAAATATAATGAAAGACACAAACAAAGGGAAAGCAGTAATTAAAGTTTCTAAATTAAAATATGTTAAGATATTTGCGATATGGTTTAGTTATTATTTACTATTAGCTTTTGTGACAGTAGCGACGGGGATGGTAAATAATTATGTGAAGTTTGAACCAATAAAAGAAATGTTCACGAGTACTTACTTATGGTTGAACCTATTGGGTTACGGAATTTCATTTGCAATAGTATGGAT
>SDBU01005645.1_pt1 | contig 14915 bp, 14 predicted proteins | sample 2277071 | NCBI WGS metagenome assembly SDBU01 (sample SAMN10397929, study PRJNA504765) | marine sediment metagenome | isolation source: marine sediment core GS08_GC12, 126 cmbsf | place: Arctic Ocean: Gakkel Ridge, Loki's castle | collected 2008
CGTACTTAAAGAAGCAAAACATATTTTTATTTTTGGTCCGGGTGAAGCAAAAATTGAATTAAAGAAAAGGATAGAAAAAAATAATATTCTTATAAATAAGATTTCAGGCATTGAAGCAAGTGATAAGTTGACTGAACCGCAAATTATCGCAAAAGTAAAAAAATATTTTAACAAAGAATAAGAAAAAGATCTGTTTATGCAAATAAAATTATTTATCTTCTTTTCTTTTTTTTGGGTTACGATAAGATAAATATTCCAATGACATACGGCAGTAAAACCAATAATGCCATGAGAGGATGTCCGGGCTGAGCTGCATTGCGTCTGTCCCAGTTAAATAGATAGATTGCCAATCCAAAAGCCAACACTCCGCTCGCCAACAGGATAATAAGTGACCCTATTGGATTAAAATCGGCAGTTAGATTTTGGGCCAGTCCTCGAAAAGCGTTCATAGCATGGGTAGCCGGTAAGAGAAGAGCGATTTTACTTATTGCTCCCGGTAACATGCTGAAGGGCAGCATCATTCCACCCAAAATCATCGAAGGGATGAAAACCAACTGCGACCACAACACTGTCATACGCGAACTGGTGGAAATCACTCCAATCAGCACACTTAATCCGGCACAGGCACAAGCAGTCAGCATGAATGTCACGATAAAATAAAGCCAATTGACAGGCAGCGGTGCATTAAAGAACAAGGGAGCTGTAGTGACAATGATCATAGTCACTACTGAAGAATGTATGATAGTGGTTAATGCCGGAATGACCAGAATCGATAATGCTGGCACACCATTAATCTTATAGTTACGAAAAATACCAGCCTTACGGGCCGTTACTAATGGGTCGGGCAATCCTAGTATTGTCGCAGCAAGGACAGCAAAAATAGACATGGCAGGGATCATTGTCTCTCGAAAAAGGGGATTGATACCAGTCATAATCAGACCCATCATTGCATAAAAGCCCAGGGGGAAAAGATAGTTCATTAACAGCAAGGTCTTATTTCGAATCCCGGTACGAAACTCGAACAAAAAGTGATTAGTGACACTCCCCCAGCAGGAGCTGGGGGCTTCTTTTAGCTACAAGCGAAAAACGAGCTTGAGCCCTTCGGGCTGCCGCATAAAACTCCAGACAGGAGTCTGGAGTTTTATGCGGCTCAATAACATACTCTTCTTTGGATATACGCTTACTCACTGCCGGAAATTTGAGTTCAGGGTCAGAAAGGCTATCACCTTTTGTACGAACAGAGATCTTGGTAAAACCCGCTCCGGTAGCGGTTAACTCAAGCGGGGTACCGCCAGTAAATCATAGCGTGGCAGCACAGCATGATAAGAACAGAAAAACTTCATCGCTTCATCAGGAGTAATACTATCCGGCAGGCCTGAAGTCTGTAATTGTACACCAATCAGATTGTGCAGTTTTCGCGACTGGTAAGCAGGGTCAACATCCATAATCCGCAATGAACCGCCATCAGGAACACGTAGTCCCTCCAAACTCTCCAGCGTGCTCGTTTTCCCCGCTCCATTAGGCCCTAAAAGACCAAATATTTCACCTCGGTGCACTTCAAAACTGATACCATCCACGGCAACAAAATCACCGTAAACCTTACGAAAATCTATGACTCGAATGACCGTATCATTCATGTAATATTTCTCCTCTATAAAATTGTTTAGGCAATTAACCCTTTTTTCACCTCAATTAAGTATAGCAAAAGTTTCTTTCTAAATATATACTTTACCATTCTTAAAAATTATTTTTCTTTGTAATCTGATGCAAACAATTACACCTATATTTTATTATTACTCTTTATAGCATAATTCTATGTTAAATGTGAAGACACTGAAATTTTAGGTAAAGTTTACACTAAACAATATGGATAAAAATAAATAGGTGTCCGTCCCTATTAGTTCCCCTCTCAACATTGTTATGGCGGCTTATACCGACAGTCAACGGGCGTTTCAATCCTTGTTTTAATGGATGTTCCTCTTCAACTTGGCTATTTTGATCGGTGTATTTAGTTCTTTAATGTTTCAATCCTTGTTTTAATGGATGTTCCTCTTCAACATTCGCCAGATATTCTTGTTGACACTCTATTCCTGAGTTTCAATCCTTGTTTTAATGGATGTTCCTCTTCAACAAAGGAGTAAAGAAATGTTAAACCGTAGAATGAAATGTTTCAATCCTTGTTTTAATGGATGTTCCTCTTCAACGAAATCTGCCCAGTAAGTTGCTGTACCTACAACTTGTTTCAATCCTTGTTTTAATGGATGTTCCTCTTCAACTCCAAGTTCTGATTTCATCTGCGATTGATAAATGAATGTTTCAATCCTTGTTTTAATGGATGTTCCTCTTCAACCGTCATTACACTATGGGGATTCTTGGCCATTTCCTGTTTCAATCCTTGTTTTAATGGATGTTCCTCTTCAACAAGATCCGGAAGATCTGCATAATCTAACACATTTAGGTTTCAATCCTTGTTTTAATGGATGTTCCTCTTCAACGCGACTACGCAAAGCCTACATTCGCAATCAATAAATGTTTCAATCCTTGTTTTAATGGATGTTCCTCTTCAACCATTTCCATTAACTTGGCCATTGTTACGGGTTCATAGTTTCAATCCTTGTTTTAATGGATGTTCCTCTTCAACGATTTAATTATTCCCGGGCATGATCGTCCTTTTAGTGTTTCAATCCTTGTTTTAATGGATGTTCCTCTTCAACACTGATGTTGACACCGATTTAATAGTGACTATCAAGTTTCAATCCTTGTTTTAATGGATGTTCCTCTTCAACGAATAGACGCTAATATTATCAATAAATTATTATAGAGTTTCAATCCTTGTTTTAATGGATGTTCCTCTTCAACAAGTTATAACCTGCCCGCTTCTTATGCTCTCATTGGTAAGTTTCAATCCTTGTTTTAATGGATGTTCCTCTTCAACGGTGTAAGTGAATCTAACTCCCCTATGATGCATGGTTTGTTTCAATCCTTGTTTTAATGGATGTTCCTCTTCAACTCAACTCCATTAGGGTCAAGTGCCGAACCATCAAGAGTTTCAATCCTTGTTTTAATGGATGTTCCTCTTCAACATTATAGTGATTGCACTTGCAACTACATATAAGAGTATGTTTCAATCCTTGTTTTAATGGATGTTCCTCTTCAACAGCTTCTACCTGCATTACCGATCCTTGCCAACCGCGTTTCAATCCTTGTTTTAATGGATGTTCCTCTTCAACATAATTTTGTTAAGGTTGATTTTGTTAATGAGCAGAGTTTCAATCCTTGTTTTAATGGATGTTCCTCTTCAACTTACAGAGAATATAGCCAGGAAGGTATTAACTACCAAGTTTCAATCCTTGTTTTAATGGATGTTCCTCTTCAACACTTCAATCATGTGTTCATACATCGCCCCCATAACTTTGTTTCAATCCTTGTTTTAATGGATGTTCCTCTTCAACGATTCGTAGATTAAGCAGTGATTGTAAAATGTTCTAGTTTCAATCCTTGTTTTAATGGATGTTCCTCTTCAACCCTACTGACAATACGGTTTGTGCAACCCTAGTCAGGTTTCAATCCTTGTTTTAATGGATGTTCCTCTTCAACGGGGCAACTCTGTCAGGGCAGGCAATTTAAGGGGGGTTTCAATCCTTGTTTTAATGGATGTTCCTCTTCAACTCGCAGCAGAAATAATATATAATGCTTTCAGGGGAGTTTCAATCCTTGTTTTAATGGATGTTCCTCTTCAACGGATTACCCTTACTTACCCCAACTGATATTGTTGAGTTTCAATCCTTGTTTTAATGGATGTTCCTCTTCAACCGAAAATCGGCTATGGTCTTAAAGTCAGGTTTTAGTGTTTCAATCCTTGTTTTAATGGATGTTCCTCTTCAACAGTTAATATCTTAAAAGCTAATTAATATAATAATTTACTGAATATTTACAGTGTTTATATTCGTATATTTTATTATAATTTTCTTTAAAATAGCTCAATTTTTAGAACCTTTTACATACTTTTTGAAGTTGCAAACTCTTATAATGTAGGACTTTCATTGTTTTGCCTTCTTAAACGCAAATATTTTTGTAACAACAATCAATACATTTAGATAAATATTTAGTACCATTAGGGTAATAACCGGTCTGAATTATTTTTAATACTTCATCAATTATCTCTACTGCTTTTCTAAAATTACTTTCTTTAAAATCTATTGCTTTAATTAAATTTTTACTTCTTGTATAACAAATATACCCTCGATTTACTTCTACTTGATAGTTTTCTTTAATTAAAATAGCATAGAGAATCGATTGAACCTTATGGGTACGAAATAACTTTTCTTTATATTCAGCAAATTTATAATCAAGGGGAGCGGCAGTTCCGTCTCCTAAAAATAAAACTTCATCAATAACTCCTCTTAAATGATATTTATCGGAAGCTAAATTAACACATATTTCCCTTTTAGTACAATTTAATTTTTTTCTTAAATGATCTTTATTTGTTTTAGCTTTCTTTTCATGAATTTCTCTTCCGGCTAACACTTTATATCTTTGCTCTTCGTGTTGAGATATAGAAAGGCAATTCATAAAATAAATAAATCTCGGACAATATAAATATTCTATTACTTCCGAAGGTGTGATATAAGCTCCTTCTTTTGTGATTATTTCCATTATATATAAACCTCTAAAAAAACTTAGCAATTACATCATCTTTTACCATCTTTTTATCGAAAGCTTGACCTAAAAGTTTGACTTTTTTAAAATCTTCATCACACATTGGGAAAATATAAACAGAATCCTCTTTCTTGTTAATGATTTTATCACATTGCAAAGATAATTCATCTATTTCATTTTTATTTAAATTCCCCAGAAAGACACTTTTTTGTACTCGATATAAACCGTAGCCCTTACAATAAATTGCAACTTTACTTCTAATTTTATTTATTGTTATATCGTAAATTACCCATACTAACATAAAAATTTCATCTCATTTTTGTTTTAATAAATTATTTGCTATTCGATGGCATTCGAATTGAATTATATTTCTATTTCTAATATTCCTTCCTCGATATCTAACCTTTTTATCTAAAGTTTCATTTAATGCACTTATTAGAATTACCTTTCCTTCTTGATTTAGAGAAAGCCCATTCTTAATCTGCTCAAAACATTTTTTTTTAACTTTTCTTTTGCTAAATAAATAAATTACAGTTTTATCGACTAAAAATCTAAACATTTCAATAAGATCAAAGACTAAAGATTTCTTATTGTAATTATCAGCATGAATAAACCCTAAATAAGGATCAAGGCCGGCAAGAATACAGCCTTTTTCTACCATAGAATAAAGCACTCCGTATCCATAATTAAGCAGACAGTTAAATTCATCTTTGGCTGGATTTCTACTTCTTCCCTTAAATTTAAACCTTTCTGGCATAATATAGCTCAATGCTTCAAAATATTCTTTTGCCGCCATCCCTTCTACAGCCATAATACTATTTCTTTTTTCCTCTAAGACTCCTTTTATTTTTAATAAGGCAATTTTTTTATCTTCTATAGAATCTATGTATGCCTTAAGAGCATTTTCCTTGTGAAGTCGAGAATTTTTTAAATTTTTTAATAATTCAATTTGATTGTCAATTTTACAAATTATCCATTCTTTGGCTAAATTTAAACCTCTGTCTCCGGTAGAAGATTCTAATTGTTTTCTTCTTATTAGAGTTGTACTCCCTAATTTAGAATGCCAGACTCGCCCATAGGGATTGCCAAAATGATCTAAAAAAATAATATCTATATTATTATCCATAGCAAATTTAATCGCGTCAGTAGAAATATAAGCACTAGTAGTAATTAAAATGCTTTCAATTTTCTTGGCGGAAACTTCTAAAACTTTATCGTCATTTTTAATTAAAAAACAATTATTCTTTTTTCGTAAATACGAACCTCTGGAATTTACAACTAATTGCATAAATTGGTTTCTCTCTTCTAATATAATACAAGATATTTTCTTTTTATTTTAAACCATTTTCTTTTATTTTTATTATTACTTTTTCTAAAATGTTAATAAATTTATTAATTTCATCTTCTGAATAAAGTTTATCAACCATCCATTTAGAGATTGAACCTGCATCTTGAAAATAACCAAACCTTTTTATTTGGGTCCTATAGAAATCAACTACCTCTTCCGAATTGTTAACTTTTTTGGTAATCATTTCATATCCAGTATAAATGCTTTGTTTAAAAACAGAATTAGGAGGATATCCAAATAATAGAGTAACATTTTCATTATTTATTCCAACATTCAGTGAAAATCCTTTTGATCCCCATCTACATATTAAATTATTTTTCTTTCCAAAATTAAATATTTCTTCAAATACTTTTTTCCCATTTTTATTTAATGAATTAATAAACTCTTTTTCATTAATTTTTGGGAGAGAAGTAGTTTTGACTTTCTTACGAATAAATTCTTCCTCGCCCACTATAAATTCAAGAGAAATTATTTGTTCTTCATTTTTAGTTTTAAAATATTTAAAACTTGCACAATAAATGTCTAATCCTTTTTCTCTCAAAAACAAAGCAGTCTGACGAATTTCCTTAGATATTTCTTGAGCAACTATAATTAATTTTGTAGATTTATTAAATGATACTTTTTCATCTACATCGGATTTAAAATATTGCTGATGGTATTCTTCTAAACTGCTTTCTTCCCCAGAATAATCCTGAAAAATATCATTTAATTGAGAATAATCTAATTTTTCAATAAAAGAAGCATATTCTAATAGTTGAGCAAGCGTCTCTCTTGGGGTTTTATCACGTTTTAGTTCTATGACTACAGTATTACCTAAATTATCAATTCCTAATAAATCAATGAAAGTATTTAAATTTGTAGTGACTTGTCTTCCTATTATTAAAATCTTGCTATCTTCAAAAAAATATTCAGGATTATTCTCTAACAGAATCTCTAAATCAAACTCCTGATGCAACTCTTTAAAATCACGTCTTTTATATGGAATCATTTTCCCATTTTTATCTATAGTAAATAAACGTATATTTTGTCTCTCCTTAGAAAATTATATTAAATTTTTAATTGTTCCAAATCCGCGTGAGACCGATTTGCCCAGGCCAATATAATCAGGAAGATTAAAATTTACCTGGAAGGTGCCCAAAAAACCTATAATATCTTTCCCTTTAAATTTAATTGAAGTTTCTTTTAAATTAGTATTTACCCTTATTTTAGATTCAACAAAATATTGAAAAGTTTTGGCTATCGCCATAATGTTGCGAATTAAGATGCTTTTTAATTGGTCAGCCCGCTCCGAATAATTATAATTTTTATATCTCCGGTAATTTTCTTCGTTTAAAGCAAACCAGGGTGTAAGAAATTTATATTTTAAATTATTAGTAGAAATTCCAAAATCTTCTTCCTTTAAAATTATTTCTTTAGTGAATATCTGATAAGAATTACCATCTAGGGTTATTTTGTCATATTGATTATAAATGCTTTGCAAAACATCTACTCCCTCAGCTAATCCCAAAATAACTTTTACCTGATCAATGGTTTTGTATTGTATTCGAGGATACTGATAAAGAAATTTATTATTACCTAAATGATTATGTAATAATAGATAGCTGTCAAATTTACGGGCAAAAAATCCTCTCAATTTGGATGCATCTTCTTTTATCGGCTGATCAGACTCCATTTTTAACAACATTGTTTTTACTTTCATCTTCACTCCTATTTAATAGATTAATGTCCCTCCTCCTGATTCTTCTTGTCTTTTAAAACCTGTTTCCTGGTCATAATAATTATTTTGTTTTATCTCTTCCAGAGAAATATGTCCAATAGCTTTATTCTCGGTAACAAAATCAGTAGCATAATTATAAGGAACAGAGATCACGTAATCATAAAAACTTTTCTTAATTTTTAAGAATTCATTTTTGCGCTCAAACAAATCTTTTATCAAAGACAAATCTTTGTATTTTTGATATATCTCTTTTCCTACCTCATCTACTTCTACAAAAATATCTATCTTTACATAAGTATCTTGAATAAGTTTAAATTTGTTTAACTCCCCAAAATTTAATTTTTTAACTTCTTCTAAAATTTCTTTAGCTTTGTCGTCTGCTTTACCTTGATTTACTTTGTCAAAATAGGAATTATTTAAAGATAAAAAATCTTTTTCTTCCATTTGTTTTTTACTTGCTTCTTCTAAGACATCTTTAGTTTTTGAAATAATAAAACTATCATAGATATAACGATAATATTCTTTTTTCTCTTCTTCTGCTTTTAAAATAAATATTTTTATTAATCCTTTACTTTGACTAAAATTTCGATTACATCTTCCTGCCACTTGATTAATTGAATCGAGGGGAGCAAAATCACGATAGACAATATCTACATCCAAATCCACCCCAGCTTCAATTAGTTGAGTGCTAATTATAATTTTTCGCTTTTTGCTTTTCTCTCTGCTTTTTTTAATTCTTCTTAATCTTTCTTGGGGAATTATATTGGTAGAAAGGTAATATATTTCATTATTTTCTAATTCTAATTGGCAAATAAAATTATATATTTCAAGGGAAGAATTTATAGTATTTAATACAATTAAAAAATCTTTATTTAGATTATTGCATAGATCTTCTTCTACTATTTCTTGAAAATCATTCAAGCAAAGCGATTCGGAATTATACTTCAATTCAACCCTATTTAAAGCTTTAAAATATTTTTCCTTATTTTTTATTAAAGGTTTTATTTCTTTCTCTTTCTCGTTAAAAAGCAAAGGTTGGGTTGCAGTAACTAAAATAAAATATACATTAAATTTTTCAGCTAAGAAATGAATCATTTTATTTAACAACAACCAATAGCAATGAGGAATTGCTTGAACTTCATCCAGGATAACAATACTATTTACTATATTATGAAATTTTCGAATAGATTTATTTCGATTAGAAATCAAGCTATAAAAAAATTGAAAAAAAGTGGTAACAATAACCTCTGAATTCCAACCCTCAATTAATAATAAATCTTTGCCTATATTTTTTGGAGATACATTCTCGAATTCTTCTTCCCCTATGTTTGATACTGTATAATTTATATCTGAAAGATGGTGATGTTTTAATAATAAGTTTGAATTAGGAGTTTTCCCTTTTAAAGAAAATTTAAAAACATCCTCAAAAATCGCAAAATTCTGATCAATAATACTTAAATAGGGCAAGGAATAAATAATTCTTGGTTTATATTTTTTTTCCTGTTCTATTTTTGCCTTTAATTTTAAAGCAAAAGATAAAGAAGTCAGGGTTTTGCCTGTGCCGGTAGGAACATTTAGAGATAATATTTTATCTTTTTCCAAATTTAAGCTATTCAGACTATTTATAGTTTCATCGTAGATCTCATTTCTAATTTTATTTATCTCTTTTTTCTTTTTATCTATATCTTTAAACGAATGCAATTTATAATCATCAACGATATTTTTATCTATTTTAATTCTATTTATTTTCTGTAAGTTAGCTGCATCGGTCTTATCTGCGTCTAAAAGTAAAGAATATAAAAACAGAGTTGCAAAATAATAAAAAAGTGTATCCTCTTCATCAAGATTATTAATTAATTTTTTTTCTTGATGGCTTAAATCTCTTATGTAATTTTTTTCATATCTATCAATTTCGTTATAAATATAAATAGGTTTAGTATTTAAAATATTGTCTCGGAATAAATTATAATCAAATTTAAAATTAATTTTAGAAAAAAGTTGATTGTAAATATTGTTGACTATTTCAAAATCAATAGCTTTAATCTGCTTCTCTAAAGTTTTATCATCATTGGAATCAAGAATAACTTCGTCTAAGGCATCATCTAAATTACCATGATGCCTTTTGACTACCAAAAAACTAATTACCGGAAGATACTGATAATGTTTTCCGTTTAATAAGTTTTTGGTTAATAAATATTTCTTTACCACATAGTAAGTAAATAAAGCAGAGATAAAGGAGTGATAAACCTCTGCCTTATTTTTCATCTTTATTTTTTTTAATTCGTCTTTTTCTTTTAAATATTCTTGAAAATAAGTCGTAGCTTTTCCAAAATCATGAGACACTCCAATTAAATAGGAAATATCCTTAAGAATATTAAAATCAACATAACCATCTAAATTTAATTTTTTAATAAATAAATTTTGTCTACATAAATCTCCTACTTTTTGTAAATGATCTACTAATAATTTATCCGGATGGGAATACACTTTACTCAATGAAGACAATATTTTCACTCCTTACATCTGGATAGTTAATAATTGTATATGGTTCTGTTAATTTAGCTCTTATTGGCCTTCCGTTTCTATCAAAAATAATATCACTATATTTAGTGACTACCCTTTTGGTATTTAATTCTATGGGCATTCTTATTGAAAAATACTCTCCTTCTCGTTCAAACATTATGCCTTCTTTCTCTGAAGTTTTCTGTAAAGGCAATACTGTATCAATAGAAATATAATCATCTTTGCAAGGAAGAACATTAATTTCAAATTCCCCCACAAATTTAAAGTTTGCAATATTTTCACTTAACCCTAAACAGGGAGTATATTTCGTTTTATGATTAGTTAAATTATATTTTAATTTTTGGTATAGACCATCCTCCTCGTCAGTATAGTAAAAATATATTCTATATTTTTGATTTTTTAAAAATTCAAACCTTATTGGAGTTCTACCTCCCACATGTTTTATTAAATTCATTCCTGGACCACGAGCATTTTTAGTATTTATTAAATTTTCAGCAATTACAGTTTTTTTGATAGGCTTAAGTAATCTTAAAGCAATATGAGCGGATTCGGTAGGAAAATATTTTAAATAATCATTTCCTTCTTTTTCCAAACCAATTATTGCCCCTATTAATCCACACAGAGCGGTCCGGGGAGGAATGGGAAAAGAAAGGGGAGAGGTAGTAGTATAAAATCTTCTAAAATGGGCATAATCTCCCCATACATCAAAAACTAACATTTTATCCATTTTATAAATCCCCTTTTTATACTTAAAAAACAATTTTGTTTATTTTTATCGTTGTATCCAGTCCCTCTAAATTGATTTTAACTCTATCATTGATTTTTAAATTAATACTTTCAATTTTTTCTTTATTGCTATTTAATATTTCTACTAATTTGCCGACATCTAATTCTATCTCGCCAATATCACGTATCTTTTCCTCTTGTATATTTTCAATATCTTTTATTTTAATCAATTTATCCAAATCTCCAAGATGATAATTCTCTTCTTTATAATTTACTTTTAAAAGCAAACGAGGCATCTGTCCGATTTTGCTTCGGGAAATTAAATTTTTAGTTCCATTCCACATACCTTCTAATAAAAGCGAGATATCATCTTCGGTAAGCTGAGTATGTTGGGCGGCATTTTCATTAACTATTCCGTAAAATGAAATTAAGGAATAAGGAAGGATATCTTCTTCTCTGAAAGTCTTTTGCCTTTTATCCTTACCAGCAGCAAAAGCTCCGGTTCCTTTAATATGTTTTAATTCTATTTTGTGAAGAGAACGACCCATTCTAAATTGTACTGGTCCGGTTAATGTAATAGAACCGGTAACATTTTTCGCTTTATTACCTTCTTTTACCGATATATCAAGAGGAATGGTAGCCCCAAATAAGCGCACATCTATGCATTTATTAAGTATTGCTTTTTTAATGGCTTCTTTTTGATTATTAAAACTATTCCCTTTTAAATCATCTTTCTCTAAAAAATTATTTGCTCTGGCTTTTGCATCTTGAATTGTGCCATCTTCATTAGTTATTTCTCTAACAAAGATTTCTTCCTTTTTAAAATTCATTAAGTAGTCCCGGATAGTTCTTTTTAAACGAACGTCAGTTACTATGTTTATTCCAGTTTCTTCATCAATTCGCGGCTTGTTTTCATCCAACGGATCTCCGTTAGGATTAGCATCTTTAATATCATAGAGAAATACAATTTCTGACCTGTTTTTTATTACTTCACTCATCTTCTTTACCTCCATTGTTTTTTTCTTTTTTAAATAGATAAGATAGATTCATTCCCAATACAAAACAAAAACTAATCTCGTCATTAGTTATATTCCAATCATTTCCCGATGAAATAAAATAATTAGAAATAATTGATTCTAAATCACGATAATAATTTTTTCCATATTCCTCTAATTTATTTTGTATTTCCGGTAAAAGTTTCCTAATTTGTTTTTCATCCAATTTTAAGCTTTTTAATTTTATTCTAAAAGGAGTAGCTTTTCTTTCCTGGTATTGAATGTTGAGTAAATATTGAGTAAGTACCCCTTCTAAAAAAATTACTTTCTTGATATCGCTACCAAAAAAATCAGAAAATTTATTGAAAAAAGATTCAATTTTTATTTTCATTTCGCCTCCTATTTCTTTAGGTAAAATTAATTTCCCCATTTTTGTTGATTCCTCCTTTTTTAATTTTAATATTTTTAATTCGTTCAAATAGTTTAACAACATAAAGGCTTTCAGGGTATCAATTTTAGTAGGGTAATTCTGCATAAAATTATCTCCTATTTTTCGCATAATGAAACCTAATAAAAAATCATAATTCACTGGCTTATTAGTAAATATTTTATTGGTAACATCCAGGAAATATTTATTAAATGTTCTATTATTAGTTATTCTCGGGAAAAAAGTTCGCAATATTCCAAAATTAAATTCCAGTTCTTTCTCGCCATCTTTTTTACGATTATCATTAAACGTGGCCACCATACAATTTTTAAAAATCTCTTCTTGGTCGGTTTTTTCTTTAGCTTCAAATAATTGCTTTAAGCGAGAAGGAAGAATATCTTCAATATAGAGCAATATATTAAAGACTGCTCCATTGAAACCCTTAGGAGCGCTATAGAATAAAAAATTATTATTTAGATAATTTCTTTGCTCGCTCATTAAACCAAAAACTTCATGTTCATCAGAAGATAGATGTTTGATTTCCTTTTTCCTAAATCGAGGATCTTTTTGACTTTCTATTTTTTTAAAAATATCTTTTTGAATATCTTTCTTTACTCCTTTCATAAATTTCGGAATTAATAAATACCTAAATCCATAAAAATTAAAACTAAGATTATCTTCTAAATATTTTTTACCCCCCTCTAAGGTTAAAGCGCAATTAAGACAAACCGGATAATTTTTCCAGGCATCTTTCTGTTTAAAACCCCCGCTAACAAACCCCTTCTTATCTACAGTGTAAAAATTAAAAGTACTTACAAAACCATAAACTTCGTCACTCTTTTTTTTACAAATCGAGCATAATTTATTTTCTGATTTAGATATTTTCCCAAATTTTTTATAGAAATTTTCTGAAGCTTTATCAACCAAGATGTTTCTAAAAATTTCAAAATCTCCCAAATATTTTCCGTTAATTTTAAAACTTATAATATTATTTTCTATGGCTGACTCTTCTTTTAAATCCTGCAATATTTTTTCTTTACTCTCTTTAATGCAGAGATAAATATTTTGTAACATCTTATTTTTATTATTCTTGTCGGAATTATAGTTTTTAAACCAATTTAATATTTTAATATCAAAAGTTTTTTCTATTTTATCAGTTACCATTGATGCTGGAGTAATATCTGTACCATTAGGGGCTCCTTTTTTATATAAATATTTTTCTAATTTATCTTTTGAATATTCTTCGGTTTCTATACTGTGGTATTTAAATTCTCCATTTTCTTCATTCAAAAGAATAAATAAAATATTTTTAGTATCTCTATTTGCAGGGTTATCTATTAAAATTTCCAAAGGATCGTTAACGCTTTTCTCCTCTTTTTCAAGAGCATATTTTCCAATGTTTCTAATTGCCTCTATCATATAAAACCTCCAAATTAAAACTTTTCTAAAATATTATTTTCATGCTTAATTTCTTCAACATACTCGATTTTTTATTTATACCTCTTCCTTTGTCTCCTGGCACAAGCTTTTGGGACAAGGAACGTCAACGCAAAAAGATAAGCATATATTGGCTTTTATCCATATAGGATGGTAAAAAAGATCTGGAGGGGATTTTTACGGGATAATTTTTAGGAATGGTAATAATACTCATTAATCTTTCAATCTTATCTATCTTTTTCACCCCCAATAAAAATAAATGAATTCTCGTGGGCAAAATACTTAAGATGTTTGAATATGAGTAAGATTAAAGTAGTAAATATTAAGAATCTGGAAAATTGATTACTAATTTTGAATATTTTTATAATTATATCATATGCTCGTGAATACTGTATGGCAACAATTATTAAAATAATTGAAAAAAGTTTGATTTTTTATGATTTATTTAAGAAAAACTAGGATTTTGTATGAAACAGACTGTTATCTATATACTGTATTGCTTGTCAAAAGTCCCTCTTTTTGGGGGAAAAAGTTTATTCAATTGACCAATTCGCCGATTGACCGATTAAAAATACGAGTTACGGGATAATTTAGTCATTGGTATTAAGAACAAAAGTATAAATACGAAATAAAGAAAAAGAAGAAAAGACTGGATTCCCATTTTCATGGGAATGACAAAGAGAGGGGAATAAATTTGTATTAAAATGTTTTGAATAAAAAAGGGTTTTTTGATTTAAATGGCGAATTATTATTATATATAGTTAAGAAATATTTAATAGACAAAGGAGACACTTTTCCTACATTAAGGATACCACCCCCACCTTAATCCTCCCCCCTCAAGGGGGAGGAGATGTGGAGGGTGAGATTGCTTCGCTAACAGCAATGACAAAATATTTTAATAACAACAGGGATGAGCAAATGAAAAATTTCAAGATAGAAAAAGACCCAGAATTAGAAAAATTATTATTAAAGGCTAAAAAAAGAGGATTAAAATTCGGCCTGGCTTTAGGGAGTGGTTCAGCCCGGGGAATGGCTCATATCGGGGTCATTCAAGTTCTGGAAGCCTATCATATCCCTATTGAT
>SDBU01005647.1_pt1 | contig 14914 bp, 9 predicted proteins | sample 2277071 | NCBI WGS metagenome assembly SDBU01 (sample SAMN10397929, study PRJNA504765) | marine sediment metagenome | isolation source: marine sediment core GS08_GC12, 126 cmbsf | place: Arctic Ocean: Gakkel Ridge, Loki's castle | collected 2008
CGGTAATCCGCGCGGCCCTTCCGTTAGTCCGCGTTCAAGCGCTCGGCGGCAATGCTCAAAAAGGCTGGCCTGCTCCACTGTGACATCGGGGACGAGAAAGACTTCATGCTCACCTTCCTCGAGCTGCCTAGCTTCAAGGAATTGGATTTTCTCCGAAAGGATAGCTTCATCGCCCGTGACACAGACATACTGCGCCGTGACATAGGGAAGCCAGAGCATATCATCCGAAATACGGGAGCGGATGCCGGCGCCACTCGGAGGGTGCCACCAGTGCTGCACATCCCCCTCCCGAAACTGGCGGCTGGCAGCAAGTAAAAGATGGTCTCGGGCAATACCCGGCATTGTGTAAAGGAAAGCCATCATGTCCTGAAGCTGGTCACGAAAGCCAATCGCGCCCCCAGATTGGTAGAAGGCAGAGCGACCCCAGATTCTGCAGCTCAAGCTTTGATACAGCAGCCACCGGTTAAGTAAGAAATCCATTGAAAGCTCGGGCGAATCCACCTGGATCGTCCCTAGAATTTCATCCCACCAACTCCGGGTGCTTTCCAAGGATGCATGAACCGCCAAATTCTCTCGGTATGTGCGCACGATTCGGACAGCTTCCTCATCTGAGTCCGCTTGTCCAAGGATGCAAACCAGTTCCGTCTCTTGCTCCGGAGCAAGCTCGATCTGAACCTGAATCACCGAGCACGGATCCAAGCCTACACCTGTACGCCCCCCCAATGACGTGCGCGCCAACCCTGCCGGTTTCGCCATTGTCCCATTACGTCCGAGGAATTCCGCCCGATCAGCTGTGTAGGAAACCGCATCCAGGCTCATCGCTGCGAAAGCCACTTGCTCAGGGAAGTCTGAGTGATAGCCGTTGCGAGCGAGCAACACTTGATCGTCCTCCTGCCATTGAGTGACAACGTGCATTTGAGATGTCTCTCGATTCTCGCCCAGGGTCCATTCAACATAAAAGAAGATTGACAATTTCCTGATCTTGGATGAATCGTTTCGCAGCTTCAGAATCTGGAGGCGAACAGGCTCCCCACCCTCATCGTCTTGAGGGACGAAAACTGTTAACTCCTGCTCGATCGTATGGCTGTTATGCTCGAAAACGCTGTAGCCAGCGCCGTGCCTGGCCCGATAGGCCGGTCTTTCCCGTATCGGCAACGCCGTGGGATTCCAATACACGCCGCTCTCATCATCGCGAATGTAGATCGCATCCGAAGCGGGATCCAAGACGGGGTCATTTGACCATTGGGTGAGACGATTCCGCTGACTGTTGCCCTTCCAGGTAAAACCCACGCCAGATTCGCTGACCATCGTGCCGAAATGGCGATTGGAGATGACATTCACCCAGGGCGTGGGAGTATGCGTTTGCGGACCTAGATAAATTACATATTCATGACCATCCTGCGTGAAGCCACCCAAGCCGTTGAAGTAAGGAAGTTCCATAAAGGAAAGCCGCGCGGATGGTTCCTCCGTCACTCGCTTCGTGCGCATCTCCTCCGGAAGTTCAACACTCTCAGAGGGCGCTCCTAATTGCTGTGCCAGAGGACCACGAGCGGCAACCAGGGAGATATGGGCCGTGGCAAGGATGAGCTTCAAATCATCCTCGGGGATTTGGTCGGCGCTGCGCAGGAACACGCCCCCAGGTTGGTCGACGCCCGTATACATCGAATTGGCCTGGATCAACCGCTCGATCTGCTCATTGAGCGGCTGCTCGTATGAACTCGACTCCTCGTTCAAGATGACGAGATCGGCCATAAGGCCGTGCTGACGCAGGTAGGTATGCGCTTGGAGCATCTGGCGCACAAGGCCGATGTCCTGCACTTCCCCGATACTCACAACTGCGATGGGCAGATCACCAGAGATGCCGTACGGCCATAGAGAAGATTGGCCCTTCTGGTTGCCTTGAATGCGTTCGAGCGGCGGTCGTAATTGTGCATTGGGGTAGAGCATGTGCGCCGCCACCCGCTGGAAACGGCGGGCATCATCGGGGTGGATCCGCAGCAGCCTCAACTCAAGCTGAGCATAAACCCAAGCTAATTCCATCGCCCGTGAGACAGCGGAGGGTTCCCCGTATTTCTCCATGAGCGCTAGAACGCTCGCGCGCGACTCCGCCGCTCCCAGGATCAGTGAGAACTGGGAACGTTGACCCGGCCGCAATATCACACGCCGCCGCAGGCTCAGGATGGGATCCAAAACGTAACCGGCGCTGTTGGTCAAAGTGCGTCCCATCGCCTGTGGATGAATCTTGGAATGCCCCCGCCCAATGAAGATTTCCCGATCGGTTTCATACTGCATGCCCCCTTCGTCATCGCGCTCGAAGGTCAGACGATGGGCGACGTAAATAGGTGGATCATCGTCATCGCGCGCTCTGCGCGATGCAACCAGCGCGCGCTGAGCCGCGACAGCTTCGGTCTGGATGAACAATTTGTTGAATGCCGGGTGCTGGCGATCGGCGGCGTGCGGAGCCATGGCGAGTTCGACATAGCTTGTGACCTCGATTTGGTGCGTGCGGGCCGTGCGGTTGATAAGCGTAACACGCCGTATCTCAACATCATCCTCCGGAGAGACTACGATCTCCGTCTCGGTCTCGATCCCGTTATCCGAACGGCTAAATACCGCCCGATCTACGGAAAAGCGCACTTGATACGATTCGGAGTCTTCGTCCACCGGATGGTAAGTGTTTGACCAAACCTTGTTGCTATTCAAGTCCTTAAAGTAGCAATATGTACCCCAAGAATCGCGCGTCGTATCCGCCCGCCAGCGCGTAAGGTCGAAATCGCCCCATCGGCTATAGCCACCACCCGCGTTCGTCACCATCAAGGCGTATTTACCGTTGGAGAGCAGCTCCACTTTCGGCATTGCTGTATGAGGCGTATTGAATTTACTGACCGAAGGTGCGATCTCGGATACAGATACTCGCGACGGCGGTCCTTCACGTGTAGAGATGTGATGCATCGGCGGCGAAACAGGGATGCGCTCATACAGCAAAGGCTCCGCCGCTCGTACGCGTGGATCAGCATGAAACCAGCGTTGAATCGACCCTTCATGGAGCAGGTTAGTCAGAGCGAGGAAGCTCATCCCCTGATGATGGGCCATATATGCCCGGATGATCACTCCACGATCACCTTCCCGTACACGTAGGCGGCTGAAGTCTATCGATTCGTAGTAGCCATAGTCAGACATCAAACCGTCCGCATCGAGTCGGCGCAGGTTCGAGGCGGCTTCTTCAGGCGAGATACCCACCGCCAACAGCGTGGCATAGGGTGCAATGACGAGATCCTCCTCCAAGCCACGTTTCAGACCTAACCCGGGGACGCCGAAAGCCCGATATTGATAGGTTTTGTTCAGGTCCAGATCTCCATAAGCCGATTCTGAGATTCCCCACGGCACCTTTCGTTTCCTACCATATTCAATCTGTACCCTCACGGCTTCCTTCGCCGCTGAGTCGAGCAAAGAATTAGAGAAGGTGCGTTGGAAGAGCAGCGGCATCAGGTACTCAAACATCGTACCTGTCCAGCTTAGAAGCGCCATCCTGCCGCCGATCGTGCCATAGGGCCGATGCATCGAGAGCCAGTGTTCATTGGGGACATCGCCGCGGGCGATGGCGACGAAACTGCCCAGGCGGGCTTCGCTCGCCAATAAATCGTAGAACGAGCTATCCAGCCTGCCCTGGGCGATGTTAAACCCAATCGAGAAGAGTCTACGCTCCGGATCGTAGAGGAAACGCATGTTGATCTCGCGTGAAAGCTTGCGGGTCTGCTCGCCGATCGCCTCCGCCTGCGCACACACTTCACCCGCTAACCGCTTCGCATCCGAAATTGACTCATCCAGCCGTTTAAGCCATCCTTCAAAATCCTGCGGACGTTCTTCCCGAGATCGGGTTAGAAAAGCGATGGCCCGCTCGACGTCGGAATCGCCAGAGGCGAGCGCTCTAAGAGAGGGGGCTTCTTGTAAAGCGGAGGGAATCTCCTTCCTGCCATCGCCCCCCAGCGACTCAATCCACTCCTGCTGCTCATCGATAATCTCCACCCATTGGAGGTATCGATCGATCAGATCGATGCGCGCTGAGCACATCCTCTCGACCTGCCGTGCCCAATAGGCTGCACCGGTCTCAAGCCCGGCATTTTCGCGCAAGTGATCGGCGAGTTTCAGCGCAGCGGAAAGCATGTCGCGCACTATGTGTATGCGATCCACCAAACGCGTTGGGGCTCTATGCAGCAGAGCCATCATCCGCTCCAGCTCCGGAAACTTGCTGTCGGGTAGCTCCGTTTTCAGTTCGTGCACTAGGACCTCAACCGTATCCTGAAGACCATCGGTAAATTCGGTGTTGAGGAGCGGACGATCTAACAACTCCGTTAACCCTTGATCCAGAGTCCATAGACATGTCAGGAGATTTCCGCTGTCAACCGCAGAAACGTATCTGGGTTCCAGCGGAGCGAGCGTCTTCAAATCGTACCAATTCAGGAGATGGCCCTCATACCTTTCAAGTCTACCCAGCGTGGCGAGGGTGTTACCAAGGCGATCGATCACCTGATCGGTCGTGAGATATCCAAAATCATGCGCACTTATTGCACTTAACAACCACAGGCCTATGTTGGTTGGGCTTGTTCGCATCGCGAGCTGGTCTTGATGCGAGACCTGGTAATTATCAGGCGGCAGCCAGGATGTCTCCTCCCCTACGAAATCCTCGAAATAGCGCCAAGTACGGCGCGCTATGCGGCGTAGCATCCGTAGATCACTCTCGGCCAATGCCTGTATTTGAGAGCGAGTAGCAGGCTTGGCATTCACTCCCCAGCCGATGACCGGCGTGAGGAACCACAGGAGAAGAAATGGGCTGGCTACAGGTAGACTGTCTGGCGAAAGCATAAAGAGCGTTAAACCCACCCCCAATGCGAATAGGCTGATTGAACCCATGTGGATCAGGAATAGAGGTAGTTGGCTGGTGGAGCGCCATTGAGTCATCTGCACCGTCGTCCACTGCAGCAACCCGCGATGTGTGACGAATCGTCGATACAGAACCCGGACGACCGCATCCAGCGTCAGACCGGCCTGGTGAGGTAAGAGTGCGGCCTCAACGATGGAGCGCCAGATATCATGAGCTATCTGCCTCGGTGAAAACGACCGCAAACCCCAGCGACTCGTCGCCCAAGTCAGCGGCTGTGCCAGCGGTTGAAACAGGAGCACAGCACCCACCAAGATCGTTGAAGTGCTGCCCATCACGGGCGAGATCAACCATGAATGAGCCAGCAGCGCCACGCTGAACACAGGGACCATGCTGCGCCGTAAGTTGTCGAAGATCTTCCATCGGTTCAGGGAGGAAAGCGGGTTGGGAACCCGGCCTCCCTCGGCCGAGGGCACACGGGGCAGTATCCAATCGGCGATCTGCCAATCGCCTCGAATCCAGCGGTGCTGCCGGCGCGTGAAGGTCAAATAGTCCGGCGGGAAATCATCATATAGCTCGAGATCACTCGCCAAACCCACACCTACATACGCGCCCTCGATCAAATCGTGGCTGAGAAGTCTTTGCTCAGGGAAGCGGCCGCGCAGCACCTTGTCGAAGACGCGCGGATCGTAGATCCCTTTCCCATGATATGAGCCCTCGCCAGCCAGATCCATATAGGCATCCGACACTGCCTTTGTGTACGGGTCTATGCCGACAGGGTCGGTGAAGAGTCGGCTGAAGGGCGTCTGGGTCGCGCTGGGCAACGATGTGCTCACCCTGGGTTGAATGATGGTGTAGGTTCCATCCGCTACCTCACCCTGTGGGGTTAGAACCGCGGTGTTGAGAGGATGTGCCAATGTCTCAATCATCCGCCGTGCGATGTCACGCGGCAGCTGTGTGTCGCTGTCCAGGGTGATCACGAAGCGCACATCCGCAATGCGGTGCGGGTCGCCCACGCGCACGATTTCAACTTCCCCGGCATCCGCACCACCAGAGATCAGCCGGTTCAACTCCTCAAGTTTGCCGCGCTTCCGCTCCCAACCTATATACTTTTGCTCAGATTCTGTCCACGTGCGCTCGCGATGGAAAAGGTAGAAGCGATTAGAGCCGTGCTGTCGATTGAGGTCTTTTATGCCCTCGATCGCCCTCCGGAGCATAGTTTCATCGCCTGCTCGATGAGACTCAAGTGCATCGTTGTAATCCGTGAAAAGACTGAAGATGAGATTGGCTTCCGGATTGGCCAAGTAGCGGATTTCGAGCTTCTCCAGATCATCCTGAAGAGTCTCCTCATCGAGCAGCAGGATCGGAATTACGACCAACGTTCTGAACGCATCGGGGATGCCGCTACGTCGGAAGTCCATCTTCGGAAGCGTGTTCGGCGGCAGGAGACGCGTGAGCAGGTAATTCACGACCTGAACCGCGAGCTGGCTCGATGGACCCAGCAGCAAGACCCCCAGGGAGAATTGGAGGAGAGGCGACATCCCCTGAGCGCCGATCATGATGCCGAGTGTTGCGAAAAGCCCGCTGACCAACCCGATCGATGTGAGATAGATCCCGGAGGGATGGCGGCGAACCCACTGAAGAAGCCGGAAACGAGGAGGTTCGCTGCATTCCACGACCTTCACGAGTTCACTTCGCTTGGCGCCGATGAGATATAAGCCTATATGGCTTTCGCGCGAACGCCCCCCAGGATGAGAAGCATATGTCGCCGCGAGGTCGACCGCCGCTTGCGCAACGGTCTCCTCCGACGCCTCACCCCGGTGAGAGATTTCTTCCACCGCCTGTCTGTACCGATTGCGCGTCTCAAAATCCATATCGAGGTACACGCGTGCCGGATCGCGCTTTAATATCTTGTCCACCGCACTGTGGCGCTCGAAGACTTCACGCCAATCGAGCAAAGCTAACTGCCGCAGACTCGTAATCGCATTGCCGATCGACACCTGCTCCGCAGCCTGACGCCCCTGCTCGCGCAGGTTAATCTCGCCGACCGGGCCACGTAGTGTTCGTTCCAGCCAGCTCTGCATTGGGACCAGGGCAGCATCTTCATCATAGAGATGGCCCATAATCTGTGAGCCGAAATATGCGCTCGGATTCGGTTGATCCTCGGTGAGCTCAGCTAGCACGGCGAATATCTGATCCGGATCCCGCCTAGCCGTCGTAAGTAATCGATTCGCCCAGAAATCTGCCTGCTCCCGCTCTCGCAACTCCGCCATCATCCGGATGGCCATATGCTCAATCGACTCGACCAGCGTGATGCGGAGCATCATCGGAACCGCCCAGAGTTCACCGATTGTGAGGTTTGAAACGGACTGATACGCAGAAAGGAATTCATCGATATTCTGGCGATCCAGACGTGCATCGGTGTGCATCACGAGTTCTTTCGCCAGGCTGTACACGCGCGGGCGACCTTTGTATTGTTCACTCACCAATACGGGGAGCTCGAAAAAGAACTTCTTCGGTAGATTAATCTGAACATCGCGAATGTGGCTCTGGATCAGATATTCATTGTCCAGTATCCACTCAGCGGAAGGGGAGATGGTCTGTTCGAGCCTCTCCGCTTCGGCCAAATCTCGTCGGACCGATCGTATGGCCTGTCGGGCTTCTTCCATCCGGCGCAGACATGAGATATCACCCCGACCACCTAGGGCGATGTTATGTTCTTGCGCCAGCTTGACCGCGTGGTGTTGAATCTGCGGAGCGGGAAGCGGGACCAACTCAAATCGCTCAGCTGCGGATGGATACCTGCGTTCAGGATGGAGGGCAAAGATGGTCGGCTGGACCTCCCCATATTCACGCAGCACTGGGATCAACCAGCTGAGCGATCCAATATCCTGCTGCAACAGAATGAGGAATTCGTCTTCCAGGATCCAGCGCGCGTAGCGAGCGGTCAGGTCGCGCTTTATCCCAAAATCCAACATACGTACAAGAAAGAGCCCTAGCACTACGCCGATCGCAAACCCCAATAATGCAGGGATCGCACTACCCCAGAGCGGACCAACACCAAGTCGAAGCCCCCCCGAGCGCCAGGCGAGCAGGAAAGTCAGCAAGCCAAAAAGCAGCCCACCTAGAATTCCACCGATCCATCCATAGAAAGCCGTCGCCTTGTTGATGGATACCCCACCGTCAGCGGATTTTTTAAGCAGCGCGACTCGCCGGACTCCGCGCTTCCTAAGAGCCCGGTAAGCCAGGGATGCCGCTTCCTCTTCGGTATAGAACGCCAGGATGAGACCCGGTTCCCGCATGCTTTCGTTGCCCTTCCCGTTATTGTTGCGAAGTTCCCGCTCTCAGCACTTTCCAAGCATGAAATCGCACACATACCGATCGGCTGTTGACGCATGGAACACGCAGTGATGATCCGTCAGTGGAACAGATCGATATGCGTCGTTTTATAGCTGCACACGACCAGGCTGAAGACCGGGATTATGTATCTTATCACTAACCTTCGAGCTGATCATGGCAACTTTTCTGAAGCCGATTCAAGCATAAAGGGCTAGAAATAGGCGTCAGACGAACATATTCTCGTCTTCTCACACCTTCAGACGATCTCTGCAGCCCGAATCACACTTGAGCGCGCCGCGGCGCATCATGCCACGCGCAAAACGACACAAGCCGATAAATCGTGATACGAAGACGACAAATCCTCTTTGATTGCGACCATTAACAGATAAAATAGGGTTCATTCTCGTTTCCGCGAGGGGATAGAGAGGACCCGTAATCCCTTCGGAAATTACAGTTTCGATAAATACACAGAGCCACGTCCGAGGAACCATTCTCCGCCTATGATCATAACAACCAAGCTTTTACTTGAAGATCAACACCTGATCGATGCGCCTTATAAAGCCCACTCGCTCGATGAGCTTAACCGGCTTGAACCTGCCGGAATCTATACCGTCGCGCGAACACATTACGCCACGAATACCGTGATGCTGGATGCACATTTAGATCGACTTGAGGAGTCCGCAGAGTTGGAATCAATCCAGTTACAATTGGATCGTGCGAGTCTGCGTAGGGCGTTGCGAGATACCCTGGCAGCCGGCGGTTATGAAAATGCGCGCTTCCGCATAACCATCTCCCGAGATAACCCGAATCAAATCCTTCTCTCTGCTGAACCATTGAATGAGGTCCCATCCGAGATTTTATCGAATGGAGCTGAAGTCGCCACACACTGCATCACCCGCCCAAACCCCCGCGCAAAATCTAATACCTGGTTAAGCCTAAGGGCGGAGGCGAGCAAATCGCTCCCAGAACATGTCTATGAGGGGATCGTTTGTAATTCGAAGGGCGAGCTACTCGAAGGTTTTAGCAGCAACTTTTACGCCATAAAAGATGAGGAACTGTGGACCGCGGGTGATCATGTACTCTTTGGGATCACACGTAAAATCATCCTGGATGTCACGCATGACCTGCTGCCCCAACATCTTCTCCCTGCCACTATCAAAGACCTCCCGTCTATGCAGGAGGCATTCTTATCCAGCAGCAGCCGAGGTGTTGTCCCCATCGTGAAAATAGACGGCATTGTAATCGGGGAGGGAATACCAGGACCTTACACACTGGAAATTACCCGGAGGTATAACGCCTGGGTTGAAGAGAACCTCGAACCGATCTGAGCTGAGGGAAAAACAACTCGATTCCGGATCCAGATCTTCCTGTTCTTAGATTCTAAGCGCATTCGATGGGATGAGCCCTAGCAGTTTTCGTTAATATAAACAAAAAACCCTTCCCCCATACCGAACCTTTTCGGCCATGCACGAGAGAAGGGGTTTAATTCTTACACTTTTAGCTGGGGATTGCTTCTCCGGTGATTTCAAGCACCGCGTCAACAAGCTCGCGAAGATGCGGCTCCGGCACCACGCCGACGTGCTCGCGGATGAGCTCACCACCCGAGAATACGAGCAGAGTCGGTATGCCCTGAACCCCATAATGCATCGCCTTTTCGGGGTTTTCATCGGTGTTGAGTTTCACCACAAGAACCCTGCCTGCATAATCCTCGGCGATATTATCCAGGAGCGGAGCGATCATGCGGCATGGTCCGCACCAGGGTGCCCAGAAATCTACCAGAACCGGCAGAGCCGCGTTAAGAACCTTCTCCTCGAACTCGGCATCAGTGATGTGAATTGGTTTTGTCTCCATCGATTGAACTCCTTTATTTTTTGTAACTTAGCTCCTGAATGCCTGTTCAAAGAACCAAGGGTTTCTTTAATTTCAATCTGGTCCGGTCGACCATCCTCCATTAGATATGGGCACGCTTCGAAATCTTACTTGAGTATGCTGGGGTGAGATTACGAAATCCAAAAGGCGGAAAATCCCGGAGAACCGTTGTGAAGTATCAACTTCATCCGTTCCCCCACATGCTCCCCACTCCTCCTCATAATCTGTGCCTCTATGACCCACTTAACCCAAAACCCCGGGGGTTGCCCGGGGCTTTGATAGGAGGAGAAGAAGAGGGGGAATGTTTCGCCACTCTTGAACCTTTGACGGTGTGATTGGCGGAATTCTTACCTTCTTTTTCTCGCTTAGTTACTGGCTTGATAGAAGAAACCAACCAGTAGTTTCGCCTGTTGTCGTAACGTTCCAATGATCACGGTCAGAGCGATCGTGATGGCGGTAAACAGGAAGGACATACCCACCATTCGGAGCGGGTTCAACCAGAAGTGGAACGACTTGACCACACCAAGCTGCGCCAACAGCGCAGATCCAGGTTGAGCCTGATTCAATACATTGGCAATCGAATTATTCCAGTAGGCAGGAACGACACCTGTGGCTAGAACAATGCCGACGACCAGGACCGCAAGAAGAACCATCAAGCCCATCATCGTGCTGAGCTGGAACCAGCGCACGCTCCCCGGAATAGGGGGCATGGGTGGTCGATAGTCAGAGGACATATGCCCTGTGATCGTCATTCCCATGTGGCGAAGTTTCTTGGCGATGATTCCAAGTGCCATCGTGATCGCCATCAAGCCCAAGCCGAGCCCCAAGAACTTAAACTGCGGCAGCCAGGCTTCGATGACATGGGAGGTGACGTTCGCGTTCACAAAGAGTGAGCCCGCTCCTGCCGCCTCGCGTAAAGCTTTGGCGTCCGAGAAAAACGCGGACTGCGCAGGCGCCAGGGCGAACAACCCGACCAGAAATGCGATCCCCACGAACATCCAGCCCATCACGGCGATCATCGGATACATCGGCATCATGCTCTCGATCATATTGAAGGGAAAGCGTGCTTTTTCTTCAGGAAGTTTTACCTTTGTCATAATAATTTCTCCTTTATGTGCTTGCTGCTTACTCGCCGCTCTGCTTCACGATCAAGGGGAAACACAGGCCCATGACGTGTCCGCGGTTGTTGAGCAAAGCAGGTATGGACGAAAACTCAAGCGCAATTCCGACCATGAAAGCAGCCACGCCCAGGAATGTCAGAGGTTCCAGCCAACGGGGCGTGACGGCGAGGACATTCAGCTGCCCCAGTAGAGCAGAGCCTGCCTCGGCTGCATCACGGACTGCCTTCGCGCTCTCACCCCAATAGCTGGCTGCGCTGGAAGACAGTACGAACAAGCCGATGATGATCGAGACTGTGATTAACACCCAGCCCAGCAAGGTGAAGAGTGGGTACACTTTCAACTGCCAAGCGCCTTTTGGTTCATTAATAGTAACCATCGTTTTACTCCTTTATATCGGAAACAATCAAGCCGTTATCTACGCCGGTACCCGCTCACGCTTTTTTTCAACATGGGCGTTGCCCTGCCCCTGCTTTAAAGAACGTGCTAGCTGGATACCTTCGTCTATCATTTTGGTCTGGTTGCTTAAGATGTAGATGATCGTACTCAAGCCCATGGCGATAGCGAGGAATTTTGTAGCAATAGCGAAGAACTTAAGCGGTATCAGCCACGCCAGTGTTGAATGGATAGCTTGAACCTGAACGAGCAACGCAGAACCTGCTCCGGCCGCGTCGATCACCGGTAGCGGATTGGCGAAAAGTCCTTGTGCGATCCCGGCCAGGTCGATGCTCACTACCAAAGCGGTGATGAAGATGGCCAAGCCAAGCATCATCACGAGTGGCATCCCCAGGGCGTACCAAGGCGTCGCGGGTAATCCAGGTCGCTTATCTTCAGGAAGATTAGCGAGCACCTGGTTGCCGGCGCCCTTAAGCGCATCGATGATGACCCGCAAGGCCATTACGATACCGCTCAGGATGAAACCGATGCCGAGGAACTTGAAGTAAGGCAGCCATAGCCCGACACTTTCGATCGTCGCTCGCTGCGCCATCAACGTCGTCTCGCGAACCACCTTGGATTCCGCGAAATACGCTGCCGCCGTCTGTGAGTTCAGATAACCTACGACAAAGGCGGTAACCACGATCATGAACCCCATCAGGATGAACAACGGGTACATGCGCGCCATTTTTCCGATTAACTTCTGCATTTGAGCCTCCTTTGAACAATTGGACATTTCTGATCTTGAATTGGAATATGAGACGGAACTGTAATGACCATATGACTCCTTTCTCGTATCAACGCTATGGGAAAGAGCAACTCTACCGATTAGCGCCAGTAGGAATTCGTGCGGATTTCGACGGGGATCCGTCGAACAGCCGGCTCTTCGTCAATCCGGACAGTTATTCGAACTGGATCCCGGACGAGCCCGAGCGAGCCACTTGTGCGCACCCAGATAAAACCCATTACGGTAACAACTCCGAAAAAAATGAAAGCTAGCCCAGACATAACACCATCCCAAGCTCCTTGGCGCTGAAACTGCAAATGAGGTTCATCCTCGTAGACACCATGCCACCGTTCCCTCTTACTTTTCTGTTTGTAGCTTCGAACTTCTTGGGGAGTGGAGCTGTGGGGAGAAGGAGTGTATGTGTAACTGAAATTAAGCTCCTCGGTTGTTATGAACGATCGATGCGAACGAAAAAGCCCAGTGCGTAAGCACCGGGCTTGATTGTTCGGGTCTCAGAAAATCGATTGATTACAGATCTGGGCTTTCAAGGATGCGCACAAGCGCTTCGTATTCCTCGAAGCAATCGCGGCACATCTCGATATGGTGCTTGACCTTAGGGAGCATCGCGGACGTATCTTCGCCGCGGACCACCGCCTCAGCGTAGATGTCCAGCACCTCGAAGACCTCTGCGCAGTCCATCTCCTGCTCATGGGTCTTCTCGACCATCCCGAGTAATTTCTTGAGCATACTTCCAGTGTCCTTCATCAAAATTCTATCTTTCCCTTTGACAGCGCAGTGAGGTGATTTCTTACCCTTGCTCAAACGCGGCAAGGATCTCCTCCGTGGTAAATCCCTCGGTTGCCAAACTCTTCTTTAATCGCAGACGGGCATCGTGCAACAGTTTGTATAGCGCATTGCGCTTCATATTCATCCTGCGTGCAACTTCTTCAATCGGCATTCCGTGTACACCGATAGCGAGTAGTGCTGTTCTCTGCTTCTCAGATAGATCATCCTTGATAACTTGTTGGATTCGCCCCATGATATCAACTTGCTCGGCGGAGAGGTCTGGGTTGGGAGTCATTGCAGCGATGCGGTCAAAACCCGATACTCCTTCCTCGCCTTGGACCAATTCATCGAGAGACACATCTTCCCAGCGTTTGCGCCTTAACTCTGTGAGCGCGATTCGAACCGCGATCTTGTGTGCCCAGGTCGTGAATTTGCTGCGGCCTTCGAAAGACTCGAGGTGATCTAACACTCGCAGCAGGGTCTCCTGAACAACTTCGTCGGCGAGCGAGTCGAAATTCGGGTCTGATGGAGTAAGCCATTTTGAGAGTGAATACGGCAATCCCTTCCGAATCTTGACGCGCAAATCCTCAAGGGCTGCATCTTGTGCATTCCCCGATGAACGCAGATCGGAAATCCACTGCTCGTTGGTACGATCCACTATTTAATCCTATTATTCTCGAAGCAACCCATCATTTTGACAGTTTGTATTCTGAATTGTTATAACAGGGAAAAGTATACTCGAGTTTCTGATCGACCGGTAATCGTATTCTCACTGATATTGACACCGGTTTCTGTGATCTGACATTACTATCCGATGTTCGCACGCTCGCCTCACGAGGAGGGGAACTTCCATTCACGCAGTGCGATAAACGCTAAATATAAAATAAAACAGCCTGCAATTTACCTCAGGCGGCGACGTAAGAAAACGGATAGACAGCCCCATCTATAAGTGTAGATTGTCGTTCACTTCGCACTCCCTGCCGCTCAAAATAATCAGCCTGAATGGGTTGGTCAGCGGATAGAGACCGAGCAATAATCACCGGACACAAAAACGGAGGAGTCATGCAAGATATTTTCGGTTTTCTCAGTGCCAGTCATTGGCTAGCGATCTTACGCATTGCCGTCGGTTTATGGTGGATCAAGAGTGTGCTGCACAAGCCGCTGCGCAAATTCATTGAGGGGGGCATGGTCGACTGGACGATTTCCCTGGCGGATAACCATCCTGTGCCGGCTTTCGCTTCTGTGATCAAATCAATGGTCGGTAAGAACCGCAGCTGGTTTCCCTACCTCGTCATTGCCGGCGAGGCGGCAACGGGGATTGGGCTAACGCTCGGATTCCTGACGCCAATTTCGGCGCTCGTCGGCATCTTCATGAACCTTAACTACCTTGCGCTTGCAGGCGTCAAACCCAAGGATAGATCCGTCAATCCGGCATATCAGTGCGAGCAGGGTCAGAACTTTATGATGATCGCCGCTGAGGTGATCCTTATTGTATTAGCCTCGGGCGCCGTCTGGAGTCTCGATAATTTACTGGGTATTTTCTAAACATCACGTCATTGACCAAACGAGAGGTCGCTCACGACCTCTCGTTTGTTTTTAAAGTTCTCCTCCGTTTACTGTGGAAAGGTGACATAATTTTGTTTGCCTTCGTTGTAGGATCTAGTGTTTGTTGGAACCCATTTAGACCACGTCATACTCCGACTGGAACCTCAATATCCTATTGTTGATCTAACCAGGGTCTGCCTACATCCCTTCTGCACT
>SDBU01005648.1_pt1 | contig 14911 bp, 20 predicted proteins | sample 2277071 | NCBI WGS metagenome assembly SDBU01 (sample SAMN10397929, study PRJNA504765) | marine sediment metagenome | isolation source: marine sediment core GS08_GC12, 126 cmbsf | place: Arctic Ocean: Gakkel Ridge, Loki's castle | collected 2008
AGGTTGCCATCTTTATCTCCCCAAAAATATGGGGAATCCCTAGTGGTGGCATAAGTCATGGGCTTGCTCCTATATATATATAAGTCGCTACCCTCTTTATAAGTCTTATTGACAAACCGCCCATAAATCCAAGGTGCTATTTCTGATGAAGAAGAATAATAATCCCCTTCTAGGCTATTCACATACTCAATAGCTTCCAAGTCAACAGGGGTTAAAGCACTATTATAACTCAAATAAGTCTTAACTACAGGAACACTACCAATCACAATCAATAACACCATTACACATAACACAACCTTAGAGCTTGTATTTTGCCACACAACTCCAACCAAACAACCGACAAATAGAGCTAGCACGATGCACAAATCAACGGCAAACCGCATTGCAATACCGCCGATACCTGAAACCATAAAAACGCCCAAAGCAACTATAGTCAAAAATAATAGTAACAACATCATCTTTTGGCTACGGTCTATCTTTATCTCTTTGTAGCGCTGGAAAAGAAGCAGTAGGGAAATACAACCCACCGCAGCAACAAAAAGGCTCATCTCAACTATAATCCCCAAACCAGACTCTATTGCTTGAGGAACACTAACCACCACCCCTTCAGGTATAATAACTAGTTGGGAGTTACTAAGGTCAACAGACAACGAACTCACAAGGCTGATAGAATGGAAACTAACCAAGAGTGGAAACAACCCCACAGCATACCATAGCCACGGTATTCTAGTCTTGACTGCATAAACCGAGCATAGCAAGAAAAGAGGGAACAGCACCCCTACCGTTATCAAATCATAAACCGCTCCATTATCAAACAAATTCAAGGTACTTGGGGTAACAAAGAGAACCAACGGCACAGTCAGTAAACCAGCTTGCCAGTTAAATATCAATGATACTGTCTTATACGCTACGATTCCCATAAGTAATAGAGTGCCAAAATTGAACCATAAATACAACACGTCTATACTTAGATTGGTAATATTGGATAACCAAACCAACGGATAGCCAACCACCAAACGCCCAAGATACATCGCAGTTCCAGGTGAGCCTCTTATGATTGAGTCAAAATACTGAAGATGATGAGCCGAGTCATCTCCATTATTAGGATAACGATAGCCATACAATATAGGTGGCAGAATGATTAGTAGTAGGAACCCCACCAATACTAATGGAACACAAATCCTTTTATTAGATAATTTAGATAGGAACCTCATAATTTCTCCAATATGAATACCTGCATTATATACAGCATAGAGCAAAACAAAAGAATACTAGGAAATAGAAAAATCGCAAATAGAATAGCATCCTCTCGCCATATTGGAGTTGCAACGGTTTTAGCAATTACAACTTCGTGAACTATCCGTTTCTTTTTACGCTTCACTATCCACCTTCTTTTTAACGGATGAATTAGCCCTCCACAACCAATCATTCAGTATCCACCCTATACCTGCTAAACTGACAAAGAATATGGCATTACGATTTGTCTTCAAGAAAAACTTCCACTCACTTACCTCAATAGCTCCAGAAATAAAACTGTAAGGATTTGATGGTTTCCACTTCCATTCTGGTTTAACCTCATGCCCTAACCACCGAGTCATCAACTCTTCATTCCCTTGTGCTGGCACGATTTCAGCCCCATATGTTGCAGGGTCAGTATCTTGTACTATCCAAACTCCGTCATTATTCTCAGCAATAGATAATGCTGTTTCCCATTGTTTATCAATCCCATTAAGGGATTGGCTTCTAACAAGTTTAATCCCTTGAGCCTCTAATTGATTGAGGTAATCATTAGAAGGAAGGCTATCTGTTGATACTATGACTATATTCCTATCGTTCTCTTTGTTGTAGAGATATACCATTGCCCAATTCCAACCACCACCCATAAATATCTGCCCGTCTGGTATCTTGGGTAGCTCTTCGTTGTAAAACTTCATAGCCGACATATTGGGGTCAAGATTTTTGCCGATGTCGAAATAGTAACCATTAAATATAAGAAGCCCAATAGCGACTAACGCTGTCACGCAACTCCACCCTATCTTCAACTTACTCAGCCCTAAAGCAATAATTATCACGCCAAAGGCTATGGTTGGCATTAGATACACATACACTTGGGGTGATATATTTATAATGAAGTAAATCACTGGTATAATGGTTAGCCAGAATAATGCCCTTTCCGTCTTCCTAATCTTCCATATAGTAAGCAACAAAATAACAAACCCAAATCCCAAACTTACCCCTAAGATGCCGATAGTATCCATGATGCGTTTAGGTACATCGTATATGGCTATTTGACCTGTTAGCATCGCCAAGACACCCGAACTGCTGGTGAAGAAACCTTGTATTGTAGCATTATTCCACATATCAGGTGGATTATTGATTGCCACTACTATCGGAATGTAAAGGTAGAATAAGAAGAATGATAGAGTAATCCCTACCAACACCCTATCTCTTAGTGGTTTGAATTGAACAAGCAGTGGTATCCATGCCATCCAAGCAAACAAGGTATGAGTCGCCCACAATAGCCCGATAACTACGCTAACCAATATCCATTTCTTTTGAATAGCAAGATAGTAGGCTAACAATCCAAGCATAGTAACAAAGGCGTAGGTATCTATTATTGTACTCTGGCTGATTACTAATGCTGACCCTCCATATATTAGACTGGCTATAATGGCATAGAATCTTTGCTTGGGATTATCTTTCAGGTGATACCTTACTATCTGATAGATAATGACGGAGGCTACTATGGTTGATAGAGCCAAAATTAAACCAAATCGCCAAGCATCTGTTCCGAATGGTATAAATAGGAACAACCGCCCCAAGAGCAAGAATAAGGGGGCGCTAGTATCATGTGATAACCAGAGATATTTCGCTGCCAAAGTATAATGAGCGCCATCGGAATCAGTATTAATCCACGTAAATGCAGGAGCAAGGTCTCGTAAAAGCACAAGACTAATAGCTGAGATAACAATCAACTCAATCCAATACTTTTTTATAAATCGTATCATATCTATTTACTCTTAACTCGGTTTCTATCCTTATATTCAAGATAAACATAGAGGCTAATAGCCAATACCTGTATAGGAATCATAACCCAAGGGACAATTTTAATCCCCTCCTCTGTTAGCCACCCAGTACGAGGCAAGAAGACACTAATAAGTGCTAAACCTACCACCAAAGGCACAAATAGTGTCCTCATTGTCTATTCGCCTCCAATATCTCAAGTTTAGTCAAAGCCACTTCCCCTTTCCATATCCACTTGGATACAATGACATACCCCATAACTGCCGTTAGTATTTGGATAACCACAGCACTCGTCATATAATGCCAACCTACAAAATCAACCATCACATAAAGCAATACCAAATATAAACCTTCAGTAACCACCCTAGAGAGTAGGTATTTGAAATATCCCACAATCTTGTTATTGATACTTGACTTTTTATCCTTGAATGCCCATAGATAATTAAACACAAAGTTACTTATGGATGCCAATATTATTCCGATAATAGCCGATAACAAATACCATAAGTGGGCTTGCTCTGTTAAAAACCAGAGTGAGCTAAAGTTAATGGCAGCACCAAATGCTCCGACTATACTGTATTTAATAAAACCTGTCATTTTTAATTCACCACCTATGCCTTTGCCAATAAATCCTTTGTACTAAAACACTTAAAATATTGGGGGGCATAATAACTGACCGATATATTCCCTTTGTCCTTATGAAACCTTCTTATATCTACATTACAAACTTGACTAATTGGGTCGTAAGCACCACAATAGTATATTTCTCCTAATGGGGATTGCTTCTGATATTTATCAAGTTCCTTAACCGAAATGCTAGTTTTCGTAGTATCTAGTATTAGAGTCAAAGCACGCCTCTGTGATTGTGATGATAATTGGTTTGCAAGTTTAATATCATTGTTATTTTTCAACTCCATCAAAACAATGGCATTAACTAAAGCATCTAAATCAACATCCCCATCCATTTTCACATATTTTATACCACGCAGTTTTTCGGTAGAAAATATACGGATATCACTATCCTCCATATAGGCATCGGCAATAAGAGCAATGCCTGCAATCTTTCTACCTGTCGGTTCACCAACTAAATACTTAACCGTCATTTTGATTTACCCCCTTATTATTTTATCGCCCTTATCATTAGATATTCTAAAGCATATTCCTTGATTGATATATTAGCCTTTTGCAGGATAAATAAATCCCTGATAATCTTCGCAATGGATACAAGGAGAAGCGGGAACATAATCACAACCAATAATGACCGCAGGGTTTGAAGCCCTAATCTATAAGGTTTATACTCGCACTGCCTTATCCAACCATCCATTTTGAAAACGACTTCCCTTCTATGGTCACACCCAAAAAAGACATACGCTAAAGGTATCCAACCTAGAACAACCACATAAGAAGGTGTGGTATAAACCCAACTATTAGTCAGTAAATTTGTTCCTTCATACCAAGCGAATAATGTTGGGATAGTTACCAATGCCCCACGAATTAATTTATCTTTACCTACCCACTCCCATAAACAATTAAGGAGTAACCCGAACACACCCCAGCAAGGTATCACAATAGCCCAATATTCAGGGCTGTATAATGGCTGTCTGGGGAAGTGATAATATCCAGCATTGACCCCGATACTATCAATTATCAGACCACCTACCATGCCCTCCGAGAACATCATCCCATAACGACTAATTTTACGCTTCCAATTATCTTTATCATAGAAGGCTATTATAGTTAGTAATACAACGAATACAATTAGAGATAACCATCTTGAGGAAACCAATTAACAATACTCCTTAATAATATCTAGGCGATTGGTATTATTCCATATCTTTCTCGATGTGATTTAATATATCCACCATCCCTTAATCGAATGATAAAACATATTGACCATCCTAATGTTGGAATATAAAGCAACCCTAAAATAATATAAGATACCACAAGGAACGGAACAACAATAAGAAACCATACTAATACATTAAACATCCCTGATAATCCCCTTACGAATGTAGACCAACTACTGTGTGTAAGTTTCAATTTTACCCTCCAATTATATGCAATATTCCCGCAACAACATAAATTACCAATAGGACACACAGCGCTATTGCCGCTATCCCACTCAAGTAATAGACTATAGGTGCTATTGCCTCCATACGCCAATTATTTCCCCAATTCGCTTTCTTATAATAACGTTGGCTATATTCCCCAAACATCATCATTAATATCAGTAGTAATATAATGGTGTTAATATCTAGTGATTTTACTAAATTCCACATATCCATACCTCCCTAATCTTATCAGTAACTAGGGCTATCTCGTTTCGACTGGACTACGAGTTGGGGCAAGAGTCTTACAGTGTATTCACACACCGTCCAGTTCCCCAAGCATACGCCTGCCCTAGTTTATACCATTCAACTTCTGATATGTAACTACCATATCCATGTTAGCCATAACCCCATCATAGCGAATCTCTTTCAAGCCATAGGTCGAACATAAATCCCTTAATGACTTGCGGTTGAACTTAGAATGGTGGTCGCTTGTCCAACTATTTGGTTGTAAAAATTTCTGGACGTTCTCTATAATATTCCATAAAGGGCTAGAGTAATTAGGCGTGGCTAATATGGCATACCCGTTTGGTTCTAGCACTCTGACGATTTCCGATACTGCCTTCTCTACATCATCAAGATACAGATGCTCTAATACTTCCACACAAGCTACTGTGTCAAATGACGATTCTGGATAAGGAATGTCTAGCACACTACCTTCAGCAAATGTGGCTTCGGAATGTTCCCTCATATACTCTAAGGCTTCAGGGCGAATATCCATTCCTATCTTTTCCCCATACATATAATTGATATTGGGACTACTACCACCGCCACAGTCCAGTAATCGCTGGCTCTTTACCTCTCGTGTAATATTCTGAAGCACTAATGCTATGCTCTGCTTCCAATCTTTCTGCCAATCCGTCCCCTCATAAAAGTGGAAATACTCCTCGCTTCCTTTTGGTAATTCCACCTTATGCTCTAAGTGATATTGCCATAGTATATACAAATGTTTCTGCAATGAATGAGCCGTACCCTTTGATACTCCTGCTTGTCTTTCCCCAAACTCCATTGGTAGTTCATAATGAGACACCCACTTAGCCTTGACGATTATCTCTAACCCTACCTTGAACCCTATCCCCTCTAATTCCACATCCTCAAGGCATTTACGCCTTATTCCAAAAAATCCGCTCATCGGGTCTGATACTGGTGCTGGTATCAACTTGCGTGCCGCCAATACCCCTAGATAACTCTGTAGCTTACGTGAAGCCGATAGTTTATCCTTTGCACCTTTACCATGCTTAGTCATTATCACTAAATCAAAACGCTCCAACTTATTAACGACTTGTGGAAGTAACTCAGGTTTATGCTGTAAATCCGCATCCATCACGATGATATATCCGCTATCGCTATCATTAATGCCGTCAATAACCGCCTGTGCTAATCCCTTATGTTGCCCGATAACAACTCTGGCACCATTCATAATCGCAAGCATCATAGTCATATTGTTATCGCTATCATCCACTATTACTACTTCGTGTTCAATGCCTTCCATACTCTTGGCGATTCGGTCAAGTAAAGATATTATGTTCTTCTCCTCATTTTTTGCGGGAATTATTAAAGATACTTTCATTCAACTCCTTCTTCAGTGACTCTTGAACCATAACCAAGCAGCCCTCATTGACCCGCCAAACGTCTTGTTGACACTCAAGCCATCCGCTTTCAGCTTCCTCATCAGCGCCCTCTTCTGTTCTATTGACAACTCAATATCTAGGCGTTCATTCTCTTCCTGACGTTCCTCAATGGACTTGTTTCTACCAAACGAAAAAACCATAATACATTACCCCACAACTGTTACTGCTTTAACCCTTATAAGTTTATTCATAGTTGTGTACATTTCTGCACCAACAACAAACTCCTGAATTTCCTCTGACGTAGCCCGCCCGCCTTTTCGTCTCATAAAGTAAAGAACCTTTCTAGCATCACTAGGATTACTTACAGGATTACTACTTAGCGACTCTCCAATTCTCGTTAAAAGATATATTTTCAATTACTACTATCGCCTCCTCTGACCACGCCCCTGTAAAGCCCCTTTAACCCTTCTACTATAAACCGCATTTCTTTCCTGTCGGCTCGGCTGACGACTGAGCCTTCTTTCTTCCTCTTCCTCTTCATCAGAAGGTGTAATGAAAGGTATTTTTAACTTACCAGTCTCTTGCCCATTACTAGTTTTAGTTGTCCAAAAAGACCAGAAAAAGCAGGAGATTCCTACAAAGAACGCTACCAGCATCATTATAGACTGGACTGGACTACTCGCATCATCACCAATAGGATTTTGTATCCACCACGCTCCGAGTCCGAAGAAAGAAATACCTGCTAACGCCTTGAAAATCCAAAAACTGGTACGAGTACCTATGTAAATTAATGTTATACAAATCGCTATTATTGCTGCACTTACCATTTTAATTTACCTCCTTTCTCTTATGGTGTAGGGCTAGTCCAAATTACCGCCCACACTCCACCGATGTTCCATGAAACGTGAGAAAGACCATCACCGTCAGTCCACGCAGCAGCATAAACCTTGTCTGGTGCGACTAGTTGATTGATAGTTGCCCCACTTCCATATTGCTGAACAAATGAAGCCTGAATAGTAGCCATTTCTTGACTCTCGATAAGTTGGGCGTTTTTAACCCAAATATTATAAACCCATCCTGATGCCGTGAATATAATTAAAATGGTGGTTAGTAACACAATCAATAGTATTCTTTTAGCTTTCATTCAACCCCCTCTTATACCTTTTAACATAGTAAATGGTAGCATCAAACCCAAAAGTAGAGTTGCCATTTACTGGAGATGTCTGAACAAAATGCAGGAATAACTTATTTCCTTTAGGGAAATCAATATAATTCCCGTCTTGGAATTGGACATTAATATGTTCAAAGACTTCAACTGTAGCCACGCCATCTGTGATTACCATAGTAAGACCAACAAATCCAAGGCGACCTGATTGCCCCCATTCTGGACTTTGGGTTAATTCGGCATATCCGTGATACTCACCATCTTCAAGGCGCTTTTGTGCTAAACCACAGATACCACTTGAGAAGTCAAATCCTACGATTAATAAATCTTCGGGAGCTTCAAATGAGTCTTGGGCAAAGTACATTTTCCAATCACCATTATTCATAGCGGCTCCTGCCCATAGCCGTTTTGTAAAGATTCTCTTTCCCATAATAGGAGTGTTTGCGAGTATATCAATTTCACTTTTGAGTGAAGAAATCACATTATCCCGTGATGCTAAGTCCTTATCTTGTGATACTATAGTGCTATTTTGTGACGCTATAGTGCTATTCTGTGATGACACAGTGCTATGTAGGAATAATATGTCTACATCCTTGGACTCTATTTCTTTATTTAGAGTTTGGATATAATAACCCACTCCGACAACGAGCAGGGATGCCACTAGTATTAATATTGGTGGTATTAACTTCTTCATTAACACTTATTTACCCCACTGCTGCGAAGAACCCGAAGCGTCAATAAGATAATGTGCGTCTACGTCCAAGAGGTACACATCATCAGTATAGTTATCACTAGCATGACTAGAATTTCTAAAAAACTTTAACAAAAGTATACTAGAAATTGTTTTACCCGCTCCATTTATTGATGCAAATGAAGTAAATCTATGAATGTCTGCATCATCATTAGTAAGGAGTGAAGTAGCATATATAGTAGTCTCTGTTGGGAATTTAACATCTAAATCAGCCCATGTATAACTTAAACCCCACCTTACACTAGTATTTGTTTGGTTGGCACTATATACAAAATGAGGGTGTATATATAAGTCAGTACCCTCTTTATATTCATGAGCCATCTGTATGGCTAAATAAACTTCCTCTTCATTCCCTGCTACTGCTTGGTCTGAGAAAGCTAATACTTGGCTTCCCCTATAAGCAGTCCAAGTCGGGGCTTTTACACTAGGAACTCTAAGCTGAGTAACAGGTGTCCTTAAATCTTCCCAAACTGTGCCAGTAATATTAACAGTGTCGGCAAAAAGGCTACTGCCGATTGTTGCGGTGTTGGTAACATATAAATCATCATTTATTATGACTTCATCGGCAGAAAAGTCTCCCCAAATTAACGGGGTAGCCGTTTCACTATTATGTATGAATAACTGATTACTAACATTCAAACCCGAACCAGCAGCAGTACCTAAAAATACATTCCCTGTGCCAACATCAACATTATTACCTGATAAGAAACCTATGGATACATTCCTATCCCCTGTAGTTATCTCATTCAAAGCGTGAGAGCCAGAAATAGTATTGCCTTGCCCATCCTCTAAATTAAAGCCAGCATTATGACCATAGATTGAATTATTTTGTGCGCCAGCAACGACACTATCACCTCCAACTACACTTTCACCAAAGAAGGTGTTAGACTCCTCCGATATCCATCTATCAGTGAATATATCCCCATAGGCAATAAACCCACTGATACCAGTTGTGAGGATACTGTATACCCCTAAATCCACATTGTCTGTTGCTCCATTATACGGAACATATAAATTAGGTATCACCCCAAGGTCTCCACCAACCACTTGTAATGTAGCAACATCATAGTCAAGCCCTATGTCGGGAGTAGTGCCACCAGTTGAGGTAATAGGCAAGGTCGCAGTAACATTAGTGATATTCCCACCAGAGCCAGAGATATTAGCTGAGGAGAAATCAATGCCACCGAGCGTCAGTGTGTTACTTACATCTATATTATTAAAATACGCATTACGCCACCTATACCAATAACTACCCAAGTCATAAGTACTCGTCTTGCTAGGAAAAACACCCCAAGTATAGAGGTCTGAACCAAGGCTATCAGTTGGAGAACATGATGATGATAGTGACAGCAATATCACCAATACTGTTGATATACTAATAACTCGCAATCTTTTCAACATCTTCATCCTAAGAACCCCACCTTGAAAGACCAAAAAATTGATGCAATATATTTGATGTAGACAACACATAAGGTATCAAGATAATAAGGGGGACAACGGCTGGTTTCAACTTCAACATCTTAGATAACTCTAATCCACCTACCACAAAACACACGCCTACTATCACTAAAGCATGAAAGTATACCCTAACAGCACTATAATAGATTGATATATGAGGCAATGCCACTGCTAATACTATAGTGAGATAACTGACACTGGCAATAACCATATATTCATTATTAAACTTCTTCTTTGTAATAGCAACAATCATTCCATAAGTCAACATCAAGACGACCAACCAACTAAAGACCCACTCTATCTTCTGCGGAATGTTCGCTGTAGGTAATGTCTTGCCAAATGCTGCCTGAACAGCCCATTCTCTGCTACTTACATCAAAAAACGAGTTGTCAATAATAGACTTCTTATCCATTTCTTTGCTTGGTGGATTCAAAGGCGATACCGAGTTACCTCCAACTTGACTAGGCTCTTCCTTAGGCACAACTATTGTTTGGCTATGTTTCTTAAATTGCTCTGCTTTCAAACTATTCTCAACAAACCCACTAGCTTGTCGCCAAGGTGTATTCTCTACGATACCAAGCCAAACTGTAGTTGCCACAATCAATAAACATAAGGCGACAGTAAAATCCTTCTTATGATTAAAAGTAGCTCTTTTAGCAACATACAAGAACATTATTACCAGCCAACTAACACCAAATATAAATAGGCTGGCATAGGCAGTCCCATAGTGAGACATAACTATACCAGCAGAGCAAGCAGCCAATAGGGGTATTTTATAAGCGATACGTAATCTATCAGAATACATGACTAGTATCATCAAGGTAAAAAAGGTAAGGGCTATACTTAACCGAGCTACCTTTGGTTCCATCATTGAATAAGGATGAGCCAATAGTAAACCCACAGAGATAAGGGCGTACTTCCAATCAACATATCTTCTTGCCAAAAAATAAACCACGACTGGCAGGAAACTGACCATTAGGCTATGAATCATCGTATAGGTAAGCAATGGGTCAGTTCCAAGGAACCTCTGTATTATAGCTGGTAAATAAATAACTATGACACAAGACGATAATGTAATGCCAGGAATAGGATGCCATTGCCCAGTTTTCACAAATTCGCTATATAGTTCATATTCTCTCATACCATCTGAGCTTGCAGTATAATCTACGCTTAAAGAAAAGTTAATCGCTACGCCTAACCCTATCAGATAGATACAGGCAGGAACTAAATAATTTGTCCACAATGATTTATTATTCATTTTATTAAGCGACAGTTTGGAATGCCCTCGCTAGAGTCTTGTCAGCAACTTTGGGAACTTCGTTAGTATCAAAATTCTTCCAATATGGTGGCGCCCAGTATGACACCGACCTTCTTGGTTGACCTCTCTCTGTAATATCACAGGTGACAACCTTGGTTATTTCGTCAAAACTACATAATATCCTAGTTGTGGCGAATGCCCTGAATTGCCAATCAATCATCCTATTATATTGAGACATCTGGCAAAAGTGTAAATCCCTCTTACGGATAGTAGCTCCCAAACCTGCTAGGAGTTTCCCCACCGCAGTCATACTATTACGGGCGCTAGTCATTACTGATTCATCGGACAATATCCAAGCGTTAGTAAATAAATCAGAGTTAAGATACTGTACTACATCAGCAAGGTTGATAGGAACATACTTAAAACCAAAGAGCGTAAAATTCGCAAATATCCTTACTGGTGAAACAACTGTGTAATCTTTGGGTATTTTAATTATCTTTGATTCCTTGTCATCATCGGAAAACACTCTAACATACCTGAATATATCAGGGGAAATTCCACGTTTTTCCAAATATATCTTATCATTTACATTCAAACATCTAGCTTTAATAATTTCACCACTAGGTGATTGAATACCCGTCAATTGTTCATAGTAATCATCCTTAGCAAGGGCTACCCCAGTGACGGTTTTTCCCGCCCCTTGGTCGCCCAAGATAAGTTTCACATCTGCGAATGTTCGTGGAGTGCTATTTTCAACCATAACCTACCTCACAATCCCCCCATTCCCTTAGCCTCATCCTTCTTTGCCTCATCATCATGCACGGCACCGCCAAGTGCCAATTTATCTATTCTACCTTCTCCATCAATAGCAATACTCTCTGACGTATGTACCAAGGCTATCGCTTCGGCTACTGATAAATCAGGATTATTCATCAATAAATCCTTCACCAATATACTTTGAAGCGGATTATAGGTATCTGGAAATACCCTAGAAACCATTAAAAAATTCAGGTGATTGTAACCTAAATCTGGGAACATCCCTTTATCTAATGACTGTATATCAGTAAGATTAGGTGATTCCTTCATCCTCTCGGATAAAGACCGATGCCCACCTAAGCCTTCATCATCATCATCTATCAACACGTCACGCTCTGGTTCCACGGCAGATAACTTATCAAAGGCTTTATCAGATTGGCGAAGTGATGGTTCTTCTTGTAGGTCTTCCTGCATCTCTTCACGTTCTTCCTGAGCCATACAATTCTCCTTCTATCTATCTCGCCAATAATTCTTGAAGCATCTGTTGCACGACATTCTGACCAAATCCTATTTGGTCAACACGACTATTCAAGATATAAATCATATAACCCATAACCGCAAAGACAGCAAGGGTTATCATAGGCATCAAACTTTCCAACATACCCTTCCTTTGCTTGCTTTGTAATGACGTTCTATTACCTTGAGCATACGCTTCAATATCCTCTCGTTTATTCAACGCCTTTCTTTGCTCTGGTGTTAGGGATGCTATCTCAAACTTAAATGGGTTTAGTGGGTCTGGATTCCCAAATCTAAATATCTGAGCATCAACCTTTGTAGGGAAAAGTTTATGGATACCATTGTCCAACACCTTAGAAATCATCATCTCAGGATTCAATTTATACCAACCCTTATCAAAGTCAATCCTGTCCTGCATGGGTTTTGCCCATTTGTTTATCCAAGTCCCGTCCCATCTGATAAACATACAATAAATATGACTCTTAGCTTTATTTAACGAATATGAAGCATAGGCAACTAGAAACATGAGGAGGAGAAGGAAAACTAAAATGGAACTCAACGACATGATACACCTCTTTTTTGATTACGTAGGTAGTTACATACTTAGTTAATAATAGCACAGCAAACGAGGAGTGTCAACAACTTTCAATCATAAATATCATTTCCTAATCATCACAATAACAGCATACACAGCAAGTCCCAAAAACGCATAAGGTAAAGCGGTTTGGGCAGCAGCAGTAAGAGGTAAAAATCCAGCAGTGCTACCACTGCCTACGACTTTGTTTAGTGTCGGGAAGAAAAGAAACGCAAACACTGCTACTATAACTGCCACAACAATGAAATAATATGTTTTCAAGCGCTACCTACCCCCTTCACAATAGTAAATATAGTGAATATCATCGCACAATCAATAGGGAAGCATACAAACCACCAAACCCATATCATCTGACCGCTAAATACAGTAGGCGACCATAGCAGAAGTAACGCAGCCCAATATGCTAGAAATTGAGCAGCTTGGTCAAGCCAAGCCAAAACATTAACACTAACATATACTGGACTTGTAAAGATAGAGGTATTCTCTGTGGCAACATTAGTAAATTCACTACCGCCAGTACCCCCAGTAGCCATTAACTCGGCACCGAGAATTATTAAGTAGAGTGTTACTATGCCAGTAATCCAACTAGATTTCATTTTATTCCTTTTTCATTGATAATATTTATCAATTGACCACACCCCAAGTCCTATTATTATTTCGACAGGCACTAACCAAGCCTGCATTAACTGGAAGGCAACAGCAACGATAGTTAATACAAGCACCACAAAGAACGCAATAAAGAAGTTCCTGAGTTTAATGTATACTCCCATTCCTGATGTAACTATACCAAGCACTGCTAATATTTCCCATACATTCCCGATAGGCATACCTAATCCACCGCCAGCGGTGGCATTGTCAGCAGGAGTGAGATTACCACTAGTAAAGAATAGGAATATGGTTGTAAATGGTTCCAAGTTAGACCCTGGCGGAACTGAGGCGGATTGGTCAATAGTAGTTGGTAAAGCAGGAATTGGGATAAGAGAAGTAGGCGCTAGTTCAGCACCGCTAGGAATATCAGTGGCAAGAGTAGTCATAGCCAAATGAGTATTTGTAGCGGATGGAGCGCCAACACCACCCCAAGCTGAGAAGTAATAAACCTGTCCTAGCGTTAAGTCTGAAAGAGTAGCTTGATACCCTGAACCAGTATAAAATACCGTGCCATCAGCCATAGACGTGGGGTATGTAGTTGTGCTGTATAATATCGTGGTATTTGATGACCCACCCGCTGGTTGCCAAGTTAATATAAACGAGTCACTAGTAGGAACAGCCCTCAAGTTTAATACGTCAGCGAATGTAGTGACATTATCTTCTGCTCCATAGCCAGCACCACCACTATTAACTGCCAAAGCCCTGAAGAAATATGTAGTATTAGAACTCAAACTTGATATTGTTTCTAGGAAGTTTCCTATGCCATAACTTCCAACACTTGTGACATTATCGGTATAGACAGTAGATACAAGTCCGTATTCAAACCCTACTATCGCAGCATTTTCACTATAAATAGTCGTGATATTACCACTTCCTAAAAAGGAAAAGGATGTCGTATTGGCTGAAATAGCCCCATTAGTAACTACTATTGGTACGGGGTCATAGAATAACCAGCCAGTATTACCACCTTCGTCTGTAGAATGTACTCCAGCATACCAAGTTGTTGCGGGAGAAGCAGCGGAATTGGTGATACTCATATAATCTACCGCTATCAAACCACC
>SDBU01005649.1_pt1 | contig 14910 bp, 12 predicted proteins | sample 2277071 | NCBI WGS metagenome assembly SDBU01 (sample SAMN10397929, study PRJNA504765) | marine sediment metagenome | isolation source: marine sediment core GS08_GC12, 126 cmbsf | place: Arctic Ocean: Gakkel Ridge, Loki's castle | collected 2008
CTCCATAGCCTTTGGCAAAGGAGAGCTTTGCTCGCCGCGGTTCGGGAGGGAGGTTCTCACCACCCTTGCCTAATGAAGGGTTTCACCCTAAATTTGTTCGTTCGCTCGGAAATGCCAAATAAATTTGTCATTTCACTCGCTTCGCTCACAAATAAAAATTATAAATACTTTCAGCATTTCAATTTTTATTGTGGGTGGTGAGGGACTCGAACCCCCGGAGTCCGAAGACATTTGGTTTACAGCCAAACGCAATTGCCGCTATGCGAACCACCCAATTTTTCCATCTTATCATAAAATTAACCCTTTTTCAATCCTTTATTAAAACTATTGAAGTTGAATTTCAATAGTAGAAATATTATATGGTTTTTTGATGTTTTTGGCGCCATTCGCTCACTTTTTTATGATCGCCAGACAATAAAACTTTAGGCACTCGCCAATTAACTTTTTTGCCTTTGATTTTAGTTGAAAAAACTTCTGGCCGAGTGTATTGAGGATATTCAATAAATCCCCTTCCTCCTCTGCCCTTAATAACAGGAATCCGTTCTTTTAATAATTGAGGTTTCCCAATTACCCCTGGGATTAAACGGCATATTGTTTCTGTTACTACCATGGCTGGTAATTCTCCACCCATTAAAACATAATCCCCTATTGATAATTCCATATCAGCAATATTTTTTACCCGCTCATCTATTCCTTCATATCGGCCAGTAATCATAATCAGCTGATCAAGTTTAGATAACTGATAAGCTGTCTTTTGGTCAAATTTCTTTCCTCTAGGCGTAAAAAGAATAACCTTGGATTTACTAAATTTCTTTTTCTTTTTTAAATCAATAATTGCATTAAAAATTGGCTCTATTTTCATTACCATACCAATGCCTCCGCCGTAAGCTTTATCATCCACTACTTTATGCTTATCTTCAGCATAATCTCTTAAATTATGAATATTAATATTAATAAGTTTTTGTTTTTGAGCGCGCCAAAGTATGCTCTCTTTAAAATAAGAGTCAAATATTTCTGGAAAAATTGTGATAATATCGAATTGCATAACAAACAAAACCGCACTTTCATAATGATAGCACGGTTTTGCCCTTTTTGTAAACGATTTAGAGAAATCGTTTATTTAATTTAAGTTTAGGGTGAAACCCTTTATAATTTAAGGTCATCCAGGTCTGATTTTGCACTGGATTCTCTTCTATCCTGAGTAGGAGCGCGACCACCTTCAGGTTCTTCGATCTTTAAATTCACTCTAGCGTGATTTTTAAGACCAACGATCCTTACTAAGTTTCTAATGGCTGCAGCTGTAGCACCTCTTTTTCCAATAATCTGACCCATATCTTCTGAGTTGATATTTAGAGAAAGAAGAACTCCCATTTCGTCAACCTTCCTGTCGATTTTGACATCTTCTGGATGATCAACTAATGCTTTTATAATATACTCAAGAAAATCTTTATCGCTAGTTTCTTTTACCATCGTTAAATCTATGTAATCTTAATTTAATTCTTTCTAGTAGCCCGACCTTTCAGTGATTGTCTCCTTTAGAGAAATCCTTACTTTACTACTATTCTAATTATACTCTTTTTAAAAGGTTTGTCAAGATTTTACTGTGGTTGTCCCTCTGCTTCTTTTTTCTCTTCTGTTTTATCTTCTTCTTTAACAATTTCTTCTTTAGTTTCTTCTTTTTCTTCTTCGGGTGAAGTAGTTTCTATTTCTGATTGTTCCTCTTTAATCTCTTCTGGGTTGACTGGCTCTTCTTTTTGAACCTCTTCCGAAACTGGCTCTGAATCCACTGGAGCTTCTGGTTTTTGCTCTTCTGTAGCTGGAGGTTTTTCTTTAGCAGCTAACTCTGAACCAACGCTTTCTGGAACAGGAGTTGATTCTTGTTTTACAGGCTCTTCCCCTACTGGCACTTGTCCAACTGCCTCTTTGGGCGCCTCTTTTGCTTTTTTAGCCTCCTTTTCTGCATTTTTCTTAGATTTTTTAGTAGAATGAACCGCGATCTTATCTTCTTTAATAAGCCCTTCTTTAATTAGTAAATTATGAACTGTATCAGATGGCTTAGCTCCAACTGATAGCCAATATTTAATTCTTTCTTCATTTGCTTTTCTCTCTTTAGTTAAAGGATTATAAAAACCTAAAATCTCCAAAAACCGGCCTCCGGTAGAGGATTTTCTACTATCAACAACAACGATTCGAAAGAAAGGTTGATTCTTTTTTCCTGAACGTAAAAATCTTATAGAAAGCATATTATTTAATATTTTTTTAAAGCTGATTTAGCAGCTGCTTCTTCTGCCTCTTGTTTTGATGTTCCTTCTCCTTTAGCGATTAATTCCTTTGCCAGGAATACGCCAACCTCAAAATTTTTAGCATGATCTGGACCCCACTCTCTCAAAACCTTATAAATAGGAGTGATTCCATCCTTTTCTTGACTTTTTTCTTGGAAAGAGGATTTAGCATCTCTATAAAGGCCATTTTTAATAATTTCTGACAGTTCTTTCATTAAATACTTTTTAATAAAATCTTGAGAAACATGATATTGCTGGTCAAGGTACAAGCTTCCAATAAATGCCTCGAAAGTATCTGCTAATATATATTGGCGCGCCTTACCTTTTTCTTTTGCCTCTCCTTGAGAAAGTAGAAGAAAATCATTAAATCCAATCTCCTTGGAAACAACTGAAAGTATCTTAGAATTTACTAAAGATGCTCTCAGGTTGGTTAACTCTCCTTCTGGTTTTTTAGGATATTTTTTATAAAGTTCTTCTGTGACTACTAATTCTAAAACTGCATCGCCTAAAAATTCTAATCGCTCGTTATGAAATAAATAAAAATCTGGATTTTCATTTAGATAAGAACGATGAATAAAAGCCTGAACCAACAGGTCTTTGTTTTTGAACTTTATTCCTAATTTTTTTTCTAATGGAGAAAAATCTTTCACTTTTAATCGCCACTTATAATTTGTAAACTATAACACATATATTTTTGGGTTACCTGCCTGCCGGTAGGCAGGTGGATTACACGCTACAAGTTGCTGGTTATTTCTTAATTTGTTTATATACTGTCCCTAATACTCCATTAACAAACTTTCCTGAATTTTCTCCGCTAAAACTTTTTGCTAATTCAATTGCTTCATTAATCGCTACTTTTGGCGGCACCTCGTCTTTATTTCCATACAAGAGTTCATAAAGTCCGATTCTTAAAATATTCCTATCAACAATAGTAATTTGCTCTATTGGCCATTCTGGAGCTGCCTTTTCAATAACCTTATCTAATTTAGTTAAATGTTTCTGTATTCCTTCAATCAGTGACCAAACTAAATCAGTTTTTTCTAATCCTGGCCCAAATTCTTTTATATTTTCCTTTGCAATGCTTTTTAAATCTCCTTTCTTATTAGAAAAATCCCACTGGTAAAGTGATTGCATTACAATAGAACGTGATAAATGTCTACTTGCCATATATATTAATTAAAAATCTTCACTTTTTACTAAGTTCTTCCATGCTTAGCGGTTTATCTTTGGCTCCTTCTTTTTCTTGGGTAGCCATTTCTTTTTCTCGCTGTTTCCTTTCCTTTTTATCTAATTTCTTTAAAACATCCACTACCTCCACTCCTTTATAATGTCCACAATTAAAACAAACAGTATGAGGTAATATTAATTTACTACATTTTTTGCATTTAATCAAAGCCTGCTCTTTTATATATATATGAGCCCTTCTTCTATCTCTTCTTGATTTCGTATGTCTTTGTTTTGGTACTGCCATATTTTTAAAAAATTAAAACTAAGCAAATCATAACAAATAAAAAAGATTTTGGCAATATGTGAAAAATAAAAATAGCCTACTTAGTATAAATACCTTTCAGCTTTATTATATTAACTAGTCATTATAGGATATAGCTTTGAGGGCGACCAATGTAATAATGGTTTCCTACTATATTCCTTATTTACTTCTCCGTCTAAAATTAAGCAACAGCTAGAACAGTAGGTTATGTCTTCCGGTAGACCACTACCAGGTGGCGATTCTCTCTGTTCTATAAAGAAAGATTCTCCGGTTTTAGGACATATGCCAGTTCTATCGCCAGTTCTATGCCCTTCAATCATCCTTTTCCTTTCCTGCTTTTCTTTTTGTCTACTTGCCATTATAGACCGTTTAATTATGTTGTTCTTTATCCTTTCCAATGCTTTGCCGAGTTTGCACTTTTCATGAATATCAATAATATCCACAGCATTAATCGGGTAACGATAAAATTTACCCAGTGACCAACTTCCACCAGAACTTCCATCTTCTCTTCTCCAATATATTTTAGGGAAAGGAAGCAAATTAGTGACCATCTGCATTATTTGCTCTTTTTGGTCAAAATCTTCCTGCGCATAATAATTGAAATATATATTTTGGATTAACGCTGGGTCTATCCCAAACAACTTACAAATTTCTACAATTGAAACTTGCCCATAATCCATAATATATAAATAATTAGTCCCACATTTACAATCTGGCTGGAACATTGGGCGATTGCCCTTCACATACATACATACTTCCCTCTTGCCTATAATTGCCTGTTTTATCGCCATTATCCTCTTGTCAACCTTAGGATCAGCTGATAATTCCACCAATCTACCTAAATTCATTTCATTTATCTCCATATACATCACTCTCCTTATTTTAGCCCCCTTATAAGAGCTAACTTTTTTATATCATCCTCCATTTAAAAAGTCAACCCTTTTGGGCTGACTAAAGTATGTGTCAACTAAGCTCCGAACTCTGAACGAAATCCGAACTTTTTTTAAAGAAAATCCGCTTGCGGATTTGGAAGACTGACCACGCGCCGAGCGCGTGGTAATGCCAACTGACGACTTACGATTTGCGCTAATCCCGCTTTTAGCGGAATTGCGGAAACGCTAACTTTTTCAATTTCTTTTTCCGCGCCTGCGGCGCGATTGTTTTAACCCCTTTTTTTTCTCCGCCTTCGGCGGAGCGGAATTTTTCTTTTTCGAGCTTCGCCCGATTTTTTTGATCGGACGGACTACAAATAAAAAAGATGAGGGCGGAAAGTTTATAAATTTACCTATTATTTTAAAAATGCTATAATAACAATAACAGAGTATGCAGTTATTAACAAGAACAATTGAAAAAACATTTTTAAATTTAAAACCTCGCGAAGAGTGGTCTTTTCGAGATGCCGGGAGATTGCAAACTACCGCTTTTACACACAACTATCATCGCTATCCTGCAAAATTTATCCCACAGATTGTCCGAAAGCTAATTAAAGATTATACACCAAACGATACGCAAATTGTATGCGATCCATTCGGAGGATGTGGCACAACTCTTGTTGAGGCAAAATTATTAGGGCATAAAAGCATCGGTTTTGATATAAACCCTGTCGCAAAACTTATCACTCAAACAAAGACCACCTCTATAAAACCACGGACACTTGCTAACTACAGAAATAAATTCTTAAAATATTACGAAACCACTTCTCCTGTTTTATCGGAGCGGCACGAAAAAATTGCCTATTGGTTTGATGATGAGACGGTGCAGGAGCTTGATAGAATTTATTTTGCGATCAAAAAAATAAAAAACTATAATGTTCGTCGATTTTTTCTTTGTGCTTTTTCACACAATCTTAAAAATTGCTCGCGTTGGCTAATGAAAAGTATTAAACCAACGATAGATAAAAATAAAATCATCCCCAATCCAAAAGAATCATTTTTACGACATCTTAATTCAATGATAAAGAAAAATGAGCAATTCTATTCTGCCCTCGTGCAGTCCGGCTACAATAAAATTTCTGCGAAAATGTATCGTCGGGATTCTACCAAAACGCTTTCTCTTGATTCAAATTCTATTGATTTAATCATCACTTCGCCTCCTTATGTTACATCATACGAATACGCTGACCTTCACCAACTCTCTTTACTTTGGTTTGGGGATGATCCGAAACATTTCAAAAAATGGAATCGCTTTAGCGATGAGTTTATAGATTTTCGCAGAAACTTTATCGGCACAAGCTCAAAAAAAGAAAAAGGTGGTGATTTTAACAGCAATATTGCGGAAATGATTGTAAATGATTTGTTTCAAGTTGAACGACCACTTGCAATAGATGTAGCGAATTATTTTTTGGATATGAAAAAAGTTTTTGCCGAAATGTATCGTATACTTAAACTTGGCAACAAGGCTTGTATCATTATTGGCAACACGAAGTTGCGAGGAGTTGAAATATTGAATGCACAAGTTGCGGTTGAACAAATGCAACACGCAGGATTCAAAAAGGTAGAGTTCGTCAAACGAGAAATTCCTAACAAAATGATTACGCCTTGGCGGGATTTAGAAACAGGAAAATTTACAGGAAAAGACAATCCTTCAAAAATAAGGGCTTACGAATACGAATATGTGGTGGTAATGGAAAAATCTAGCGAAGTAGTTTTTTAATGTTCTGGATTGTCATTTTTGAAGCGGCCCTTATCGCTTTCTCGAAAACTTCCCCTTTGATATCTGCACCATTAGCTCCATTATTGTCGCCCACGTTAAGATCCCTGAACTCGAGAAACATCCAAATTGAGTTTATATAGATTTGCGTAAAGAGGATATCTTTCGCCGCCTTCCTATTGTGTGCGGGTATTTTTTTAAGGTCGTCAAATGGTCGAGAATCGATGTTTATTTTTATCCTCTTTAACTCTTTCCAAGATGGAATTCTAGCGACAACATCTTCGTCCCATTCGGGAGTGTCATTTTTCCAATTCTTTCGTTCTACTGTTTCATGTTTTGGTAAATCTACCTGAGGTTCAGTTTCGGGTGGAGTAATTTTTACAGGTATTGAAAGTTCAAATTCACTTTCCTTGTCTTTTATGTTTGCCCTTATATCTTGAGCCTCTTTTATCTTGTCGCTGAGACAGCGCAATTTCACCGCCAAAATACCATCTTTAAGCCTGGGTTTTCCAAACTCAATATCGTCATGCTCTTCAAAATTTACTACGCCGGATTCTTCGTCTCTCTCAAAATAGTCATTTGTCGCATCCGTTTTAATTCGTAAATAGGAAACTCCTGCAATAGAAATCTTTACTTTTTTAGGTGGAGTAAAAAATGTTGGGAATTTCTTTCCCTCGTAAGGAATTTTTTCTGTGAGCAGAACGGTAACTGTTCCTGTCATTTCAATACTCTTTGAAGGCACATAGAGGTGAAAAACTAAAGCTTCCTCTCGTGGAGGCCCTACTCCTTCATTTGGATCAATACGAAAAGATAATCTTCCATTCTTGAATGAAGAAAAAGCAATCTGATAATGTTCTGATTTTTCCCAATCATATTCGCCCCTATCTTCCAGCCTTTCAAACAATTTAGCGTCTGCACCTGTATTAAAAGATATTTTACAATATGATCCTTCTTCTACTTCTCTTAGATCAGTGCCAACTAGATCGAATTTTTCAGGAAGATAAGTTCCTTCATATTTAGGATCTGGAGGAGGCTCATCTCCATCATCTTCTTTTATTGGAAAGTCCTCTCCAATATCAAAAAACTCACGTAGCTCAGGTTGATTTTCTACTTCCTTCATCAATTCTTTTCTGAGTGTATCGTCTTTGAACGCACTTTCTGAGCTAAACCCTAATTTGCTGTATTCCTTATCAAGTTCTTTAAGTATCTCGTTTCCAAAGAAAATTTTTAGACGATTGAGAGCAAGGCGAGTAGTTACATTATTCTTGAACTTCTCTCTTCCTGAATGAAGCATTTGTGCAATTGGAGGGCTTATTGTTGAAATATCGATGAATGCAAAAACATATGGCGCAAGATCAACCAAGTCGCACTCATTTCTTAGCCAAGACATGTTTTCAGTATGTAAAACAAGCCCATCCTTTATGAAAAAGACTCTTTCAAGCATGTCCGAGGGGTCTTCCTTGCTTTCTATTTTATGTTTAAGCACAAATAGCTCTACTTCTTTCTTTCCTATTTCTCCAAGATCAACAGGGAGTTTTTGTGGATAGGTATCACGAAGAACCTCTTTTTTACGCAATAGTTTCTCTTTCAATCCAAAAACTGAATAGTCTTTTCCTCCTCCATAACTGCTACGCAACTCTTTCAAATAGATTGGCAAGGGTGAAGCAGGTAATTTTTTATCGATAAATTCATTAAGACCTCTTAAAACAATATTTCCGGGCGGGGATAGTTGATAGTCATAAAGTTTGACAACGCACCCCTCCTTAAACTTATAGTCATCTATCTCGACCGGTTCGTCTGCGGGAAAAGAAAAAATATCGTTTGTGTTTTTTTCAACTAGATATTCGTAAGTAAATTTATCCGAATCATAATCAAAACGTTTTCGCACTATCGTGAATCCGAAATGGTCGTAATTTTTAGTTTTTTCTTTATTCTGAATGCTGGGTGGACGTCTGCATAAAACAAGTTGCAGATAGTTAAAATCATAACTTGAAGAATTCCCAGCAAAACCAAGAGGACATGAACCCCCTTTGTTATATGTCCCGTACACGAATGGTATTTTTTCTTTGATGTCTTTGCCGAGACTAAGAATTGTTTCCTTGATGTTGTTGGGATGTTGACCCTCCCCCTTGTCAATGATTGTTATGGTCGGTCTATCTTTTTTACCTTCCGCAGTTACACGCAGCCATTCTTTTGCAAACTTGGAGCGTTTTTCTCTCAACGATTCCCTATCACCAAAAAATTTCTTGACGGCTTCTGCCATAGTTTTAGGAGCTGTGTTTCTGTCACAAGGATCAATTCCTTCCTCATAGCACCGTCTCATCAAAATTGCGTCAATGGAATTTGTGATTTTTTCCACCAATGCATTGCCAGCTTCTAGCATTTGACCCTCTATGTCCCCAGCGTTTTGTGATCGCCCCCCATAAGGAATCCAGCCCTCTTGGTTAAGTTTTTCATTCTTAACAATTTTTTCTAACTCGTCGGAGGTCTGACACTTCAGAATTTGTGAAAAGATTTTTTTGTTTTTTTTATAATCCATATTTTATAACTTAAACCCTTTGTTTTTGGGATAATGAAATTTTGCTTTCGTCTCTCTAACTTTTCGTTCAATTTCTGAAAAAATTTTGTCAATATCTTTTTCATCATATTCATATATGTTGCGATTTGAGCAATTTCCCAAAACTTTTAGCCGTTGCAACACGATGTTTGTCCGGAGAGTAGCAAGCCGCTTGAAACGGTCTCGCGAGTGTTCATTGTTTATAGATTGCTTTTCCATATTTTTTGCTATATTATTATATATATGCTATCCTTATATATAAGTCAAGCACTTATCAAGAGTGTAGCGTATATCAAAAATTAAGTCAAGTAGATTTCAAGGAAACTCCCTAAATGTCACACGGGTGTGGTGGGGCAAGAGTGACTATAAATTATGATAGCTCGTTCGCCGAAAAAATCGGGCAAAGCCCGAAAAAAAAATCCCGCTCGCCGAAGGCGGAGAAAAAAAGAGGAAGGTTAAAATAATCGCGCCGAAGGCGCGAAAAAACAGAAATCGGGTTAGCGTTTCCGCCGAGCTTGCGAGGTGGGCGGAAACGCACCGATTGAATTACCGATTTCATTAGAGCGTAAAATTTCGTTCAGAGTCACCACGCGCTCGGTGCGTGGTCAATCTTCCAAATCCGCAAGCGGATTTTCTTTAAAAAAAGTTCGGATTTCGTTCAGAAGAGAGACTCAAACCTATAAAATTTGCCTCAAAATTGGAAAATGATATAATACAATAATCATAGAACATGGAACACATAACATAAAGCATATAATTTTATAATAAATTTACAATAATTTTATCTTTATTCTATAACCACGCATTATAAATTTTATGAAATTTACTCACTTACATGTCCACTCTCACTATAGTCTACTTGATGGTCTATCTAAAATAGACGACCTTTTAGATTACATTAAAAAATTAGGAATGGACTCCTGCGCTATCACTGACCACGGAGTGCTTTATGGCGCTGTAGAATTTTATCAAAAAGCTAAAAAGAGAGGAATTAAGCCGATTATTGGATGCGAGGTTTATGTTGCTATTGATGGCATGGACCAACGCCGGCCCAGCATTGATGATAAAAGATATCATTTAGTTTTATTAGTAAAAAACGAACAGGGTTATAAAAATCTAATTCAATTAGTAACCAAAGCTCATCTTGAAGGTTTTTATTACAAACCCAGAATTGACGAAGAGCTTTTAGCCCAATATAGCGAAGGACTAATTGCTATGACTGCCTGCCTTCAAGGAAAAATACCTTTCCTTATTACTGCTAATAAAAAAGAAGAAGCTGAAAAAACTGCTTTAAAGTATCAAAAAATCTTTGGCCCGGATAATTTTTATTTAGAAATCCAACACCACCCTAATCTGCCCAGTCAGGAAAAAGTAAATGAAACCCTTATTGCTTTTTCTAAAAAATTAAACATTCCTTTGGTGGCTACTAATGATTGCCATTATCTTCGGCCCGAAGATTCTGAGGCCCAGGATATTTTAATGCTTATTAATACTGACGCTCGGATTGATGACCCTAATAGAGCAACTATTAAATGGGATAATTTTTCTTTAAGAACATCTGAAGAAATGGCCGAGATATTTAAAAAAACTCCGGAGGCAATAGAGAACACTCAAAAAATTGCTGAGCTATGTAATTTTGAATTTAAATTAGGAGAAATCAAACTTCCTTATTTTGCCTTGCCAGATAACGAAACCCCTGACCAATATCTAAGAGAATTATGCGAAAAAGGATTAGAGAAAAGATATAATTTCTCAATTAATAATATCCAAAACGAAGAGGCAAAAAAAATTATTGAAAGATTGGAATATGAATTATCGGTGATTAAAAAAACTGGTTTTGCTGGTTATTTCCTAATTGTTCAAGATTTTATTAACTGGGCTAAAAATAAAAGAATAGTTATCGGGCCGGGTAGAGGCAGTGCTGCTGGTTCCATAGTATCTTATCTTATAAACATCACTGATATTGATCCGATTAAATATAATCTATTATTTGAAAGATTTTTAAACCCAGAGCGTATTTCAATGCCTGATATTGATCTTGATTTTACTGACTGGAGAAGAGATGAAGTAATAGAATATATTAAGAATAAATATGGCGAGGATAAGGTGGCTCAGATTATTACTTTTGGAACAATGGCTGCTCGGGCAGCCATAAGAGATGTAGGCAGAGCTTTACAGTATTCTTATTCTTTTTGTGATCGGATTGCTAAAACAATACCCTTTGGTTTTAATTTAAAACAGGCAGAAGAACAAGTAGCTGAATTTAGAGAAATCTATCAGTCTAATGAAGAAGCAGAAAAATTAATTGATTTTGCTAAAAAATTAGAGGGTTGTGCTCGTCATGCTTCAACTCATGCCTGTGGGTTAGTAATTTCAAAAGAACCCTTAACAGATCTGGTGCCTTTACAGCACCCCACCCAAAACGACGATACTATTGTTACTCAATATGAAATGCATGCTATTGAAGATCTGGGCTTATTAAAAATGGATCTTTTAGGATTAAAAAACCTTACTATTATTGAAGATACTTTGGCTAGAATTTATAAAATTCAAAATAAAAGTTTAAGAATAGAAGATATTCCTTTAGACGATGAAAAGGTTTATAAGCTCTTACAAAAAGGAGATAGCACATCTGTATTTCAATTAGAATCAGACGGAATGAAGAGGTATCTTAAGCAATTAAAACCAACTGAATTTGAAGACATTATTGCTATGGTATCGCTTTATAGGCCTGGGCCAATGCAGTTTATCCCTGACTATATTAAGGGAAAACATGGCACTAAAAAAATAACATATATTCACCCTAACCTTGAGCCAATTTTAAGTAAAACCTATGGTATAATGGTTTATCAGGAACAATTAATGGAATTAACTCAGAAATTAGCTGGTTTTACTTTAGGAGAGGCTGATGTTTTAAGAAAAGCAGTAGGTAAAAAAATTAAAGAATTGCTTTTAGAACAAAAGGAAAAATTTATTAACGGCGGGATAAAAAATGGAATAGATAAAAAAACCATAGAAGAACTCTGGGAATGGATCTTGCCATTTGCCAGCTACGGATTTAATCGCAGTCACGGGGCCTCTTACGCTATGATTGCTTATAGAACTGCTTATTTAAAAACCCATTTTCCAATAGAATTTATGTCTGCTGTATTGACCTCGGAAAAAAATGATATTGAGAAAATTGCTTTCCTAATAGAGGAATGTAAAAGAATGGGTATTGATGTTTTGGCTCCTGATATCAATGAAAGTTTTAAAAATTTTTCTGTTGTCCCAAAAGAAAATAAAATTCGTTTTGGTTTATTAACTATTAAAAATGTTGGCGTCAATGTAGTAGAAGAAATAGTAGAAGAAAGAAAGAAAAATGGTCCTTACAAATCCATTGTTGATTTTATAACAAGAGTAGCTTCAAAAAATATTAATAAAAAATCTATGGAGAGCTTGATTAAAACCGGAGTTTTTGATAAATTTGAAGAAAGGAACAAACTCTTACAAAACCTGGAAAAACTTTTGGATTGGAACCGGGAAATTAAAAAACAAAAAGCTAATGGCCAAACAGGATTATTTGATTCTTTGCCTACTAATGGCCAAGGAACAAATGGCTCTAATAATATAAGCTTAACTGATGTATCGCCAGCTTCAGAAAAAGAAAAACTGACTTGGGAAAAAGAATTATTAGGATTATACATCAGCAGCCATCCTTTAGAACGCTTTAAAAAAGTTTTTGGGGAAACAATGGTTCCTTTGATAAAAATTTCTCATAATATTACTGGAAAAATAGTTAAAAGTGTTGGGGTAATCTCTGGAATTAAAAAAATTATTACTAAAACAGGAAGACCAATGCTTTTTGTAAAGCTGGAAGATAAAACCAATAAGATTGAATTAGTTGTTTTTCCCTCAATAATGGAACAAAACCCTTCTATTTTCGAAGAAAATAAAATAGTGATAGTGAAAGGAAAAGTGGATACCCATGATGGCACACCAAAAATTATTTGTAATGAAATTGAAGAAGTGATTGAAGAAGAATCACAAAAAGAAGAAGAAAACATATAGTCAAAAATATTATTTTAAATTAAAAATATGGTAAAAATAGAAACTCTTAGGCATTCTCTCTCTCATATCTTAGCTGCTGCGGTTCAGGAACTATATCCAGGAACCAAATTTGGCATTGGGCCCTCAATTGAGAACGGTTTTTATTATGATTTAGAATTATCTAAGGATATATCCCCTGCTGATCTGAAAAAAATTAAAAAACAAATGCAGAAAATAATTAAAAAAGACCTAAAGTTTGAAAAAGAAAAAATTACCAAAAAACAAGCTCAAAAAATTTTTAAAAATCAAAATTACAAATTAGAATTAATTAAAGAAAATAAGGACAAAGACCTGTTAATCTATAAGTTGGGAGATTTCACAGATCTTTGTAAGGGCCCTCATGTTAAATCCACTAAAGAAGTGGATTTTGATACTTTTAAGCTGACTAAAATTGCTGGAGCTTATTGGAAAGGAAATGAAAAAAATAAAATGCTTACCCGTATTTATGGCATTGCCTTCCAAAATAAAAAAGAGTTAAATGAATATCTAAAACAGCAAGAAGAAGCGGAAAAAAGAGACCATCGAAAACTAGGTGCTAAGTTAGAATTATTCTCTTTTCATGAAGAAGCACCAGCCATGGTTTTTTGGCACCCAAAGGGTTTAATTATATTTAATGCTCTTATTGAACATTGGCGCCAAATTCAATCAAGTCATAATTATCAGGAAGTAAATTTGCCTAATATTTTAGATGTAAAGCTTTGGAAACAATCAGGTCATTATGATCATTATAAGGATAATATGTTTTTTACAGAAGATGAAAATAAAAAATTGGCTTTACGCCCTATGGACTGTCCTGGAACAATATTGCTCTATAAAGAAAAAATACGCAGCTATCGGGATTTACCAATGAGATTAAGTGAATTAGGAGTTGTTTTTAGAAATGAAAAATCAGGCCAATTGCATGGATTAATGCGTGTCCAACAAATTACTCAGGATGATGCCCATATTTTTCTAGCTGAAGAAGATATAAGTGCTGAAGTTGGGAAGGTCCTAGAAATAATGGAAAAATTATATAAGCCTTTTGGCATGGAAACAACCATTCACCTTTCAACAAGACCTGATGATGCTATAGGCGATGTTAAAACCTGGAATAAAGCAGAAAAAGCTCTCCGATATGCCTTGAAAAAAAATAAGGTAAAATACGGCCTCAAAGAAAAAGATGGTGCTTTTTACGGCCCTAAAATTGACCTGCAAGTAGATGATTCTATTGGCCGAAGTTGGCAAATGGGGACAATCCAATTGGACTTATTTATGCCTGAACGTTTTAATATGGAATACATTGATAAAAAAGGAAAAAAGAAAAGACCTGTTATTATTCATAGAGCTTTAATGGGATCTTTAGAAAGGTTTATTGGAATTTTAATTGAACATTATGCGGGCGCTTTTCCTTTATGGCTCTCCCCTATTCAGATTCAGATTATTCCGGTCGGAACACGGCATAAAAAATACGCTGATAAAATCAGCGAACAATTAAAAGAAAAAGGTTTCCGTTATGAATTAAAAGATGAAAACGAAACTGTTTCTAAAAAAATCAGAGAAGCAGAACTGCAAAAGATTCCTTATCTTTTAGTTGTCGGTGATGAGGAACAAAAATCAAAATCTGTCCGCGTTCGTGAACGCGGCAAAGGAGATGTTGGAATGGTAAAATTAGATAAACTTATTGAAAAATTAGAAAAGGAAATAAGGTTGAAAAAATGAAGGGTTTTAATCCTACATTTATTCGCTTGCTCGGAAATACTAAAGTTATTTGTCATTTCGCTCGCTTCGCTCACAAATAAAAATATTGAAAACCTTTTTCAATATTTTTAATATGTGTTAAATTTTAATTATCTTGTTTTAAAAAC
>SDBU01005650.1_pt1 | contig 14908 bp, 11 predicted proteins | sample 2277071 | NCBI WGS metagenome assembly SDBU01 (sample SAMN10397929, study PRJNA504765) | marine sediment metagenome | isolation source: marine sediment core GS08_GC12, 126 cmbsf | place: Arctic Ocean: Gakkel Ridge, Loki's castle | collected 2008
GGCAGAATGACGCTGCGGGGGCCGTCGGCTACCGTGGAGTCGATTTCCAGGCCGCGGTTCATCGGGCCGGGGTGCATGACAATGGCGTCATCTTTGGCTACCGACAGTTTTTCTTCGGTAAGGCCGTATACGCGGAAGTACTCCTGTTCGCTTGGAACCAGCGCACCCTGCATGCGTTCGTTTTGTAACCGCAGCATCACCACCACGTCGACATCTTCGAGACCCTCATACATATTGAAGAATACCTTGGCGCCCAGTTTCTCGATGGCTGTCGGCAGCAGGGTTTTTGGTGCCACTACCCGCACCTCGGCAGTGCCGAGAATATTGAGTGCGTGGATCAGTGATCGCGCGACACGTGAGTGCAGAATGTCGCCGACAATCGCGACCTTGAGATTGGAGAAATCTTTTTTATAACGACGAATGGTAAATACATCGAGCATGGCCTGGGTTGGATGGGCATGGCGACCATCACCTGCATTGATCAAGTGCACATGGGGCGGCAAATGGTTGGCGATCAGATACGCGGCGCCGCTGTTGTTGTGGCGAACCACGAACAGGTCAGTATGCATGGCTTCGAGGTTGTCGATGGTGTCCAGCACGGTCTCGCCTTTGCTGGCGGAGGACACGCCCGGGTTGAGATTGATGACATCGGCGGAAAGACGTTTTGCGGCGATTTCAAATGTGGTGCGCGTGCGTGTGCTGGACTCAAAGAACAGGTTGACGACGGTTTTTCCTCGCAGTAGCGGTACCTTTTTGATTTCGCGTTCGCCAACCGAGATAAATGATTCGGCGGTATCGAGAATTTCAATAATGGTTTCTCGTTTGAGACCCTCGATGGTCAGGAAGTGGTGCAGTCGACCCTCTTTGTCGAGTTGCAAATCTTCCGTCATGTAGTGACCTCCTGAATCTCCAGCGCAAGTATGTCCGGCCCGGTAAGTTTGATTTGCTGGTTGAGTTTGAGGTTCACCGTTTCGCCAACCACATCGGCCTGGATCGGTACTTCACGCCCGTCCCGACATATCAACACCGTTAATTGAATTGACGCCGGCCGGCCGTAATCAAAAATCTCGTTCATGGCCGCGCGGATGGTGCGGCCGGTGTGCAACACATCGTCCACCAGGATGACGTGACGATCCTCGATATTGAACGGCAGATCCGAGGCTTTCACCTGCGGATTCAGGCCGATGCGCGTAAAGTCGTCTCGATAAAACGAGATATCCAGTGTGCCGATGGGTTCGGAAAGACCCAGTTGCGCGTGCAGGCGTTGGGCGATCCAGGCGCCACCGGAGTGGATGCCGATCATAACGGGATTCTTGTCGAGCAGGGGCCGAAGCCGGTCGGCGATGGCGCTCAAAGTCGCATCGACATTAATCTGGCTCAATCCCTGATTCAATATCAGTCTCCGCTTGTTCGCTCAGGTAGGTTTGTAAAATGCTCTGCGCCGCCAGTTTGTCCAGCACCGGCTTGTGGCGTTTTTCGACGACGCCGGCATTATAAAGTTGTGTTCGGGCGTCGCGTGTTGTGAGGCGTTCATCCACCATATGCACGGGCAGATTGTAACGGCCATTGAGGCGATTACCAAACTTTCTCGCCTTCGGTGTGACCGGATTGTCGCTGCCATCCATATTCAGTGGCAGACCCACCACCAACGCCACCGGAGTCCACTCCGCGATCAACGTTGAGATGCCATCCCATTCCACCCGACCGCGGATTACCCGCACCGTGGTTAAAGGGTGTGCCTGGCCAGTGTTGGTATTGCCCACGGCAACGCCGATGATTTTGTCGCCGTAGTCAAAACTCAAGAGGTTGGTTCTAGCCCGCATTTCTCACCAGGATCCCGGATGATGGCCGCTCTCGCCCGGTCGCTCCCGGCATCCCTGCCTCCCGCGACACTTGTACTTCCTGTACATCGTCCCTGGGCTTTGCGGCAGAAGTACTTCCTGTACAAAAGTGAATCGCAAGTACAGACGTGCGAGAACCCGCCAGCGCCGGGATAGGCATTGCTATAAGCAGACACTGTTGTCTGAGTATTACAAGATCTCCCGAACTTCCAGCGATATGTCCGGACGCTCTACCGCCTGGTGAGAAGTGCGGGCTAACCATCGTCAGGCGTGGCCCGCATCCCCCGACAGGGTGCTCAGATCCACCCCCAGTATGGTCGCCGCCGCCTGCCAGCGCTGCTCTTCCGGCACACCGAAAACGATGTTGTTGTCGGCAGGCCCGTTCAACCAGGCATTACCGGTTATTTCCTGCTCCAGCTGTCCGGGACCCCAGCCGGCATAACCCAGCGCCACCAGCCAGTTGTCCGGCCCGCGATCTTCGGCAATGGCGCGCAGGATATCCTGCGAGGTGGACAATCCCAGTGTGTCGCTCACTGGAAGCGTCGATTCCCAGTTGCCCAGGGGTGCGTGCAGCACAAAACCCTGATCGTTTTGCACCGGCCCGCCCTGATAGACCGGTGTACCGCTGTTGCGCGCCTGTCGTGGGTCAATGTCGAGTTGCTCGAAGATGTTACCCAAGGTCATGCCCAGGGTGCGATTTATGACCACGCCCAGAGCGCCTTCAGCGGTGTGTTCACACAGCAAGGTGACAGTACGAGAGAAGTTGGGATCCGCCAGCGATGGCATGGCGATCAGAAATTGGTTGGCGAGCGAAGTGTGTGTGCCCATTGGCGTCTATTTTAGCACGCACTTACGGTCATGTGCGATTGGATTGATTGGATTGGACAGACAGCTGTTAGCGGGATCTTGGCAGGTTGAGCTGCCAGGTCCTTGTCATGTGCAGCAGGTCGGTTTCGTCGCGAATCTCCGGTGGAAACGGCGCAAAGGGGGCGGCCAGTTTTGCCGAACGGATGGCGACGTCATCCAGTAATTTACGGCCCGACGATTGAATCACGGTAATATCGTGGATGGCGCCATTGGGTTTGATGGTGACTTCCAGGGTGACTTCGCCCGACAGGCCCAGACGACGCACATTATCGGGATAGGTCAGGTTGCCTACGCGTTGCACCTTGGCCTCCCATTCGGCAACGTACCTGGCGTACTTGTATTCGCGTGTGCGTGCGTTAAGAAATTTATGGCGTGGCTTGTTCTGATGTTCCTGCCATTCACGATTGATTTCGGCCCATTTTCGAGCGCGGTCCTGCTCCGGCTCGGCTTGTTGCAGGAAACCGGCGTCGCGTGGACGACGTTGTTGCTGCGTCTTCTCCGGTTTGGGTTGGTTGACGCGCACCCTGCGGGTGTCCGCCTTCCGGCTCATGAGATCGGTGATTTCGCGATTGGGCAATGCACGATGTTGTGGCGTCTGCGGTTGTGTCGGCAGGTCCATATTCTGTTCGCTGATCTCACGCACCGGCAGGGGATTACGCGCAATGGAGTGCTCGTCGATGTTGCCGCCGCCGAGCTGGCTGAACTGGGCCAGAAAGTCTGCTTCTTCCGGCGCGATCTCGGATCGGGTTTGAACCAGGGTAACTTCCAGTGTTGGCAACCCTTCCATTTCACGCAGTTGCGGCGCTACGAAAGTCACGCCGAGAATAATGATCATGTGTGCCAGCAGGGCAAGGAAGGTGCTCATGCCCATGCGGTCGGTCGTGGAAAAAGACAGGTTGGATTGCGCCGTACTCACACTCTATATATTAATCGGTTTTTTCTCTCTTTTCCTGCCTTTATAACCTCAAGACTCATTGAGTCGCGAGCGCATCGCCGCGGTGATCAGTTCGTGATCGCCGTTACGCCACCAGGCATAGGTCAATCCAAGATTTTGCACCAGCGAATCCCACTCGTCTTCACCGGCAATGGACAGGGTGGCACAGGCGACACTGGCCGCGCGTGCGTTATGGTGAATGACCACAATTGTGGGTATAGGTTTTACCGGCCAGGCACTGCGCGGATCAATACGGCCGAATTCTGGAAAGCGGCTGTCGCGGGCGGAGAAGCGGCAAAGGGCCTCCCCGGGCTCCAGTGCGACATTGTAACGGTCGTCGATAGTAATTGTCTGCGCTGCCGTGCCCAGGGTACCGGTGACCGGGCCAATGCGCAGGTCCGCCTGTCCAATACCCAGCTCCCCCAGATGTTCGAGTTGGCTGTCGATGGCATAACCGACAGCCAGTAAATCGAAATCCAGTTTTAATTCTGCTTTCCGTCCTCGCATCCGGATTCCCTTGATCTCGATGTCGTTCATGGTCAGGTCCTGCTTCAACAGGTGGTTCAGTGTTTTCAAGTCAGGTGTCGGCGACCCTTGATTAAAACCCCAGGCTTGTCGCAAAGCGCCCAGGGCGACGGGATTAAAGGCACCCCCGGTTCTTTGAAAATACCCGCGGGACAGCTGTATCAATTCATACAATGACGGGTTGACCGAAAACCATTCGCCACTTTGCAGCAACACATTGACTCGGGACAGGGGTTTGGCTTTTTCTGCGTCAGTGAAGCCGTCAATAAGCTTAAGGTCATGTGTCACCGCCTCGAGTGCGCGGTTGGCCAGGCTGCGATCCGGGGTATATATGTTTATCTCTACCTCAGCTCCGAATAGACGTTGATTGACGGTATGTTTGGGACTCTGGCTGCACGACAGCAGCGCTATTGCTGCAATCAGTAGAAAAACCGGAGGTTTTGCCAGGCTCAGGATGACAGTCGCTCGCTGATGGCGTCCATGAGTTTTGACGAGATATTCATATCGTATATTTTGTCGAGCTCGCGAATGCAGGTCGGGCTGGTGACATTGATCTCGGTGAGATAATCGCCGATCACATCAAGCCCGACAAACAGCAATCCCTTCTCTTTCAGGGTCGGCGCCACCTGCTGGCAGATCCAGCGATCGCGCTCACTCAGTTCCACGCCCACGCCCACGCCGCCGGCGGCGAGGTTGCCGCGGGTTTCACCCTTCGTGGGGATGCGGGCCAGCGCATAGGGGACTGGTTCCCCGTCGATGACCAAAATGCGTTTATCACCTTCCCGGATTTCCGGGATAAAGAGCTGTGCCATGGCATAGCGGCCGCCATGTTCTGTCAGCGTCTCAATAATGACACCGACATTTGGGTCGTCACGCCGTAACCGGAAAACCATGGCGCCGCCCATACCCCAGAGTGGTTTTACGACGATGTCATGCTGCTGATCAAGAAAGTCGCGAATCTGCGATTCCTTGCGCGTTACCAGGGTTGGCGGGGTGCACTGCGGAAACCAGGCGGTATACATTTTCTCATTGGCATCACGCAGGCTCTGGCAACGGTTTACGACCAGCACACCCGCCGCTTCGGCCTGTTCGAGGATATAAGTGGTATAGATGTATTCGGTATCGAACGGCGGATCCTTGCGCATGAGGATAGTATCGAGCTCGGCCAGCGACCTTATGCTGGCATCTCCCAGTTCATACCAGTTATCCGCATCGTAAGAAACTTTCAGTTTGCGTGTACGCGCAAAGGCTTTACCGTCCTGCAGATAGAGATCGCCTTGTTCCATGTAATATATCGACCAGCCACGCGACTGGGCTTCCACCAGCATGGCCAGCGTGCTGTCTTTGTTGACGTTGATGGACCCGATTGGATCCATGACGACTCCAAGTTTAGTCATAATGGAAGATTCTTAACTGCGATTTCTGGTTATTGCAGAGCTGCCAGTTCGCGAGCTGCTGCCATAAGGGCGAGCCGCGCGATCACCCCGTAGGCATAAAAGCGGTTCGGATAGGAATCAGGTGCCATGCTTTGATCCGGCATGGTACAGGATTCGACAAAAGCCAGGGGCTCAAAATGCATTCCCGGCGCATTGAGATTTTCATTGGCACCGCGCTCGGTATGTACACGATAAAAGCCACCGACCACAAAGTGGTCGATCATGTATACCACCGGTTCAGCCACCGCGCGGGCGTCGCCCCAGGTCTCGTAGGTATAGACTCCTTCCTGCACGATGACGTCAGTCACCGCTTGTCCTTCCTTGATCTTTGCCATTTTGGTTCGCTGTTTTCGATTGAGGCCGCGTACCTCTTCGGCCGAGCGTACTGTCATAATACCCATGCCATAAGTACCGGCGTCGGCCTTGACGATGGCGTAGGGTTCGTCATCGATGCCGTACTGATCATATTTTTTCTGGATGTTCGTCAGCAATTCGTCCACGTTTTTGGCAACACAGTCTTCGCCATCGCGTTTCTGAAAATTGATTTTGCCGCATTTGCGGAACATGGGATCAATTAACCATGGATCGATCTCAACGAGCTCGGCAAATTCAATCACGCAGCGTGAATAATGGGCGAAGTGGTCCGACTTGCGCCTGAGGTTCCAGCCGATATCCAGCGGTGGCACCACCGGCTGCTCCAGATTGGTCAGCAGTTCCGGTAGCCCGCCGGAAAGATCGTTGTTGAGCAGGATGAAGCAGGGGTCAAATCCCTTGATGCCCAGGCGGCCACCCTTTTTTACAAGTGGTTCCAGAGTGACCGACCGGCCTGAAGGCAATTCAATGGTCCGTGGTTCGGTCAAATCCGCAATCAGCGAGCCGATACGTATGTCGTAACCGGCAAGGTTCAGAATCTCGGTAAGAGATACCAGGCTTTCGAGGTAAAACAGGTTGCGCGTATGGCTTTCCGGTATGACAAGGATACGTTCGGCCTCGGGATCGATGCGCTCAATGGCCGTTTGCGCAGCCTGGATGCCGAGGGGCAGAAAGGCAGGATTGAGATTATTGAATCCCGCTGGGAACAGATTGGTGTCCACGGGCGCCAGCTTGAAACCGGCGTTGCGTAAATCTACCGATGCATACAGGGGGGCCTGCGTCTGCCGCCACTGGGCGCGGAACCACTGCTCAATCTGGGCCTGGTGATTCAGCAGGTGTTTCTCGATTTCATGCAGCGGGCCGGTGAGGGCAGTCGTCAGGTTGGGCACCGCCTGCAAGTGATTATATCGCGTCATAAGATGGAACTGAGCTCGTATAATTTACCTGGCAACATGACAAAAGTGTACATTGATAATTGGGTCAGGAAAGCGTTAATTTAGGGGTATACTGGGTTATGTCAGGAGTAGAGTGTGGAACGCGGAGCCACCAGTGGTCAATGGTACGGATCGTGCTATATACAGCTATATACTAATTGCAAAGACTCCCTGGATGCCGACCGGGCCGGGGTCGAAATGCTCCGGAAACACGTGAATTAGGCACAGCACTCGATTACCGGCGAGGCGTGGCTCACATTGCGTTTTATGCGTAAAAAATGGATTTTTAGAGGAATTTATGCTAACAAATCATTATCATAGAAGGGAAATTGAATAAATCACCTTCAGTTTTCCTTTTGATGGGTTACTGACAATAATAGTGGTGCCAGCCAGCAAAACGGGCGGCACTGTTATGTGCGCATGCAGGATGGGGTCGGTGTGACAATAAAAGTAATGATAATTGACGACAGTAATACCATCCGTCGCACAGCGGAGGCGTTACTTAAAAAGGCCGGCTATGAGGTGCACACAGCCACCGACGGGTTTGAGGCGATGGCCATCATAGCGGATACCGAGCCGGATATTGTGTTTGTTGACATCATGATGCCGCGGCTGGATGGTTACCAGACCTGTCAGTTGATCAAGAACAACAAGAAATTCAAGGACACGCCGGTGGTGATGTTATCCAGCAAGGATGGACTGTTCGACCGTGCCCGTGGTCGCATTGCCGGCTCGGAAGAACATATTAATAAACCGTTTACGCAGGAAGAATTAATTGACGTGATCGATAAATATGTGAATAAGGCAGCCTGATTGATGGCATCGTTCTAGTGCAGGCACGCCAACAAATGCAAATTAGATAAAATTGAATACGGAGTTACTTTATGGCCATACAAACTGTACTTGTCGTTGATGATTCGCCCACCGACACACATGTCCTGAGCGAAATGTTGCAAAAGAATGGATTCAACGTGATTACGGCGTCAAGTGGCGAAGAAGGTATCGAGATCGCAAGAGCGCAGAGACCGGATCTCGTGCTTATGGATGTGGTAATGCCAGGCATGAGCGGATTTGAAGCAACACGCGCCATTGCCAAGGACAAGGAAACCGGCGGCATCCCCGTCATCATCTGTACGACCAAGAACCAGGAGACCGACAAGGCCTGGGGTCTGCGGCAGGGTGCGTCGGATTATGTCGTCAAGCCGGTGCAGGAAGCGGAGTTGATATCGAAAATCAGAGCAATCTAGTCTGGTAACGATTTTGGAAAATGAAACAGGGCGAACTTAAATAGATGTCTAATCCACTCGACTTGCTGCAAAAGATGCAGCAGCAAAGCATTGCCGGCATGCCGGCAATGCCGGAAGAGGAAAAGCTTGCCGAACTCTGGTCCGGTGTGGGTTTTCGTGTCGGTGATATGCACCTCGTTGCGCCTCTGGACCAGGTAACAGAAGTACTGCCTTGCCCGCAGTATACGCCGGTGCCGGGTACCAGGAGTTGGCTCAAGGGTGTGGCCAATGTACGGGGCAACCTGGTGACCATTGTTGATTTATCGGAATTTTATGGCAAGAAAGCGGTGCAGATTGACCCAGGTTCACGCCTGCTGGTAATGAATGTAGAAGGCTTGCACACAGCGTTACTGGTCGACGAGGTTTTTGGTTTACGTCATTTTGACGAAGAACAGGAAAAACAGGAATTGGCCGGCATGGATGATCCGGCGAGCGCTTATTTAAGCGGCGCATTTTTGAAAGATGATGTGTTGTGGGGTGTGTTCGACATGACGGCATTGGCGGGAAGCACCAGTTTCCTGCATGTGGCCGCCTGATGATGCGAACACAAGGTAAGGAATCCGGTTTGAGCGACCTGCAAGACGCGGGTTTGTTGACACAGGATTAGACGTTTAGCCTGGCTACCGAGGTATCGATTATGGCTTTAGCAGGATTGTTCAAACGCAAAGAGCAGACGCTGGATCTCCCGTCTGAAGACATTATAGACCTGTCCGCCGGGGAGATCGCGGAGGTTGAACCTTCAGCTGGTGGGCAAGTCCCATTTGGAGGCGCGCAGAATTTATTCAGTTTTCTGAATCGTCTGCCGTTTCTGTTGGGTGGCATGGTGATCTCTTTTATCACGGTGGTGTGGATTTTTGGTGTCAATGCCCAACTGGCTGACCGAGATGCGAAATTCATTGAGCAATCCTCGCAATTGCTCATGTTGTCGCAACGACTGGCGAAGGATTCGCGTGAAGCGGTGCGTGGAGAAACACTCGCATTTGCGGGTTTGAAAAAATCGCGTAACTCTTTCGAGCGTATTATCAGCTCGCTGCGTATTGGTAACGCGTCTATGGGTGTCTCAGTTAGCCCTGTTGAGATTCAGGGCAATGAGCTGGCCAGGGTTGTTCAGATCTGGGCGCCAAAACGTGGCGAAGGCATTCGCGGTGACGTTGACCAGATTCTCGGTCAGCGCAAACCCATGTTGGCCATGAGCGAGCATGTACTGAAAATTAACCAGCTGGCACCGTTGTTGCTGGCGATCTCGGACGAGGTAGTGGAGCGTGGTGCGGAAACGGGCATGCGTCCCGATCATCTTTATATTGCCTCACGCCAAGGCATGTTGAGTCAGCGTATTGCCAAGGACGTGAACCTGTTCGCCAAGGGCGGTAACGAGGCGGCGGTGGCAGCAGCCCAGTTCGGTAAGGATTCCAAGCTGTTCAAAGATACCCAAAACCGACTGTTCCGTGTGGTACCCCGCGCGGTACGCCCGAAACTGAAAGAAACAGGCGAAGTGTTTGATGAAATGAATGCCCATATCGAGGGCATTCTGGGTAAGGCGGCGGAACTGTTTATCTCCCAGCGCGCGTCGCAATCGGTGTTCCAGAAATCGGACCCGCTGCTGTCCGCCTCGGAGAAACTGGTGGCAAGTTATACCGAACTGGCGTCCGGTCGTGACTGGCTGACACAAATGACGTGGTTGATGGGCGGCATCGCTATCGCCTTCCTGCTGCTGTTGGGCAGAAAGCTGGTGGGCGACGAACGCGCTCGTGCCCGTGAACAGGAGATGCAGAACAGGCAAACCCAGGACGCCATTCTGAAACTGCTGGATGAAATGGGTGACCTCGCGGATGGCGATCTTACCATTGAGCCTGAGGTGACCGAACAGATCACCGGTGCAATCGCGGACTCCATCAATTTCGCGGTGAAAGAGATGCGTGGCCTGGTATCTCGAATCAAGAACGCGGCGCAAGAAGTGGCGATGGCGTCAGAACGCTCACGTCAAACAGCGACAGAGCTGACAGAGGCGACTTTACGACAGGCGGCACAGATTACGGAAACCACCGATCGTGTGATGGAAATGGCCAAGTCCCTGGAACACATGTCGCAATCGGCGGAACAAAGCGCCGAGGTGGCACAGGGTTCGGTGTCGACCGCGAAACGAGGTGCCACCGCAGTGCACGATACCATCACCGGTATGGATGACATGCGCGAACAGATTCAGGAAACAGCAAAACGAATCAAACGACTGGGTGAGTCTTCGCAACAGATTGGTGAAATCGTTGAACTCATCACCGACATTGCCGAGCAAACCAACATCCTGTCATTAAACGCGGCGATCCAGGCGGCCATGGCCGGTGAAGCAGGTCGAGGTTTCGCGGTGGTGGCGGACGAAGTGCAGCGACTGGCGGAACGCTCCGGTGAGGCGACCAAGCAGATTGCAGATCTTGTTAAAACCATTCAGGCGGATACCAACGGGGCGGTGGCCTCCATGGAGCAAGCCACCAACGGTGTGGTCCAGGCCACCCGGCTGGCAGATGCGGCCGGTCAGGCATTGGGTGAGATCGAGTCGGTTAACGAGCAGTTGTCGTCCCTGATTGTCGACATTGCCAACGATGCCCGCACCAGCTCCGAGTCGGCAACAGTGGTCTCCGGCAGCATGGCGCAAATTCAGGAAACAACAACGTTGACTTCCAGTGGTACGCGGCAAACGGCCGAGAGTATTGGTCGACTGTCGGATCTTGCGCGTGAACTGCAGGCATCTGTCGCCGGCTTCAAGCTGCCTGCCGAAATATAATCGGACCCAGCCTGCCCCGTTTGCGGGGCAGGGTGAAGCAGAGCAAACGAACGAATGAGTACGTATAGCCAGGTCGATACCAGCACGCTAGGGTGGGTAAAGGCCGAAATTGATGAGACGTTAAAACAAGCAAGGTTATCGCTTGAAACCTACGCTGATGATACGTCCGATGATTCACGGCTGCGTTACTGTATTACCCACCTGCATCAGGTGGTGGGCACCCTGCTCATGGTGGAGCTGGACGGCGCGGCCAAACTCGCCAAGGAAACCGAGGCCCTGGCAGACTCGCTGTATAAGGGAGAAACCAAACCCACCGAGGCCGTATTTGAAGCGCTAACCCGCGGCATTCTTTCCATTCCCGATCACCTGGCACGTCTGCAATTCGGACAGGCCGACTCTCCTTTGCGCCTGGTACCGCTCATTAATGATTTGCGAGCCGCCCATGGTGAGGACCCGATCAGCGATCTGGATCTGTTCGCCCCCGACCTGTCTGTACGGCCACCGGAAAACAAGGACGCGGTAAAACTTCGCGATCCGGATTTTATCGAGCTGGTAAAAAAACTGCGCCATCCTTTCCAGCAAGCCCTGTTGAGCTGGTTACGTAATGGCGAAGATTATGCCTCGCTGGAAAAAATGGAACAGGTGGTCGACGAATTACGTGACAATGCACGCATAGCCTCGATTGAACAGTTGTTCTGGGCGGCGGGCGCCATGGTAGAGGCGTTCCATGATAACGGTCTCGACGCCACCAATGAACGCAAGCGCCTGATATCGAGACTCGATCAAAATATGAAGAAGCTGATCGATGGCGTGGACAAATCCACGCTGCGGGTGGCATCTGAAGACTTGTTGAAATCGGTGTTGCTTGAGGTCGGTCGCGCGACATCGCGTGGCACCCGCGTGATCCAGGTGAAACAGGCCTTTGCGCTGGAAGCACTGGTACCACAGGAAATGGATGCCAGCGCCGACATAGAGGACTTGCCCACACCCGAAGCACTGAAGTCGGTGGCCGATGCCCTGGGACAGGAAATAATTGGCGCGCAGGAAATTCTTTCCGATTTCTTCGACGAGGAGCAGGATGAGATTGATTCACTGGAACCCGTACTACCACTGTTCCACAGGATGTCCAGCACACTGGAGATGCTGGGCATCAAACCGTTGAAGGAGCTGACCGACGCGTTAACCGAAGCATCGCAGGCCGTAATCGACGGCACCATTAGCGATATCGAAGTGGCATCCATGCCCATGGCGCGCGCATTGTTGATTATCGAGCAAAGCACCAAGGAGATGCACGGTTCCCCAGTGGTGTGGAAGCAGCAGGTTGATGATGCCATCTGGGTTGTGAAGAGTCTTTACAGTGACGGCCTGGAGGCGCCGACCACAGACGGCCTGGAAGTATCCGATGACGCCTTGAGTGATATCGAATTCAAGCAACTGGCGGCAGTGGTTGGCGAGGAAGTTCGCGTCAATCTCCACAAAATCGAAGAGATGCTCGAAACTTTCGCCGCGAAACCTGCCAATGTGAATGTGTTGAAGGATGTGCCACAAAACCTGATACAGATTCAGGGTGCGCTGCAAATTCTCGGTCAGGATCGCGCCGCGGACTTTACTGTGCGAACCAGCGAATATATTGAACAGGTTACCGACGGCGAGCTGGCACCGACACCCGCCGTGCTTGATGGGCTTGCGGTTTCTGTCGGCACAATCGGTGCGTATGTTGAAGGGCTGCAGTTCAACCGCGCCAGCCTCGATTCGCTGATAGACACTGCGGAGCAGGACATGGAGCAGGCTGTGGCCGGCGGCGGCGAAGTGGTTGCCATGGTCACCAAACCGACCCTGAGCCTAAAGCAACAGGCGGTCGACTTTCAGACGGCGATCAATCAGTGGACCAACGACAGCAGCAATGTCTCTGCCCGAGCCAGTGTTGATAAGGGGTTGCGCGACATTATTTCAGTCGCTGGCCGCCTGCAGAATGAAGTTGTTAGCCAGATCGGCGAACAAATGAATACCCTGCTCGAGATCGTAGACGATGATCCGTCACAAATAAGCGAAGACATCATCACAACGCTGCGCCAATCTGCCGCCAAACTGGTTGACCTCGCCAGCCAGAAAGCCGAGCCCGCCATTGCCGTAACTGTACCCGCAGCGGCACCGCCAGCTCCATTTTCTGATGACATTGATGAAGAGATTATGGAGATCTTCATCGAGGATGCGCAGGATTGTATTCAGAATATAAACAGGGAATTCCCGCGCTGGCGCCAAAAGCCGGACGACAAGGAACGCCTGAAAGAACTGCGGCGAAATTACCACACCCTAAAGGGCAGTGGCCGTATGGTGGGTGCGTCGGATATTTCTGAGCTGGCCTGGGCCGTGGAAAGTATGCTGAACAAAGTGCGTGACCATAAAATCAGCTATTCCGACAATATGTGGGTCTTGCTCGAGCAAGTATCCGCAGCATTACCGGAGATGGTGGCGCAGCTGCAAGGTGGACCTGCCGCTGCCGTTGATTTTGAAGCCTTGCGTCTATTGGCAGATGCATTTGCCGCAGGGAATCAGCCGATGGTGCCAGCCGGTTCGACGATATCGGCGCCGATAGCCGCCGATGTAGAAGCAACGCCTGCCGTAAACGTCGCCCCCGTGGCACCGGCCATAGAACCTTTTGTTGATACACCCTCTATGGACGCAGGCGTCCTGCCGCAACTGGACGAAACCCTGCTGCAGATATTTACTACCGAAGCGCGTGGTCATCTGGCCACACTGGAAGAGGAAATTGCCGCTTGCCGTGCCGCTGGAGGCTGTATGGTGTCTGCCAATCTCATGCGGGCAACCCACACGCTGCGAGGTAGTGGGCGATCGGTTGGCCTTCAGTTTATGTCCGATGCCTGTGGCAATATGGAAAAACTGCTGCAGGAGCTTGAGACGCTGCCGCAGACTATCAGTGAAACGCACCTGATTTTTCTGGACGGCATTTATCGTAATGTATCGCAGCTGGTTAATGCGCTTTGCGACAGCGGCATAGACCCTATACCCATGCGCGATAACCTGGTGCTGTTGGCCAAAGAAATCCAGGTTGAACTGGATGTGATGGAGGCGCAGGGAAGCCGTGAGTTCGGGGCTCCCGTAGCGGAAGCGACTGCGCCTGCTATTGAGCCTGTGGTGCCCGTCGCCGGGGACTCCACGCAGGAAATCGATCATATTGATCCCGAACTGCTGGACATCTTTCAGGAAGAAGCCTTTGATCTCTTGCAAGCCATCGAGGCATCACTGACTCGCTGGCGCGCAGACGAAGATGACCGTACTGCGGTGTCTGACCTCAAACGTGCACTGCATACCCTAAAAGGTGGTGCCCGCATGGCCGGTGCCATGACGATGGGTAGCATCAGTCATGTCACCGAAAGCTTGCTGCTGGAAGTGGAGAGCGGATCAGTGCAGGTAAATTTAGATTTGATGGATCTGCTTGATGAGGTGCACGACACCGTAGCAGCCATGCTTGATCAGCTGCAGGCCGGATTGCCTGTCGATGATGGAAGCGCATTACTGGCAAGAATCAATGCCATAATTTCCGGTGACGCGGTGGCAGCAGATACAGCAATGCCCGCCCCTGTGATGCCGGTGACTCCCGTTATGCCGGTGACTCCCGTTACGCCGGTAACGACAGCGCCAGCCTCTGGCCAACGTGGTGAAGACCGCGTTACCGAGGACAGGCGTCACGAAGAAACCGAGCGCCGTGGTGTCCCACGTACCTCCGAGGATCGCCGCGGACAGAACCAGATTCGCGTGCGCACCGAACTGCTAAATGAGCTGGTAAATTATGCCGGCGAGGTGAGTATTTCGCGTTCGCGAATGGAGCAACAGATTTTTGGATTCCGCGAAAACTTGCAAGAGTTACACGGCAACGTATCACGCTTTCGCGAACAATTGCGCGATCTCGAAATC
>SDBU01005652.1_pt1 | contig 14903 bp, 13 predicted proteins | sample 2277071 | NCBI WGS metagenome assembly SDBU01 (sample SAMN10397929, study PRJNA504765) | marine sediment metagenome | isolation source: marine sediment core GS08_GC12, 126 cmbsf | place: Arctic Ocean: Gakkel Ridge, Loki's castle | collected 2008
TGGTAAAGGCGGTGAGTCCCGTCGCCGCCGAAGCGCAGGCGGCTCGCGCCGGCCTGTTTGCGGACATGGAAATGTCGGATTTCCTGCCCGCTGGCGCGAAGGACGACGGCCGCTCGGCTGCAACATCGGCTTCGATGGCGGCCACGCAACGGAGCTTCTACCTCCTGGCCGCCTACGTGGGCGCCTTCCTGGTCCTGGCCAACACCGTCACCGAATGGCGGCAGCTTCGCCGTGCGGCCACCGTGATCGTCGCCAGCGGCTTCATACTGGTTGTCATCGGTCTGCTGCAGAGGTTCTCCGGCACCAGAGCCATCTACTGGTTTCATGTTCCTCGGTACGGCGGCGAGATATTCGGGTCGTTCACCAATCGCAATCACTACGCGGCTTACATGAACATGGCGTTCGGCATTGCCCTGGGCCTGTTGCTGACGGCCATGCGGTCAGCGCGTTCCGGGCGCGCCGGCACTCGGCGGGAGAAGCTGGCGTGGCTTTCCTCGCGCAGCGGGAATCGAGCCGTTCTCCTCGCGTTCGTTGCCGTGCTCATGGTGGCCGCCGTCTTCTGCACGCTCTCACGCGGTGGGATTGTCAGCCTGGTGGCGGCGCTGGGCGTTGTGGGCATCTTCGGGGCCGCCCGGGGCGCTGTTCGGGGCGGATATCGCACGGCGGTCGCGTTGGTCATGCTCGGCGTGGCGGGTGTGGTCTGGCTGGGATGGCAGCCCGTTGCAGAACGCCTGGGCACTCTGGTGGACGTCGCCAAGGACCCGTTGAGCAACAGCCGAACCGTGGCCGCCCGCGACACGCTCCGCATCTTCCGCAGTTCACCCGTGTTCGGGTGTGGCTTGGGCAGCTTCCAGCACGTCTTCCCTCGTTTCCAGAGCCCCAGCATCCAGATCGGCCGGTGGCTGCACGCCCACAACGACTACGCTCAATTGCTTGCCGAGGCCGGCGTCGTCGGCGCTTCGCTCGTCGTGCTGGCAGTCGTGGCGTTCCTTTCGACCATTACGAGGCGATTCGCCAAAGCGAGTCGCGAAGCAAGGCTGCTGGTGGGTGGCGTGTCGGTCGGCCTCGTGGCCATCTGCCTGCACAGTCTCGTTGACTTCAGCCTGCACAAGCCCGCCAACGCGTTTCTGCTGGCCGCCCTGTGCGGGATGTGCGTGTCGGCCGTTCATCTGACCCCGAAACACAAGAGAAGGAAGAACGCGCGTGAAATCAAGGGAACATCGGCGGAGCAAGCAGTCTCCGAAGCCGTCGGCCTCTGATGAGGGCACCGTTGCGGTGCACCGTCTGGCGGTCCGGGCGGGCGCCATCGTTGCGCTGGTCGGCCTTGCCGTTCTCTCCGTGGCGGAGCTAAGCGAACTTCGGGGCGAGCTGGCGTTCGCGCGCTTCGACCGTCTGACGCGCCTGGCGGGGGCCTCTCGGTACCCAGCCGACCTTACAAGATTCGTGGAAAACGCCTGTCCGGAAGCTGACCTGGTCATGCTTTTCGCCGCGCGGAGTCCCGAGGCCCTCTGGCATGTGACGGTGAAGTGCCTCTCATGGGCGGGGAACGAGAAGCTCGACCCCATGTTGCGCCTTGGCCTTGGGGAGCGGGCGCTGCGCGTGGCGGCGTTGGGTGTTCGTGCCGCGCCGTCTGACTACGAGCCGTGGTTGTGGCTGGCGCGCGCCCAGGCATCGATGGGGCTGTGGGAGCACTCTGAGCTATCTCTCAGAAGAGCAGGGGAGCTGGCGCCTCCCGGAACAAGCCCGACTCTGTCCGGCCGGCCCGTTGCGAGCCCCGGAAGCGGGCCTTTCGAACAACAGGAACAGTCGTGATGACGAGCGCAGCAATAGCGCAGGACGGCAGGCACTGGCACGCGGTGCAGACTCGCAGCCGCCATGAGAAGATGGTGGCCGGGTTGCTCTCCCAGCGAAGTGTGGACTGCTTCCTGCCCCTCAGTAGGGTGCTCAGCCAGTGGGTTGATCGCAAGAAGTGGGTCGAAAGACCTTTGTTCCCGGGCTACCTCTTCGTTCGCATCGGCGAGATGGAAATCTCATCTGTGTGGGAAACAAGAGGAGTGGCTGCCCTCGTGGGGTCTGAGCCCGGCAAGCCGTCCGTTGTCCCGGACGCTGAGGTGGAGAACATCCGGTGCCTGCTTGCGAGCGAGGCTTCCCTTGATCCGTACCCGTACCTGAAGCCTGGCCGGCTGGTTCGGATTACTCGTGGCCCGTTGCGGGGTATCGTCGGGACGTTGGTGCGGAAGTCACGGCGGTGCCTGCTGGTGGTGTCGGTCAGGCTGCTCGGCCGCTCGGTGGCCGCTGAGATACCGGCCGACGCCGTCCAGGCGCTGCAGCGGGGCGCAGAATACATGTAAGTTAAGGCCTGGAAGTGGGTTACAGTGGTCTTGCCAGTGTGACTGAGGGGGAACCGGTGTACCTGGTTCCGTTATCAGTTCGGGTCTCTCCCTCGGGAGGAACTGGCTGTGACCACTTGCCTGGTGGCCTTCGGCTTTGCCTTCCTGGTGGCATGTGCCGCCACCATCTTTGCTCGCCACATCGCCTTACGCGTGGGCATTGTGGACAAGCCCGACGGCTTCCGCAAAGTCCACCAGCGTGAGGTCCCGCTCCTGGGAGGCATCGCGGTCTATGTGGCCTTTGGTGCGCCCATAGCCGTGTTGTTTCTCGTCTACCGCAACGCAGTCTCCGACCTTCTACACCAGCACAGCGTCGAGCTGGGCGCGCTGTTGGCCGGCGGGGCAGTGGTCGTTGCTGCGGGCGTCGTTGACGACGTTCGTGGGCTGCCGGCGCGCTGGAAGTTGCTGGTGCAAATTGTGGCGGCCTCTATTGCTTTCGCCGGCGGTTTTGCCATAAGAGGCATCAGCAACCCGTTCGGCGGCACTATCGTGCTCGGCCTGCTCAGCTTCCCGGTGACGCTCTTCTGGTTCGTGGGATGTATTAATGCCGTCAACTTCCTGGATGGCCTGGACGGCCTGGCGGCCGGGGTCTGTCTCTTCGCCAGCATCGCGTTGTTCCTGGTCAGCCTCTTCTTCGGCAACGTGATGTGCATGCTGCTGATGGCGTGTCTGAGCGGGGCCATTCTGGGCTTCCTGCTGTTCAACTTCCATCCTGCCAGCATTTTTCTTGGCGACTCCGGCAGCATGTTACTCGGGTTCCTCGTAGGCGCCCTTTCCTTGCTCGGCGCGCGCAAGACCGAAGCGGCCATTGCCCTGCTGATCCCCATCATCTTGCTTGGCCTTCCCATACTGGACGCTGTGCTGGCCATCCTGCGGCGTTGGCTGCGGAAATTGCCCATCTCGACTGCTGACCGGCAGCACATCCACCACGTCCTGCTTTCCATGGGGCTGAGCCACAAACAGGTCGTCCTCATTCTGTACGGGGCTTGCGTTGCCCTTTGCGTTGCTGCGTTTCTGGTCACGGCCGGCCGGAGCGAGGTCACGCTCATGGTGCTTGGCTCTCTGGCCGTGGTCGCTTTCGTGTGCACTCGGGTGTTCGGCGGCCTGCGCTTCTTCGATGTGGTGGGCAGGATCTCCCAGGGGCTGGAACACAGCCAGCGGTCGGGAAGGGCCAGGGTTTCGGTGGAGAAAGCTGTCGCTGGCATGAAGCGGGCGCCGAGCGTCAGCGCGGTGTGGCTGGCGTTCTCCGAAGCGCTCGAAAGCCTCGACCTGGACTACGCTCGGCTTCGCCTGCAAGGTGTCGGGCGGCTGCACCCCGGTGTCCTGCACTGGCCCGATGGGCGGCCGTGGGCCGGAGAGCGGTCAAAGCCGGTGCTCGACGCCTGGTCCGCGCTGCTGAGCGTGCACAGCAACGGAAACGCTTTTGGTGAGCTGGAACTTCGCAAATCGGTGTTGACAAGCTCGCTGCTTCCCGAAGTACCCGAGCTTGCAGAGCGGCTCCGCCATGAGCTGTCGGGGCAGGTCGAGCGCTTGTCCGCCGTGACGGACGAGGAAGCCGTTCCCCGGTCGGTGGTCGGGCCATCCTAGCTCAACCGGAGATCTTGGAAGGTGAGTAAGACACTCGTCGTTCTTGGGACCAGGCCGGAGGCGATCAAGCTGGCCCCCGTCATCCTCAGACTCAGAGGGAGGCCGGAGCTGGGGCGTTGCGTCGTCTGCTCAACGGGCCAGCACAGAGAGATGCTGGATCAGACGCTGAAGACTTTCGGCATCGTCCCTGACATGGACCTGGGCGTCATGCTCTCCGGGCAGTCGCTTGCTGCCCTGGCGGCCAGGCTTTTCCAGAAGATTGACGCCGTCCTGGAGTCCGAAGAGCCGAGCTGGCTTCTCGTGCAAGGCGACACGCTCTCGGCGATGGTTGCGGCTGTCGTTGCCTTCTATCGCAGGACCAAGGTCGCGCACGTGGAGGCGGGCCTGCGCACCTACGACCGCTGGGCGCCGTTCCCCGAGGAGATCAACCGCACCTTTATCAGCCATGTTGCCGACCTGCACTTTGCGCCGACTGAGCGGGCGGCCTGCAACCTGCGTCGCGAAGGCGTCCCCGCCGACCGGGTCCACGTCACCGGGAATACCGTCGTGGATGCCCTGCTCTGGGTGCGCGATTGGGTGCGCCGCAGGCCGCCGTCGGAACTGCCGAAGGGCCTGCCGAAGGGCCTGCCGTCCGCGCTGGACGGGCGGAGGCTGGTTCTGGTGACCGGTCACCGGCGGGAATCATTCGGATCCGGCCTGGAAAACATCTGTCTGGCTCTTCGAGACATCGCGCGCCGGCATGCAGACAGCATCATCGTCTACCCCGTTCATCTCAATCCCAACGTTCGCGAGCCGGTGTGGCGGATTCTTGGAAACGAGCCGCGCGTGCTTCTCACGGACCCGCTGCCATATCAGACTTTGGTGTACCTCATGGACCGCTGCCACTGCGTCCTCACCGATTCCGGCGGCATCCAGGAGGAAGCCCCGAGCCTGGGGAAACCGGTTCTCGTCATGCGCGACACCACGGAGAGGCCCGAAGGGATCGAAGCCGGCGTTGCCAGGCTGGTCGGTACGCGGCGCGCCAGCATCGTGGCCAGGGCGTGCGAGCTGCTTTCTGATGATGCGGCCTATCGAGACATGGCCCGGCCTGTGAACCCTTACGGTGACGGCGGCGCCTCCGAGCGGATCGTTGATCTCCTGGCCGCGGCCCAACGCGACCTGCGCCCGCATGGCCGGGCGCGTCAACAGGCCGTCATAGGTGCCGACACTGAACCATCGGTCATGGGGAACGTGTACAAATGAAGGTCGTCCTGCTTTGCGGCGGAAAGGGAACGAGGCTTCGCGAGCACACGCAGTCCATCCCCAAACCCCTTGTCGAGATCGGCGGCAAGCCCATCCTGTGGCATGTGATGAAGAGCTACGCGCACTTCGGTTTCGACGACTTCGTCCTGTGTCTCGGATACAAGGGCCGGATGATCAAGGAGTACTTCGACCCGCAGCGCAGTTGGAAGCATCGGGACTTGATTGTGGACGTGACGTGTGAGGGCGCTCCCAGGCTGCGGGTTCTTGGCGAAGAGGACGAGCACTGGCAGATTGGTTTCGTCAACACCGGCGAAGCGACCGAGACCGGCGGCAGGATCAAGCGCGTCGAGCGCATCGTGGACGGAGATACCTTCATGGTCAACTACGCCGACGGGCTTGCCGACCTGGACGTGCGCCGTCTGCTCGAATTCCACCGCGCCCGGGGGAAGATCGGCACGCTCACCGTCGTCAGGCCATTGTGTCAGTGGGGTGTGCTGGAGCTGAACGACGGGGCGGTCACGCGCTTCCGCGAGAAGCCGCGCATGAACGAGTGGGTCAGCGGAGGGTTCTTCGTGTTTGAAAGCAGGTTCTTCGATTATCTGGACGAGGAGTGTGTCCTTGAGCGAGGGCCGCTGGAACGGCTTGCCGGCGACGGCCAACTGGCGGCCTTCCGACATGACGGCTTCTGGAAGTGTATGGACACGTACAAGGACTCGGTAACGCTCAATGAACTATGGCGCGGGGGGAGCGCTCCATGGAAAGTGTGGCTTAACAATGATGGCGGGTGAACACGACCAGTTCTGGCCTCGAAGGCGTGTCCTGGTAACCGGATGCACCGGCTTCGTGGCATCGTGGCTCTGCGACGCGCTCTGCGAGGCCGGCGCTCAGGTGGTCGGCGTAGACCATCGGATGGCGCCGATGTCGAACTTCAAGCTGCTTGGACTGGACGAGCGGCTCACTGTGGTCACGGGCTCAATAACTGATTTCTTCCTGATGCAGCGCCTTCTCAACGAGAACGGCGTGGAGATCGTCTTCCATCTTGCGGCACAGGCCATCGTCGGAGTGGCCAACCGTTCTCCGGTCTCGACTTTCGATTCGAACATCAGGGGCACGTGGACTCTGTTGGAGGCCGCCCGGGGAGTTGGGACGGTTGAAGGAATCGTGGTCGCATCCAGCGACAAGGCCTATGGGGCTCACGACGTACTGCCGTACCGGGAGGACTCGGCCCTCCAGCCCCTCTACCCCTACGACGTGTCCAAGGCATGCGCGGACATGATGGCGCGGTGCTATTACCACACGTACGGCCTCCCGGTCTGCGTCACCAGGTTCGCGAACATCTACGGTGGCGGGGACTTGAACTTCTCGCGCATCGTGCCCGATACCATGCGCAGCATTGTGCTGGACCGGAGCCCCGTCATCCGCAGTGACGGAACTCCCGAGCGGGACCTCCTGTACGTGGAAGACGCGGTTGATCTGTATCTGACCCTTGCCCGGAACGCCGGTCGCCACGGGGTCGCCGGCGAGGCCTTCAACGCGGGGAGCGGAAGGCCGATCAGCGTTCTGGACCTGGTCAATGGGGCGATCGCCTCCTCGGGGAAGGCCTACCTCGAACCGGACATTCGGGGGAAGGCCAAGCCGGGCGGCGAGATCGATTCACAGTTCCTCGATTCGACGAAAGTGGAGCGTACGCTGGGCTGGCGGCCTGGTGTCACTCTCGAAGGCGGGCTCGCGAACACCTACCGCTGGTATGAGGCCAACTTGCCTCGCCTCGGCGCGCATCGGTTGAGCCCCGGCCCAAGTGCTGCGATGTCGATCGTTCACGGATCCTAGAATGATACCTGATGGGCGAACAGTGTCGGCTGGCTCTCCGTTCTCGCTCAAGCGCGTGGCGGGCGGCTCGATGTGGCTGCTGTGGGGCCAGGGGATCACCTTGCTGACCGGCATCTATGTGGTGGGCGTGCTTTCCCGGCTTCTGGGCCCCGAAGGCTACGGCCAGTATATCCTTGCAATCACCATTGTGTTGACGTTTCGCAGCGTAGTCACGTTCGGGGCTGATCCCATCGCGGTCAGAGAGATTGCGGCTGGTCGCGTGGACGGCGACCGATTCCTGTCCTCTCTGTTGACGGTCCGCCTGGTTGTTGCTGCGCTGGCTTTTCTGGGTGCCGGCGTTTTTGCTCATTTGATTGGCATGCCAGCCGTAGTGTGCCGAGGAGTCTGGTGCTACGGTCTGGTGCTGTTCTTTGAGGCCCCGCTCTCGCTTGTCCTTGCCTTGCGGGCGAGGATCATAACGTGGCCCCTTTTCCTGCAAACGGTCGTGCACGGCGTGCTGCGCGCTGCAGCGGTGACGATCCTGGCGTACTTTACGGCAGGACCCGTAGGAATGCTGTGGGCGGGCGTGGTGGCCGGGGCGGCGTCCTGCGCCGTTGCTGTCATCTTCTCCCTGAAGTTCGTCAGACCCAGAATCCACGTCGATTTGGGTGAAGCCTGGTGGGTGGCGAAGCAGGCGGCTCCTCTTTTCGCCGAGGGGCTGTTGATCGGTTTGATCACTTCACTGCCCATATTGCTTCTGGCGAGATCGAAGTCGCCGGCAGACGCGGCACTGTTCGCGGCGCCCATGCGGATTGTGCTCTATCTTTGCTTCGTCCCTTCGGCGGTCGCGCAATGCGTTCTGCCGGCTCTGTCCGGACGCCTGGCAACGAGCAAGACGTCGGCCCGCCGCCTCTACGTGCAGTTCCTCTCGGCGATGGCAGTCGTAGGGGTTGTGTTGGGTGGGGGTGTGTTGTTGAGTGCTTCCCACATTGTCATGCTGCTTTTCGGACAGCAATTCATTCAGTGCGTGCCCATCCTGAGGGCACTGACGGTTCTTTTCATTGCGACGTGTGTTGGCATAGGCGGGCACTCGTTTTCTGTGGCCTTGGGACGGCAGAAGGTGAACCTCCTCGTCGTGGCTGTCCAGTTGGTGGTGTTTGCCGTACCGGCTCTCGCCTTTCGCATGGGTCCACTGCGCACTGCAATCTGGATGACGGCGACTCAATGCGCTGCCGCCTTGTTCTGGGTAGTGTTCGCAATAGCCTCTGCCCCAAGGCGGGAGATCGAGCACAGTGTTTCGAGGCAGGCAAGCCCGCGAGACGATGAAAGGGCGCTGCCACACGTTTACGGCGGTCAACGCGTAGAGCCATAAGGGGCAGGAGCAAGTCCCATGCAGATCATCAGCAGCACATGCAAAGGGCCCGGCCACCAGAGCCGCCCATACCTACTACCTGACTGGTGCTTGAACAGCCGATGGCGGAAACCCAGCCAAGAGCTGTTGTCGGTTCTTCGGAAACGGTTGCCGGACCGCGTCAAGGGCTGGCTGAGGCGGCTTTACCCTTACTGTGGGCGCAACTACGTCCATTTCATGGCTGACGGCGGCCTGGCGGGACACCTCCTTGTCCTGCCCGTCGATGCCCTGTTCATGGGAGCTACACCTTATGAAGCCGACGTGTGCAGAGCACTGGAAACCTACGTTAAGCCGGGCGCCGTCTGCCTCGATGTTGGCGCCCATGTCGGCTATATGACGCTTCTGATGGCGAAGCTTGCCGGGCCCGACGGACGCGTCTACGCGATTGAGGCGGATCCTGAGAACGTCGCACTCCTTCAAGAGAACGTGCATCTCAACGGCTACTCGGAGCGGGTCAGCGCGCTTCACATGGCGGCCGTTGAACGCAATGCCGGGACACTTCCCTTTCAGCGTGGCCAGACGTCGCTTCGCGGGAACGTCTCCCAACCGGGCGCCCCGGATTGCCAACTTGTGCGCGCTGGGAGTCTCGATTCCGAGCTTGCCGGCCTGACTCGATTGGACCTCGCGAAGATCGACGTTGAGGGCGGCGAAGTAGGAGTTATCCGTGGCGCGATTGGTCTGCTGCGGCGGCTGAGGCCTGTGGTCCTTCTGGAAGCTCACTGGGGTCCAGGCAGAGAGGCCATGCGCATTCTCCAAGAGGAAGGATACGTGCTAGGCGACACCGTTGGACGTCCGATCGAAGCGGCGCCAACGGACAAGCCTATTCACGTTGTCGCACGCCCGCAACCCCGAGATCTCTTTGGTCTGAGCTGATGATTGAGCATGTCAAATCAGCGTTGAGGCCGGTTCTTGGCCGCGCAATGTGTGACACTCTGCGGCACATAATCCAGGCTCCCATCGTCGAGAAAGCGCTGCGTCAGTGCGGGGGAGGGCGCATTCTTGACGCGGGCACAGGCGCGGGCATGTATCTCAGTCTCTTGTCCCGCTATGGCAGTGTTGTGGCCCTGGACAAGACCTTGGAGGCGACTTCTCTGGCTCGGTTCTTCCCGTTCGTGTATGGCAGCCTGGAGTGTCTTCCGTTTGCCGATGCGTCCTTCGACGTGGTTGTGTGTTGCGAGGTACTTGAGCACGTGAGAGATGATGAGCGCGCCCTGGGGGAGATTGAGCGCGTGCTCGCACGATCGGGGTGGTTGATCATCTGTGTGCCGGTGCCTCCGGCACCGGTTACGGACCCTTATCACGTCCGTGTCGGATACAAGCCAGAAGAGCTTTGCCGCATGTTGAGCGCATCAGGATTCCGCGTGCGAAGCGTCACGCCCTGCATGGGCATTGCATTCCGGGCCGCCTACCGCCTCTCGCGGTTGCGAGAACCGTGGTTCTGGGTGCCCCAGATCATTCCGAAGGCCCTGTGCTGGTTGGAGAGGCTGGCCATCGTGCCTGCTTGCCGGCCATACGATGTAATCGTTCTGGCGCAGAAGGACCGCTGCGACCAGTCGCGCCAGTCAGGTTGAGGAGCACAAATGGCCAAACCTGGCATTGTGTCGAAAGTCACGAGTCTTCTTGTGCCTTCAGGTAGGTCCGCCCGGTCAATCAAGACAGGGCCTTTCAGGGGCCTGAGGATGCAAGTTGACCTGTCCTGCCAGAAGCAACTCTATGTCGGCGTTTTCGAACGAGAGGTACACAAATGGCTCAGGAGATTCTCACCGAACATCAGCACGGCTTTCGACATCGGTGCCGCGGAGGGCGAGTACACGCTGTACTTTCTTGCGAAGACACAAGCGCGGAAGGTCTTCGCGTTTGAGCCGCTGGAGACAATGCGGGACCTGCTGGCGGCCAATCTCGAACTAAACGATCTTGCGGATGAGCCCGGCCTGGTGGTTTCGCCGAAGTTCGTCGGGTCGCGCGATAATGGAGATGAATGTAGCCTCAACTCGCTGCTTGGAGAAATATCGCCCCCGTGTCTGATCAAGATTGACGTTGACGGCGCCGAGGCGGACATCCTCCGCGGAGCCGGAGCATTGCTGGATACGGATCAAACGTACTGGATAGTCGAAACCCATTCCAAAGAACTCGAACGGCAGTGCATATCCACATTCGTCTCACATGGGTTCAACACGGTGATCGTCCCCAATGCGTGGTGGCGGATGATCCTGCCGGAGTCCAGATGCACCGAGCAGAACCGTTGGTTGGTCGCCATGAAGCCGGACACCACGAGCCGCAGCAACGGAGACGAACCGGAGGGCACCGTCAAGGAGAAGGGCTTCCTGCTGGACGTCTACGTCTGAGTTCGGCACTCCGAGGTGCGTGTGATGGCAAAGAGAAAAGGTGGGCTGGAACTATGAAACGTCGCTCCCGCAACCCGCTCGTCCTCAATTCCAACGGTGTAATCCGACTGGCCGCGGCGCACAACGCCCTGACCGCGAAGCTGGTCGAGCGTGCGGGCTTCGATGCCGTGTGGGCGAGCGGGCTGGAGATCTCAACGTCGCACGGCGTGCCCGATGCCAACATCCTGACAATGACGGAATTCCTCAACGCAGCGGCGGAGATGGCCGATTCAGTCTCCATCCCCGTCGTTGCTGACTGCGACACGGGATTTGGCAACTCGAACAACATCATCCACCTGGTGCGCAAGTACGAGGCGGCGCGGATTGCGGCAATCTGCATCGAGGACAAGCTGTTCCCCAAGGTGAACAGCTTCGTCCCCGGACGACAGGAGCTTGCGCCCATCGCGGAGTTCGTAGGCAAGATCCTCGCCGCCAAGAACACGCAGGAAACCGACGACTTCGTGGTGATCGCCCGCGTTGAGGCGTTGATCGCGGGTTGGGGCATGGAGGAAGCCCTTCGCCGTGCGCACGCCTACGCGAGTGCGGGGGCCGACGCGATATTCATCCACTCCAAGAGCACGGAGCCTGCCCAGATACTCGAATTCGCCGGCCGCTGGGACGGCAGCGCTCCGCTTGTCGTCGCCCCCACGACCTACTGCTCCGTCACGGTTGACGACCTGGAGCGTGCCGGAGTGAAGGTCGTCATGTACACCAACCACGGGATGAGGGCGGCCGTAAGGGCCATCGGCGACGTGCTGAAGGAGATCCTCAAGAGCGGCACGAGTCGAACGGTCGAAGACAAGATCGTCCCCGTGAGCGAGTTGTTCCAGATTCAAGGCATGGTCGAGCTGAAGGAGGCCGAAAAGGAGTACCTGAGGACGGAGAACGGCGCGACGACGGCCATTATTCTGGCTGCCGGGGCGGGAGGCCAGTGTGACGAATCCCTGCGAGAGCTCATCGGCGACCGTCCTCGCGGCATGCTCGATGTCCACGGCCGCACGGTCTTGCAGCGTCAGGTGGAGACCTTGCGCTCGGTGGGCGTCGGGGACGTCGCTGTTGTGGCGGGTTACAGGCGCGAGAAGATCGAAGATATGCAAGACGTCCGTGTTGTTGTCAATGAAGACTACGAGACCACGCACATCGTCTCGTCCCTCATGACGGCAGAGGACCACCTGCGCGGCGACGTCCTGGTGTCCTACTCGGACGTCCTGTACGACAAGCAGACGGTGCAGCGACTCCTTGATTGCCAGGATGATTTCGCGATCCTCGTGGACGGATCTTTTCATGAGGACCACCGCCTGTGCGCCAAGCGGATTGATCGTGCCAAGGCAGAAAGGCCATACCGGCGGCTTCTGCGCAGGCTTGATTCATCTGCACCCACGCCGGTGACCGCCATCGGCAAGGACGTTGAGCAGGACGAGACGGACTACGAGTTCGTGGGTGTCTCGAAGTTCTCGGCGCATGGGTGCGAGGTGCTGCGGGACCTCTACAGCGACCTTCGGAGATCCCGGCCCAAGCCTTTCCACGAGGCGCCCTCCCTTGAGCAGGCTTCGCTGACGGACCTGTTCCAGGAACTCATAGACCGGGGCCACAAGGTGACCGGCGTTGAGGTAAACAGCGGCTGGGCCGAGGTGCACACTTTCGACGACTACCGCCGCATTTGTGCGTTGCTCTCGGCGGGCGAGATGGGATAAGGGAAATGATCTCTGCGGAAGTCTTTCTCGATCGAGCAAAAGAGATGGGCCTGAGCATGTACTCAGGGGTGCCCTGTTCGCTCCTGGATCCGCTCATCAACTGCATCATCGAGCGCGACAACATCACCTATGTAGGCGCCGCAAGCGAGGGGGAGGCAGTGGGCATCGCCTCCGGGGCCTACCTGGCCGGCCGCACGGCTGCCGTGGTCTGCCAGAATTCAGGCCTGGGCAACGCCGTTAATCCGCTGACGTCCCTGAATGCCGTCTTCAAGATCCCGGTGTTGCTTGTTGTAACGCTCCGCGGGGAACCGGGACGCAAAGACGCTCCGCAGCACGCCTTGATGGGGCAGATCACCGAAGAACTGCTGGCGACACTCCAAGTGCCCTGGCAGCGATTTCCTGCGGTCGAGGGCGACGTGACGCCGAAGCTCGAACACGCCGTGCGCGTAATGAAGGATTCCGCCCTCCCGTACGCCTTCATTCTCGAGAAAGGGATGATCAGGCCGCACCAGGGCAATAACCACGCCTGCAAGCGGAACGGCAACGGCACACTATTGCCGCCCGAAGTCCCTCGGCGCGCGGTGATGACGCGACGCGAAGCCATCGAAGTGCTCGCCAGCGTTCGCGAGGAGGGCGATCTCTGCGTTTCCACCACGGGGAAGATATCGCGCGAGTTGTATTGCGTGAACGACTCGCCCAGGAACTTCTACATGCTCGGTTCCATGGGGTGCGCAGGGGCCATTGCGCTGGGCGTCTCGCTGTCCAGGCCGGACGTGAGGGTGCTGGCGATTGACGGCGACGGCTCGGCTCTGATGAAACTGGGCATCATGGCGACCGTTGGCCGTTACCGACCCAAGCGATTCGTCCACGTGATCCTGGATAACGAATCGTACGAATCAACCGGTGGGCAGGCCAGTTCTTCGCCGTGCGTGGAGTTCGATCGAGTTGCGGCGGCGTGTGGATATGCGTCGGCCGTCAGCGTCTGTTCCCCCGATCGGCTGGCATCCGAGTTGAAGTGGGCGCGTGGCGTACTGGGGCCGCAACTGCTTCACGTAAAGGTGAAGCGGCAGTCCGCACAAGACCTTCCGCGGCCGGCACCGACGCCGGTCGAACTGAAGGCCCGCTTCATGGCTGCCATCGCAGCAGAGGAGGCATGAGCATGCAGGACGTGTGGTCCTACTCTCTGCCGACCAGAGTTCACTTCGGGCGAGGAAGTCTGAATGACCTGCGGGACGTCATGGAGGTGATTCTGCCGCCGGGCAAGGTCCTGCTGGTTACGAGCGCAGGTTCGATGAGAAGGTTGGGATACGTGGACCGCGTCGTTGACATACTCTCGGACCTGGAAGTGGAGGTTTTTGACGGCACTGAGCCCAATCCGGGCTTTGAGTCCCTTGATGCAGGTGTTCGATTTGCCAGGGAAGTGACGCCCGCCGTGGTGGTGGCTCTGGGCGGGGGCAGCGTCATAGATTCTGCGAAGGCGATTGCGTTCTGCGCGCGTTCGCACCTCGGCAGTTCCGGCACGATCCTGGCCGGGCGGGAGCCGCAGTGGCACGTCCTGCCCGTTGTGGCGATCCCAACGACAGCGGGCACGGGGAGCGAGGTCACGCCGTGGGCTACGGTCTGGGACACGGAAGCCAAACTGAAACGGTCTCTGAGCCACCCGGCGCTTTTCCCGAGGCTGGCCCTGGTTGACCCTTCTCTTACGGATTCGCTGCCCGTCGAGATCACCGCAAGCACGGGGGCAGACGCTTTGGCGCACGCTCTGGAAGCCTATTGGGCGAAGAACCCCAACCCCGTCTCGGATTCTCTAGTCCTGTCGGCGATTGCCAGGATCGTGCGGTTCCTGCCCTCTGCCTGCCGCGAGGGAGGGGACGCTGCGGCGCGCGACGAAATGAGCCTGGCCAGTCTGCTTGCGGGCATGGCTTTCTCCAACACCCGCACGGCGGCCGCGCATTCGTTGTCTTATCCGCTCACGGCGCATTTCGGTGTGCCCCACGGTCAGGCTTGTGCCGTCTGGCTGCCGGCCTTGCTTCAGCTTAACGCGCCCGCTCTGGGAGAGCGTTGCAACCCTCTCCTGAACGCCCTGGGCTGTGACAGTGCGGCCGCAGCAGCGGGGGCCCTCACGGGACTGTTGCAGAGCATCGGCCTGGCGACGACTATCCGCGAACTCGGTCTCTCAAGGCGAGACGCCGAGCTGATCGTTCAAGACGCCGCCACGCCGGGCCGGATTGACAACAACATTCGTCCGCTTGGCACGCCCGACGTCACCGATATCGTCTTTAGCTCGCTCTAACGGGGTCCTCAAGTTGACCATCTCGAAAGCAGTCATCGTAGCGGCTGGCGATGCAAAGAGGCTCCGACCGCGGACGGCCGAGCTACCCAAGTG
>SDBU01005653.1_pt1 | contig 14897 bp, 11 predicted proteins | sample 2277071 | NCBI WGS metagenome assembly SDBU01 (sample SAMN10397929, study PRJNA504765) | marine sediment metagenome | isolation source: marine sediment core GS08_GC12, 126 cmbsf | place: Arctic Ocean: Gakkel Ridge, Loki's castle | collected 2008
GAGCGAGCGACCGTCCAAGAGGATCTGGCCCGATGTGGGCGCCTCCAGGAAGTTGAGCAGACGCAACAGCGAGCTCTTGCCCGCACCGTTGGGGCCGACAATGCACAGGATCTCACCCTGCAAGACGTCCAGTTTGTCGATGTCCAGAACCGTCCTCTGCCCGTACATCTTGACCACATCGCTCAGTTGGAACGTTGGCGCGCTCATTCGTAGAGCCTCTTCCCTTGTATACCCAGCATGGCAACGTTGGCGGCAAAAGAGAGAGCCAAGAGAACCATTCCCAGGGCCAGAGCGAGAGCAAAGTTGCCCTTTCGGGTTTCCAAGACGATGGCCGTGGTCAACACCCGGGTGGCACCCTCGATGTTTCCACCCACTAGCATCACAGCCCCCACTTCAGAGATGATGCTGCCAAAGCCTGCCGCTATGGATACCATCACCCCGGTCCTGGCCTCACCGAGAATCGTGCAAGTGGCCTGCCAACTGGTAGCGCCCAAGGAAAGCAGTTGATCGCGCAAACCCGGATCCACACTCATCACAGAGGCCATGGTGAAGCCTGCTATCAGGGGGAAAGATATGACGGCCTGGGCAAGGACCATGGCACGGGCCGAGAATAGCCAGCCGAGATGGCCAAATGGTCCGCTGCGAGAGAGTAGCAGATAGACAAAGAGGCCAACCACCACTGGCGGCAACCCCATTCCCGTGTACAGCAGCGCAAGAAGCAGGCGCCGTCCCAGGAAGCGCTTCAAGCCAAGAAAGCTCCCAAGTGGAACCCCCACCAAAGCACTCAACAGGAGTGCAGTCCCCGATACGCGTAGCGTCAGGGCGACTATCGGCAGAACCTGGGGGTCCAGAGAAAGCAGCAGGCGAAGCGCTTGCACAGCTCCTTGGGCTATCTCTCTCATCAAAGACACCTTCGGCAATATTCTGGGGAACGACGGTCTGTCAGCCTCATACCACGGCCCTCTAATCCTTCTGTGCGCCCTTCCATCGCTCAGAGTTGGGATGGAAGAGGGGCAAGCCAGACGGGTGACGAAAGGCGGCGATCTTTCCCTGGGTCTCCAACGAGGTCAGCCAGTCGATGAACTGCGTTGCAGGCTCAGCGTTGACCTCTGGCCATTTCTCGGGGTTGGTCGCGATCACGCCGTAGGGATTAAAGAGAATCGGATCACCCTCGACCATGATTTCGAGATCCACATCACCCTCACGGGATAGATACGTGCCGCGATCAGCCAGAGTATACGCTCCCTTCTCGTTGGCCACGGTCAACGTCGTCCCCATCCCCTGCCCCAGGGACATGTACCAGTCACCGGCCGGCACGATGCCTGCCCTCTGCCAGATTTCCTTCTCCTTGGCATGGGTACCCGATTCGTCGCCCCGCGAGGCGAAGGGAGCACCCGCCTCGGCTATCTTGGCCAGAGCCCCTGCCGCATCGGTCAACCCGGCTATGCCCGCCAGGTCCTTGCTGGCGCCGAGAATGACGAAATCGTTGTACATAACGTCTCGTCGATCGACCCCGTAACCCTCGGCCACAAACTTGTCCTCCTTGGCCCTGGCATGGACGAGGATGACATCGGCGTCGCCATTCTCAGCGATCTTGATGGCCTGGCCGGTGCCCACGGCAATGACCTGGACCGTCGCCTCGTACTTGGCCTCAAAGTCGGGCACGATGTGGTCGAGCAGACCAGAGTCGTAGGTTGAGGTTGTGGTTGCCAGAACGAGTTTGTGCTCTCTGGGATAAGGGACAGGCCTTGTGCCGCAACCCGCCGCAAAGGCCACCAGCAACGCCAATACCACTACACCATACCCAACACCACCATCTCTCACGACATTCGTCTTCCCATTGCGGCGATGAACGACCAGGTGACAGCTCCCCGTACTGGTCGGGGCCGTGTCACCGTCTCGGGCAAACCAGGAGCCACTGGCAGCGACAACAAAAAGGCCAGCGTCCCCAGACAAGGAGAAGCGCTGACCGCTAGGCGCTCTCCTTTCCAAACACGGGGGGCGACAACCGTTTCCCGTTGTGCCTTTGGGACGGCCTTGCACCGCCCACTGCGGCCGCACCTCGTGGACCTCGGTCTTTAGATGGTGCGGCTCGGAGAGACTTTCATATGCAATTTGCGACAGTTGGCTCCGCGAAGCAGCCTATGCTCAGTATAGACCAAGTGAGGGATCAGGTCAAACAGAAGGGCATGAGGGTATCAAAGAATGCTGCGGCAAGGCGAATCGCCCTCCCCCCCAAACCCCTCGCTCCCGACGCTGTGAGAGACCGGTGACAGCGACCTGATGGGCCTCCACCTCCCCAGAGGATGGCCCGCCGCGCACATAACGTAGCTCATCTGAGAACAAGGCCACAGATCGACACCAGCGATGTGCCCCTCTCGTCAGCCGGACAGAGATCGTAGGCCACCTGCTCCCCCCGCACCGGGATCAGCGTTTGCAGGGCCAGATAGATGACCGAAACCCCACACACGTTGTTCCCGCTGCCCTCGCGCAAGTTGACGGCCAGGAAACCCTGCGGATCGCCTTCACATACTCGCTGAATGAGCTGATCATCAAAGGCTCGCAAGCGTGCCCGCCCCACGAAATCCACCGGCCGTCCCCCGAAAGCTGGGCCGATATGAGAGAGGTCGCCCGCTGCCACGACGATCGCTCCGCGCGTGGACACAGTCTCCCTCAAGACGCGCAGCAATGGACCGATCTCTGGATGCCTCTCCGGCTCTGAGCCACTCGAAAGGAACTTGTCGAAGGAGCCACAGAGGATGGGCACCAGTTCGCACGGCTGGCCCCCGCGAATGTGGTGGAGCCAGACTGCGGCCAGCTCGATGGCATGCTCGCTGCGATGATGCAGCTCCTCGGCAAAGGCCCGTTCCGCGCCCATCCCCTGCTCGAGCGCATCAACGACGTCTTGCGCTGTTGGGAGGACGCCAAATGGAGTGGCGTAGCTCTGCCGCGTGAGGATGATCTGTCCATCGCGCCCAAGGTGATCGGTGCCCAGCACCACCACCAACTGCGCAGCCCTGACCATCTGAGCCGCGCGTTTCCATACGCGAGCATAGACGGCGCCGCCGCGCTGGTAGTCGATGTGGGGAGTGACCAACCCTCGCCCCTCAGCAGAGTCGGACTTGACCTCTTGCACAGCATCGAGGTAGCCGTCAAGCAATTGGATCAGGCTGCTCGCCTGGGAGGGATACGAGACCCCAGAGCCGACGGGTCTGCGGAAGGGAGCCTGACGGTATTCGGCCATTGCTCGATCGCGCGCCTGGGCAAAGCGATCGCCTTCCAGCAGCAAGGCCTCATCGAGCGCGGCCAGAACTTGCGCGACTAGGTCCGCCCTGACGCGCACACCAAATCGCACGGCGAGCGCCGCCCGCAAGCCCTCGTTGTCACGGGTCCCGTCGCACAAGGCCAACAGCGGGGCAAGGCGCTGGGGCACAATGACCGTCTTGCCGCTCAGTTGCAGCGGATCGCGCAGCAGGATGCCCGCACGACGGCCTTGCCTGACCGGATGCGCATCGATGGGTCGCAGCTTGGGGAAACCGGCATCTGTCGAAGGAGTCATCTCGCCTCACCAGATGCCAGGCGGGGGAACCAGGTCCCGCGCCAAGAGAATCATGATCGGGCCAGCCTCGCAGGATTCCATGTTGCGTCCTCTGACCGAGATGCGTGACGCCCGTGTGGGTTGGTTGGGCACACACCGACGGCGATGACGTGCGGTGGGTGTACTCACACCGAGTCCTCCGCTGGAAGGTGGACGTAGAATGTGGCCCCGTGCCCAGGCTGGCTAGAGGCGTTCAGCCAGCCCCCGTGCTGGGTGACAATCCCATAGGCCACCGACAAGCCCAGCCCTTTGGCCTTTCTCCGGGCCTTGGTCGTAAAGAAGGGCTCAAAGAGGTGCTCCATGACCTCCTCGGTCATGCCAGTGCCGGTGTCCGCAACAGATATGCGGACGAACTTGCCGGGCCTGGCGTTGAGCATGGGAGTGGCAAGCTCCTCGCTGAGAACCAGGTTCTCGGTGCTGATGGCGATCGTGCCCCCCTCGGGCATGGCTTCCGAGGCGTTGGCCAGCAGGTTCCTGATGGCGGTCTGGATGTGCCTCCGGTCAGCGCGAACCGTCCACAGATCGGGTTGCAGGCTGAGGGCAATGGTCACTGCCTCGCCTACGACCTCGTCGGACATCCTGAGCAATTGCTCAACGGTCGCATTCACATCCAGCGAGATGAACTCCAGCGGATGGCGACAACTGAAAAAAAGCAGCTGACGAGCAAGCCCGGCCCCCCGGCTGGCGGCACCGAGTACCTGCTCCAGGTTCCACCGGAGAGGGCTCCCTTCATCAAGGTCCTGCCTGGTCATATCAGAGTACCCCTGGACAGCGGTCAGCACGTTATTGATGTCGTGAGCCACGCCTCCTGCCAGGGTGGCGAGAGCTTCCAGCCTTCGCGCCCGCGCCAGACGAGCCTGTATCTTTGCTCTCTCCTCTTCCGCCTCCTTGCCTTGGGTGATATCTACCATCACCCCCCTCAATCCCACTGTCTTGTCCCTGGCGACGTCAGCGGAGACTATGTTCCGTAGCCAACGCACCGAGCCATCTGATGCCATCATGCGGTACTCCAACGCGCGGCTATGTCCCGGCAGCCTGGCGGCCAACAAGAGTCTCAGCGTTTCGTCCCGGTCTTTGGGGTGCAAGTGATTCTGCAAGAAACCGGGCTCATTCTGCCAACGTGCAGGGGGATATCCCAGGACTCTCTCGGCTCCCTGACTGACGAAAGTGAACCGCAGTGTCTGGGGGTCGGCCTCCCAGACGATGGCATCGAGTCTGTTTATCAATTTCCGATGACGCGTGCCCAGTCGCTTGCGCATCTTCTTCACCTTTCGCCGCACGATCTGCGGCCCATGACGCTGGTCGAGGCCGTCTGGGGCTCGAGCCGCCCGGACGCCCCCTCCCCTCCAGGACGCGCACCATCAGGGGGAACTCGCGCACGTGCCTATCGCAGTGGCGCTGAGGGGGCATCCTGGTCTATCATTGTCGGCTACCCAGGTTCATCTCTGCAAGGCAATGCATCGCCCCCACAGAGCCTCTCCAGAAGACTCGGACATGAGGCGCGTCCCCTACTCTAGTCGGGGGCAACCGTAGTGTCAAGCCAGGGGATAATCAGAGCAAAAGGCGGTCGCACCCGGAATCAATCGCGCATATACCACAGTAGCTATCTGCCGGAGCCCGTTTAGTTCTGTTTCTTGCTTCCTGCAGGGGCGCATCGTCGTAGATCCCGGCACAGCCGGGGCACATGCGCCCCTATGCCCTCACAATGCCATGAGTGCGCACCACCCCTTGAACTAAGCACCGTCGACCCGTATAATGCCCTCGTGGGTCTCGCAACCAGAGGACGGACCGCTTTGTCGGCCAGGGGAGGTCGCCATGCTTGAGGCCAGGTTCTGCCCTCTCTGCGGCACCGCGATGGGGTCGCAGCGCCTTGGCGACCGTACGCGTCCTGTCTGTCCCGGCTGTGGATGGGTGCACTATGTGAATCCCATCGTGGCTGCGGGAACCCTGGTTGACGAGGGAGGGCGGGCCCTCCTCATCCGGCGCGGCGTGGAGCCAGGAGCGGGCCAGTGGGGGCTGCCCGCCGGATACGCTGAGGTCGGCGAGACCCCGGACCAGACGGCCGTGCGTGAGACCCGTGAGGAGGCCGGCCTCGATGTTGCCCTGGACGGCATGCTGGGCACGTACGCCTTCGGCGGCGAAGCACTCCCCAGCGGCGTGCTCATACTCTATGCAGCGCACATCGTCGGGGGCGAGCCACGTCCCGGAGACGACGCGGCCGAGGTGCGCTTCTTTGCGCCGGGGGAGCTTCCGGCCGACCTGGCGTTCGACAGCCACCGCCGGGCACTGGCTCAGTGGGCCAGGGCAAGAGCGATCGCCTACGGCCCGGCAACACCCGAACAGGCGGCAACCGTGGCTCGCATCGCCGCTGATCAGAGCCTGGCTCTGTCTCTGCCGCCGATCGGTTCTCATCCGAGCTTGCTGGTGGCGACTGATGGAGACGATGTGGTCGGGTTCCTCAGCGCTACTTACGGCAGTGCTGAGGAGGGACTCATGCGCGTGCAGCAGGTCTACGTCCGGCCGACGTATCGGCGGTGGGGCATCGGATCGCGGCTGGTGAACAGGATGCGGGAGATCGCCATGCAATGTGGTGCCGAACGCCTGCTCACCCAGGTTCCAGCCGACAATCCCGGCCTGATCATGTTCATGCGCGCTGGATTCCGGGTGTGCGGCTTTTTGCAGCAGGGCCGGCGGTCCCTACTATTCCTCGATCTCGACCTCCCCCAGGAAGAGGCCAATAGCTGACGCGCCGAGCACGTGACTGAGACCGGTCCCCATACCCATCCGTCGCCTGGAATGGAGCGATGCAGGCAACACCCCCCTTTGCGCCCCATCTTCTTATGTGCTATCATTCCACCCAGTCCTCATGAGGTTCACTGTGCAGGTATATGCAGGATCAACGATCGTTAGTTGTCATCGGCGGAGGGCTTGCCGGATGCGAGGCAGCCTGGCAGGCGGCGTCGCGGGGCATCGCTGTGACCCTCTACGAGATGCGCCCCGTGGTCAACACACCCGCCCACACGACAGACCTCCTGGCCGAGCTGGTGTGCAGCAACTCACTCGGCTCCGATCGCCCCGAGCGGGCGCCAGGCTTGCTGAAGCGCGAACTGAGGTGTCTGGGGTCGCTCATCCTTCGCTGCGCCGACGCCTGCACTGTGCCTGCGGGCAGCGCCCTGGCCGTGGGAAGGGCAGCCTTTGCCCAGATGGTGACCCGCGCCATAGAGAGCCACCCGCATATCATCCTCTGCCGCCAAGAGGTGACCAAGCTCCCCCAAGAGGGGACGACGCTCGTAGCGACCGGTCCGCTGACCTCGGAGGTTCTGGCAGGCGAGATCGCCATCCTGGCCGGACAGGACAACCTGTACTTCTATGACGCCATGTCGCCCATCGTGGCCCTGGAATCGATCGACCAGTCCAAGACCTTTTGCGAGTCGCGCTACGGCCGGGGTGGAGCCGACTACATCAACTGTCCGATGACTCGCGAACAGTATGACTGCTTTCTCGGGGAACTGCTGGCTGCCGAGACCATCCCTCTCCGCGGATTTGAGCGCGAGGACAAGCGCTTCTTCGAGGCATGTTTGCCCGTCGAGGTCCTGGCGGCGCGCGGGCACGATGGATTGCGCTATGGCCCGCTCAGGCCTGTGGGCTTGAGAGATCCCCACACTGGGCAGCGTCCCTACGCGGTAGTGCAATTGCGCCAGGATAACCTGGCTGGCACACTGTACAATCTGGTCGGCTTTCAGACCAACTTGCGATGGCCCGAGCAAGAGCGGGTATTCGGACTGATTCCGGGACTGGAACGCGCCGAGTGGGTGCGCTTTGGGCAGATGCACCGCAACACCTTTGTCAACGCACCTGCGCTGTTGGACGCGACCATGCAGTGGCGCACACGCAAGGATCTCTTCTTTGCCGGCCAGATCGTCGGGACCGAAGGGTACATGGGTTCCACGGCCAGCGGGCTGGTGGCCGGCCTGAACGCGGCACGGCTGCTCTTGGGCGGTGAGCCAGTGGTCTTCCCCCAGACGACGATGCTCGGCGCGCTGATGGGGTACGTCTCGTCCTCGAAGGAGAAGCGTTTCCAGCCCATGAAGCCCAACTTTGGCATCATCCCGCCCTTGAAGCCACACGTGCGCAACAAGAGGAAGCGCTATGCCGCCTTTGCCGAAAGGTCCCAGCGCGACCTCGAGGGGGTCATTGCGCGAAAGGCGATCCTGGCTGACGTGACGGTGACCCCAGAGGTTGCTGCATAGTGGCTTGGAGGCCGCGCCGATGAGGCATTGGGTCATCGTAACCCTGGTGCTGGCGTTGACCGGGGCAGGCGTGGTCGCGTGTGACCCGTCCCAGTCGCGCTTCAGTGGGAAGCGGGCACTGGCACACGTCGAGGCGCAGTGCGATTTCGGGCCGCGCCCCGTAGGCAGCGAGGCCAATCGCAAGACCTCGGACTATATCGGTCGCGTGTTGGAGCGGGAGGGATGGGAAGTAGCCTATCAAGAGTTTGCCTATCGGGGGCTCGAGGGGCGCAACGTCATCGGCAAGAAGGGGCAAGGCCCCATAATCATCCTGGGCAGCCACTTTGACACGCGACCGATAGCCGATAGGGATCCGACCGATCGCTCGGTGGCCGTTATGGGAGCCAATGACGGCGGCAGCGGAACCGGAGTCCTGCTAGAGTTGGCTCGCGTTCTCGGAAGCTCGGCCACCGACCAGGCGGAGATCTGGCTGGCCTTCTTTGACGCTGAGGACCGAGGGGACCTGAATGCGTGGTCCTGGAGCGTTGGGGCGCGTCACATGGCCAATTCGCTGACCGTGCGTCCCGAGTACGTTCTCATCATCGACATGGTTGGCGATAGCGACCAGGCCATCTACTACGAGTGGACGTCCTCGCTGTGGTTGCTGGAGAAGCTTTGGTACATTGCGGCCGATCTCGGCTACGAGCAGTACTTTGTTCCCAAGCATCGTCATACCATCCTGGATGATCACACGCCCTTCCTGGACCGAGGCCTGGCTGCCGCCCTGGTTATCGATTTCGACTACAAGTATTGGCACACCAAGCAGGACACGTTGGACAAGATCAGCGCCGACAGTCTCCAGCGAGTGGGCGATGTGCTGGAGACGATGCTGGAAGGGGACCCATTCTCGCCGAGCCCAGTCGAGGGGCCTGGCTCATGACTCATTCAAGACAGGAGACGGCTATGAAGATCGCAGACCGCGTCGCCAACCTCCCACCATACGTCATGGCGGTTGCCCAGAAACGCATTGCGGCTCAGCGAGACAGAGGCGTGGACGTCATCAACCTGGGCATCGGCAGCCCCGACCTGCCGCCTCCCGCCTTCATCGTGGATGCGCTCTGCCGCTCCGCGTCGCGCGACGACACCCACGGCTACGCAGGCTATTATGGCACACCGGGCCTGCGCCGAGCCATCGCTGCCTACTATAAGAATCGCTTCGGCGTGGAGCTAGACCCTGATACGGAGGTGCGGCCTCTTATCGGCTCCAAGGAGGGTCTGGCCAACATCGCTCTGGCCTTCATCGACCCGGGCGACCTGGCCCTGGCGACTGACCCCGGCTATCCCACGTACCGGATGGGTGCGCTGATGGCGGGTGGCGGCCACTACCCGGTGCCTCTCCTGGAGGAGAATGACTACCTGGTGGACTTTGGGAGGATCCCGACCGACATCGCAGAAAAGTCCACGATCTTGTGGCTGAACTACCCCAACAACCCAACCGGCGCGGTCGCTCCCAAGGCGTTTCTCAAGCAGGCCGTCGATTTCGCCAGAGAGTATGACATTCTCATCTGCTACGACAACCCTTACTGTGACCTGACCTTCGACGGCTATGTTGCGCCCAGCATTCTCGAGCTCCCCGGCGCAAAGGACCTGGCGGTGGAGTTCAACTCCCTCTCCAAGACCTACAATATGGCCGGCTGGCGCGTGGGTATGGTGGTGGGCAACGCTGAGGCAATAGGCGCTTTGACCACGGTAAAGACCAACATCGACTCGGGCATCTTTCGCCCCATCCAGGACGCAGCCGTGGCGGCGCTCAGCGGCGACCAAACCTGGATCGCCGAGCGTAACCTGGTCTATCAGTCGCGGCGCGACATCATCCTTTCCTGGCTGCCCGAGCTCGGCATGTCGGCCAGGCGGCCCAAGGGTGCCCTGTATGTGTGGGCCAAGGTGCCAGAGGGGGCCAACTGCGACGACTTTGCCATCGAGATGCTGGAGAGGGCTGGGGTCTGGATGACCCCGGGTACGGCCTTTGGGCAGCATGGCGATGGCTATATGCGCCTTTCGGTGTGCGTGCCAGAGCCACGCCTTCGGGAGGCGTGCGAGAGACTCGCGCGGGTGATACGCGGTTAGGACACATCGACTCGTTGAGCAGACCCATGCCTGACGGCCCACGGGTTGACGGAATGCGCGCTTTATGGTAGGGTCAGTCAGCTACCATGAGGGTCAGTCAGCTACCATGAAGGAGGAGTGTCATGGCCAGACGTATTTGCCCGAACGAGCACGTGGTGAAGGACAGAAAGGCACTCAAGTGCCCGCAGTGTGGCGCTGACCTGCCAGCACTGCCAAAGCGGAAGAAGTGGCCGATCGTTGTGGGCATACTGGGCGTCCTCGTTGTTTGCGCTATTGCCGCGTCTATTGCGGGGAACGGGGAGGAGTCGACATCGGGGACGGCGACGCGGCTGCCCGCGGCCACGGCCACACCGAAACCCACCCCTACGCCGAAGCCCATCGCCGATATTGTCTTTGTCGAGGTACGTGACAAACGCGCGGCTATGACGGACGCGCAATGGGACAACTATCGGAAGCCACTGATCGGCCAGCGCGTTGAGTGGGTCGGGTGGGTCTCAGACGTTGATGACAAAGGGTCAAGGGGCAAGATCCTTGTGGATATGGACCCCCCCGACACATTCCTCAGCACGTTCGATGTTTCGTTTTACATTCCCAAGGAGGAGGTACTGAAATACAACAAGGATCAGGAGATCACCTTTCAGGGCGACATCGACAGCATTACTGATATTCTGGGCTCGCTTCTTGTGAGCCTTGAGGACGTCACCGTCATAGAGTAGCCACCAACGGCGAGCGATGGGAGGTACCGTTCATTTGGTGGAGAATGTCGTTCAGCCGGGTCGGCGCAGTCCGGGGCGGTCCGCAACGCAATATCCTGGCGCCAACCATAGAGACCGGCGCGGGCCAACCATGACAGAGAACCTACAGCCAGACCGTGCCTTCCTGATGGGCGTGCAGGTTCGCAGGCGGCGATCTCTCTTCGGCATCGAAGACTCGCTGGAGGAGCTGGCCCAACTGGCGCGCACTGCCGGACTGGAGGTGGTGGGGCGCGCTTTTCAGCGCCTGCCCTCGATCAGACCGGCCACCTACATGGGTTCGGGGAAGCTGGAGGAGATCAAGCTCCTGCGCCCCGAGCTCGGCTTCGACGTGCTCATCCTGGATGATGAGCTCTCTTCGGCGCAACTGCGCAACCTGGAGAACTCTCTCGACATACGGATCCTCGACCGCACGGCCCTGATCCTCGACATCTTTGCCATGCACGCGAGAACGAAGGAGGGGGCGCTCCAGGTGGAACTGGCTCAATACGCCTATCGGTTGCCACGGCTGACTCGCCAGTGGACTCACCTGTCGCGACAGGGAGTGGGCGGGGTGGGACTGCGAGGCCCGGGCGAGAGGCAGCTTGAGGTTGACCGCCGCGACATCGGCCGTCGGATGAGTCGCCTGCGCGGCGAGCTGGAGCAGGTGCGCAAACAGCGCGCCTTGCAGCGCCGCCGAAGACGTCGGAGGGGAATGGCCGTCATCGCCATCGTTGGCTACACCAATGCGGGCAAGTCCAGCCTGCTCAACCGCATCTCTGGAGCGGACGTCCTGGTCCAAGATATGCTCTTCGCCACGCTCGACCCCACCACGCGTCGAGTCAGCCTGCCCAGTGGCAAGGAAGCCCTCTTTACCGATACGGTCGGCTTTATCCAAAAGCTTCCCACTCAACTGGTCGCCTCATTCCGGGCTACGCTAGAGGAACTGCACGAGGCGGACATTCTGCTGCACATCGTTGACATCACCGACAAGAACGTTCAGGAAAAGGTACAAGCAGTGGAAGAGGTACTGGGTGAGATCGGCGCCGGCGGCAAACCGATGATTATGGCCCTCAACAAGATCGATCTGGTCGATCCCGACACCGAGATCGTCCCGCAAGGGAACCGTTTCGCCATGGGCCTCAGCGTGGTGGACAAACTGGCGGAACGCTACGACTATGTCGTGTCAATCTCGGCGCAGCAGGGCGTTGGTATCGAGGAGCTGCTGGACGCCGTCGAGCGGATGCTGATCGAGCAGATGGTCGAAGCCGATGCACTGCTCCCGTACGACGCTGGCGAACTACTGAACCTGTGGCACAAGCAGGGCATGGTTGATGAGCAGGTCTATGTCGCGGAGGGGATCAAGGTGCGGGGCAAACTGCCGCGCTGGATGGTTGGCCTGGTGTCTGAGAGCGCAAAGACCCGGTCGTCTGAGCCAAACGGCTGAGGATTGGCCTGGGGTGGCCAAATGGGGAGGCGGGTCGCTTTGGGCCCCCACATGGCAAACGCCCTCACAATATGATGGCAAAAGGATAGGTCAGCACCCAGCCTCCGCCTTCGCGCCGCACCTGGATAAGAAGCTTGGACTCGCCCGGGATGCCTCCCACCGAAGAACTCAGCTTGACCTCGTAGTAGCGCACGTCCTGGCGCTCGAAGAGCTTGGTGGCCTCGATGCGCCGAAACGGCAGACGTTGGCCGCCGGTGAGCTTTTGCAACTGGTCGAAGAACTCTCCCTGGGTGATGGGACGGCCGTACACATCAGTGAGGTCTGCCCTGTAAGTCAGTCGATAGACCTCTTCATAGTTACCTCGGGCGAGGGCGTTCAGGTAGCTCTCGATGGCGTCGGTGGGGGTGAAGCCGATCTTGTCGCTGTAGAAATCGTACAGTTGGTATCCGATGATCCCCAGCAGACCCACGAGGATCGCGATACCCACGATGCGAGTGATCAGCGACAGGCGTTCCAGCTTCTTGGCCAGGGTCATGGCTCACCTCGCATGTGATGGATGTTGCCTTCCAGTCAGCGCGACGGTCAGGACTTGCCCCGTCTGGTCGCAGGACCGCGCCGTGGCGTCTTGGTCACCGTGGGGCGACGAGTGCGCCGGCGGCGGTTTGCCGCGGGCGACGGTGGGATCTCCTTTTCCCCTAGTGCCGCTTCGCCCCCGACCGTGCTCGCCCTCGTCTTCCTCTTCGCTTGTCGGACCTTCTTCTGGGCCGATGGTGGCCTCTGCCTTCTCGTACGCTTTCGTGGGGCCTTTCCTGCGTCCGCCGAAGCAGGTGATCGGCTCTTACGAGAGCCTTTTGCCGACCTCGATCCAACAAGTCTCACGACCGCCGTCACGGTCCCATCTTTTAACTGCATGGCGGCACCACGACCGGTCTTGGTCACCAGCCGGCCCCAACTGGCGCGAGCGATCTGCTTGACGTCGGCGGCCTGAACTCGAAGCATCGCCCCAGAGGACGAGACCAACAGCACCTCTTCACCGGGCAAGACCACTTGCGCTCCCGCGATGGGCCCAGTCAGGGGCGTCTTCTTGGTATCCAGAGTGAGCAGACCCAGGCCACCTCGCCCCTGGGTTCCATACTCTGCGAGCGGAGTTCGCTTGGCGAATCCGTTGGCGGTGGCGATCAAGAGGTCAGCTCCCTTACGGGCAACGTCCATCGCGACCACTCTGTCGCCCTCGCCCAATGAGATACCCTTCATGCCACCGGCAGTCGCGCCCTGCGGACGGACGGTACTCTCGAGGAAGCGAATGGACCGTCCCTGCGACGTGACCAGAACCAGCTCGTCGTCGCCCTGGGTCATCGCCACCCACCCAAGAGCATCACCAGCGGCCAGCTTCATGACCAGCGCGCCGGTGCTTGTCTCCACTCGCAGATCACTCAAGCTCAGGCGCTTGACCTTGCCCAGGCGGGTGCCCAGACACAGGAAACGATCATCGCGCGAGCCTTCAAAGGCCACCACAGCAACCACCTTCTCACCCGATGAGAGGGGGAGGAGGTTGCGCAGCGGGAGCCCGTCGGCTTGCTGCGCCGGGTCGGGCAGTTGGTGCGTAGCAATCGACAGCGCCCGCCCGCTGTCCGTGAAGAACACCACAGTGTCCCGCGACTTGGCCGAAAGCACGACCAGCAGGGCATCTTTCCGACTGGCCAACATGCTGACCACATCGCGGCCAGCCCCCGACCGGGCACTGTAGGCACTGGCGGACAAGCGTTGGACGTGTCCCTTGCGGGTGAGCAGGACCAGCACCTCCTCGTCGGCCACCAGGTCGTCTGGAACGAAGCCGGCTGTAGGTTGAGCGTCAGTGATGCGGGTACGTCGGGCGTCTCCGTAGCGCCTCTTCAGATCGCGAACGTCTCGGTTGATGAAGGCCAGGATCTTGGTCTTGCTGGCAAGCAAGCTGTCCAGTTCCTGCATCTGCCCGCGAACTTGCTCGTGCTCTTGCTTGATCCTGCGCCGTTCCAAGGCAGCCAGGCGTCGCAACTGCATATCCAGAATGGCTCGGGCCTGGACTTGGGTCAGCTTGAATCTGGCGCGCAGGTTCTTCTGAGCGGTCTCTGGCGTGCGCGACCGGCGAATGGTGTCGATCACCGCGTCCAGGTTGTCGAGGGCGAGAAGCAAGCCCTCCAGGACGTGGGCGCGGGCCTGGGCCTTCTCCAGCAAGTAGCGCGTACGTCGGACCAAGACCTCGCGGCGATGGTTGATGTAGTGCAAGAGCGCTCGCTTCAGAGAGAGATGACGTGGCTCGCCATCCACGAGAGCCAGCACGTTTGCCCCGAACGTGGTCTGCATTTGCGTACGTTTGAACAACGCAGCGAGCACAGGACCTGGGTCCACGCCGCGCTTCAGCTCGATGACCACCCGCATGCCAGTTCGGTCAGATTCATCTCGCAGGTCGCCGATTCCCTCGATTCGCCCATTGCGCACCAGGGTCGCGATTCGCTCCACCAGATTGGCCTTGTTCACCTGATAGGGCAACTCTGTAACGATGATGGTAGAGCGGCCGCCACGGGGTCCCTCGATATGCACCCGAGCCCTGACCAAGATGAGACCCTTGCCCGTGGCATAGGCTGCGCGAATCCCCTCGCGACCGAGGATGCTGCCTCCGGTGGGGAAATCAGGACCCCGCACGAACTGCATCAAGTCGTCGAGAGTTACATCGTCAGTCTTGTCGTAGTGATCGACCAGGTAGATGATGGCGTCGGCCACCTCGT
>SDBU01005654.1_pt1 | contig 14895 bp, 35 predicted proteins | sample 2277071 | NCBI WGS metagenome assembly SDBU01 (sample SAMN10397929, study PRJNA504765) | marine sediment metagenome | isolation source: marine sediment core GS08_GC12, 126 cmbsf | place: Arctic Ocean: Gakkel Ridge, Loki's castle | collected 2008
AAGTCTAATTTGGGAATTGGCTTTGTTAATTGATAAAATGGATAATGTAATTGAATGGTATAAGAAGATGTTAAACAAAAGATTGAAAAAACTTGAGGACGAAAATAAAAAATAATCAAAATGGAAAAAGAATTTGAAATGATATGGAAAGATTTTGTTAAACCAAGAGATGAATGGAAAAAACAATATGAAGAAGATAAAACTTTGGGGTGTTTTTACCAAATAGATCTAAAAGATAATCAAAATGGAAATAGAATATTTTGAAATAATAGAAGAAGTAAGAAATTGGATAAGAAATTGTGAAGGAAAGCATATACAACAAGTAGTTTATTCAACATATCATGATTGTTTAACACAAGTTTGTTTTACTTGCAAAAAAGTTAGAACTAATTTAAAGATGAAAAAACTTGAGGATAATTAAAATGAAAAATAAAAAATATAAAATACATTGCCCAATTGGTTCAACAGAAGGAATTGTAAAAGTTCCGAAAGAATTTGATGGACAATTATGTTCAACAGGATTTATTATAATTCGCCCAAAAAATGAAGAAGAAGCACTTTTATTATGGGCTATTATGAAAAGTAATTTAGTTCAAAAACAATTTTTTTATAAACAATCAGGTAGTTTGCAACCATCAATAACCCCTGAAAATTTTAAGGAAATGGTTTTAATTCCTATGCCAAAGGATAAGTTAAAAAATAATATAATTAAACAAGTAAAAGAAGATATAAAAGATGCTACAAACTTTAAAGAGAAATATAATATTAGTTTAGATAAAGCAAGAAATATTTTAAAGGAAAGTATTTTATGAACTTTTTAAAAGTCCCTAATGCGACAGAAGATTTAAGTCCCTAATTTGCGACATAACCCAAAAACGAAAGACTTATAAACATATGATAATTCCATTATAATATGGATATAAAAAAATTTATACAAAGATTGTTTGGCTATAAACAAAAGCCATTATTAATTTATTCTAAGAGGGGGTGGGTGTTGGATTATACCACCGCCTAATTTTTTTTAAAGATGAATAAAATAAAAAAACAAGAGATTCAAGAGGGATTAATTTTGGGGTTAGGTGTTGGATTAGTTATAAGTATAATTGTTGGATTAATTATTGTAACTCTTACATTCCTTACTCAATTAATAAATTTAAAATAAAAAAATGACAGACGAAAAAACATCAATTTCAATATATAAAAAAGACCATAATTTTTTAATTAGGTTAAAAAATAAAATGAGAAGAAATGGTTTGGCAGCAGTTATTGAAAGTATTATCAATCTAATCAAAGAACATAAATTAGAAGGTGAGTTAAGATGAACTGGAAAATATTAGCAATAGTCTTTATAACACTTTTTATATTAGAGACTTTATTTTTTACATCATCTATAATTTATGTTGCAATAGAAGAAACAAGACAAAGAGAATGTTTTTGGGATTTTTGTAATGGATTCCCAGATGCAGAATATTATAATAGTGTTTGTTATTGTTATGATTATGATTTGTTAGGATCATTGACTTTAAATAAAACTAAGATTATAAATTAATATAATGAAATCAGATGAAAAATTATTAGAAATTTGGGGGAACAAGGAAAAAACAACTAAAGATTTTTGGATCTATAATATGCTTGTTCCAACAGAAAAAGCAAGATTATTTGATTTGTTATTAATTAAACAATAAAAATGACAGAATTTAATTTAAGTGAGAAGAATGAAAAGTTGAAAGAGAAAGTTGAAGAATGGAGAGATTATTTTTATCATGAAGTTGATGGTTTTGAAGAAGATGCAAATGAGATGATGAATGAGCTTCTTAATGAAATTCATAGAATTGAAAAGCAAGATAAAGAATTTATTAAGAGATTGAAAGAGGATAAAAAGAAATTCAAAGAGTTTACTGATTTATCTTATATTCAAGGATGGAAAGATTGTTTCAGTTTTATGGTATTGAAGATTGACAAACTTGCAGGAGAAAATTTAAAATGACAAAATTCTTTGTTGAAGGAGCTACAAGAATGTATAGTGATGCCCTAATTGATGCCTGGATAGAAGCAGAAGAAAACATGGGATTAAAGAATTCAATGTTTTTTTATAAGAATGGAACTACAACCCAGTGGGTAGACCATGATGAAGCAGAAGTTTTTTTTAAAAAAGTAAAGAAGATGGATTTTCTTGAAGTTTTTGCAACATATTTTGAAGCTATTGCAAGCAAAGATAAAGTTAAGATATTTGAATGTCTGGCTGTCTTTAATGAAATTGATGAACACCCTGAAATAGCAAGTGATAGAACTCACAGAAGATTAAAAAGAGTGAGAGAAAATACTCACGAGGAAATATACAAATTAAAATGAAAAACATCATAGTCAGCGTGGGGATTGGACTGACAACAAAACTAATTCTGAAAAGAGTTCTTTTTGCCATCAAACAAGATCCCCAACTTATAATAAAATGAAAACAGAAACACAAACTGCAAAGGAGAATGTTAAAGGATGTCATATAGAAACAAAAGTATATTCTAAATATAAGTGGTATTCTAAGAAATGGGAATTGTTTATTTGTGGGGAAACTAGCAATTTTTTGTGTAGTGAGTGTAAATGTAAGATAAAAACACACAAACAATCATGCGAGAGGTTTTTGGAGTTTTTGGATAAATATAATTTCAATGAATTAATTAATAGGTCTGGTGACCGTTTGGATGAAATACAAGGAAAAGTGTTTAATAAGAAAATAAAAGACCTTCAAGGTGCAATTAAAGTTTATACCCTCTCGGGTATCACCCTGCTGGGTGTTGAGGATGGGGGTGTGAGATGAAAAATAAAGATGGTTTTGTTCCAAAAGGTTTGGTTGTCGGTTTATTTATAGGATTAGCTATAGTGATTGTTTATGGAATAGAGTTTTTTTTATTGGGACTTTCAATTGGTATATTATTAGGATTACTTATTGATGAATTAGATAAAAGGTTTAAAACTAAATTGGGAGATGGTGGGATAAAATGAGTTTTTTTTATTATCCAGAAATTAAAAAGATAAGATGGGAGAATATTATTATGATTATAATAATGTTTGTAGTAATTTCTTTTATGATTAATCCTATGAAAGAAGAACTTGGATATAATAAACAGGAAATGTATTGTGAAGTAACATATTGTTCTAAAACAACTTTAGACGTTTTTAAAGAGTGTGTATATATAGGATATGAACAGGTAGGATTTTTATCAGGTAATAATTATTATTTATGTGATGGGAATAAAATAACTAAAACTTGTTTAGAATATGGAAGAAAGGAGTTTGAAGGGGATTTTATACTTTATGGTTTTGGAAAAGATATGTCTTGTGAAAGAAGAGAAGATGGGGGTGTGAAATGATAGAAGAATTAATTAAAATGTTTACACATCCCATAGTAACATTTCTTATAGGGTTTATTATAGGAGCAAAAGTATTTTCTTGGTTGGGTGAAGGAAAAGGATATGATAAGAAATGTCAAGAGGAATTAATTGAAAAGGATGGGGGTGTGAAATGAGGAGGAATACTTGGTTTTTTATTATTTTAGTAATAATGATTTTTTTATCTGTTTTTTGTATTTTATATTATGGGGATTGTGATAATACTATTTATGGAGAGTATTGTGAAGTATTAGGAAAAGAAAAAGGTATGACTTTAACTACTTGTTATTGTTATGAAGTAATTGATGAAGAAATAATAAAATATAGTTTGATAAAAATAAATGGAGAGTATTTTTTGGAGAGAGAATAAGATGAAAGAAAGTTATTATAATTTAATGAAACATAAGACAGAGAGAATTTGGATAGAACAAAATAAAGACATTCATCTATTAAATTATTGGTTTTATAGATATTTTACAAAAAGATATTATAAATTCCTTTTAGAGAATTTTAAATTAGAAAGAGAAATAAAATGAATAAAAATATAAAAAAAGTTATTAAATTAAAAACTATTATAATCATTTTGTTAATTCTTTCATCTGTGGGATTAGTATATTATCAAAATAATTATAATCAAGGACAAAATATAGATGAATTTTCAGAAAAATATCAAGGACCTATTCAAGAAGGATATGATGAAGAACATTTTAGGGAAACAGGAATTTCAATATTAATTGAAGATAATCAAGAGAAAACAATTAAACCAAGAAAATAGAGGAGATAATGATAAAATTTTTTAAATATTGTAGTAAATGTGGTAAAAGATTTAAACCAAAGACAAAGTTTCAAAGATTATGTGATGAATGCACTAATAATTGTCGTAATGCAAATTTTATAAAGATGATTTGCCATAAAAATAATATGGAATTAAATAAGATAAAACAATTTTTGTAAGGAGGTCAAAATGTTTGGTAAAAATAAGAAAAAAGAAGAAATAAATCAATCAATAACAATTAATCAACCAGAAGAAGTTCTTCCACAAGAAGATAAAAGCATAGTTGAAAATAAAGAAGAAGTTAAACCTGTTGAACCAGTTCCAGAACCAGAGGTAGTTCCAGAGCCAAAACCACAACCAAAGCAAATAGAAAAAATTCCAGAATCTTCACCTGAAATAGAATTAACTGAGGAAAGAGCAATCTCTATCTTTCAAAATCACGAAGATAGATTAAGGAATATTGAATCAGCTTTATTAAGATTAAGAGGAGCTATATAATGTTTGTTGAAATTGTAATAATAGTAATAGCAGTTATTTTGGGATTGCTAATATATAGGGTATATAAATATAGAGGGGAATAAAAAATAAAATGAAAACAAAAACAGAATTAATAATTTTTGGACTTATTATTTTTATATTAGGTTTTTTAGTAGCATTGTTTATGATGGGTATTTATGGTAGTGGAATTTATCAAGCAGTTGAATTATCTGTTTATGCTTGTCATGATGGTTGTTCAATAGCAACTAAAGATAGTGAGGGTTTTTTAACAAATGCTACTTGGGATTGTTGGGAAGAATGTAATAAATATATTGGAGAATTAATTAAAGAGGTTTGTAATAAAAAATAAAAATGAAACAAAAAACAAAAAAAATAAAAAATAGGTTAATTGGAATATTAGGAATTATTTTTATTTTTGTTATAATTATGAAATCTGTTTATTTTTATTCAGAAATTATAAAGGGATTAAATGTTAGTGGGATTTGTTTTTATAGCATATTAATAATAATTATTGTATTTTATTTAGGAAGAGTTTTTGAAGATATTTTGAGTTTTACAATAAGAGGGGAGTTTAAATGAAAGGTAAAGAAATAATTGCACAAAATCATACAACAAATCAAAAAATTGTAGAAAGATTTATGGAAGATGGAACAAGATTTATCAAACATATTCCATTCAGCCCAACAATAGTAATAAAATTAAAAGAACAATTTTTAAATAAAAATATAAATGTTGAATTAGGAGCAAATAATTGGATAAAGATAACAAAAACAGGTGAAAATCCAGAATTAGAAAAAGTAGCAGGGCAAGTTTATAATAAAAAAGAAATAACACAGGACGACATTATTAAAGTTGAATCAGAGATGTTAAGTAAAGCTGGATTTGTTGTTCAAGTTAAGGATATTGAATTTTAAAAATGAAACCTATGAAAAATCCACTTGATATGTTTTTTAGTTTAGGAGAAAAGGTTACAAAAGGAGATCCAAAAAGAAAAGCAAATTTTGATTATTCAATGCTTTGGGTTATTTTCCTTGCTTTTTTTTCAATTTTAGTTGATAATTTATATATATTCATTAGGACATTACAAGTTTCAAAACTTGGGTGGGCTTTTGTTATGTTTGGGATTTTGTGGTTTCAATATTTTGCGTTAAAGTCTGCTTATGAAGGTAGGAAATTAATGAAAAATATGACTATAGAAAAAGAACCTGAAAAGATTGAAAATGTTAAAGATATGTTCAAAAGTTTTAATAAAAAAACAGCAAAAAAAACAAAAGGAGGAACTTAAAGAATATGGAAACACCAAGCATAAATAAATCAATGCAAGATATAGGAAATCAGGTTAGAGGTTCAATTCCATCTATAAAAGTTGGAACACCAGACAAATCTCCATTTAACCCAAACACAAATCAGAAAAAAGATGATTGGGTTGAAAAATTAAGAAGTTTGGGGATAATCTTAGCTGTTATTTTAGTTGTTGGTTATGCAGTATATAGATTATTTTTTGGATGAAAGGTTTATAAACTACTATGACTACTAATTTAATATGGAATTAAAACAAGTCTTGGTTAAATATCAAAAATGAAAATTAAATGTCCTAAATGTAATTATGAATGGGATACTACCTCTGAAATGATGTTTATAACTTGTCCTAATTGTAGGTTGAAAATTGAAAATAAACAATCAAAAACTAATCGTGAAAAAGAAAATAAATTAAAATGACAAAAGGTAAAAGAAAAGCAGAATCTCATTTAGGTTCAATAATTAATATTTTAATTATAATAATTTTATTATACTTTATTTGTAGTTATTTTTTTAATTATGATTTAACTAAACCTACTCTTAAAATTAAAGCTAAAATTATTGATAAAATTATTGATAAAAAAATAAATTCTGGTATTTTTTGTGAGGAAATAAAGGTAGGGTTATATGGCAATGCTGAAATAAAATCTAATTTAGAAAATGAAGTAGAAAGAATTTGTGATGATATTTGTGTAGAAAAATTTGGAGAATTTTATGAAGTTAAGAGAAGTGTTATGAAAGATTGCAAAGAAAATGAGGAGATAATTTGTATTTGTTATAAAAATGATAATACAAATTAAACAAATAAATTATGGAATTGCCTGTAGAATTGGAAATATAATTTACATAAATAAAAAACTAAAAAATTATCCTGAACTTTATAATGCAATATTAAGACATGAAAAAGCCCATACATCTGGCTTTTCCTGGAAAGATATTATTTTGGATATAAACAATCCTCACTTAAAGGGTTTGAAAAGACAATATTATAGTTTTATTTTAAAAAATCCAAGTTCATTAGTTGAGTTTTTGCCTTTTGGGTGGTATAATAGTCAAATAATCATAAATCCCTTGCTCACAGGCTTGTATGGGCTTATTTCAATACTTATAGGGGGGATATTATGGATTGTAATATAAGATGGATTGTTGCTTGGATTTTAAGTATAATAATCGCTCCAAAGATGTGGGAGTTACTAAATAGAGAAAGGAAACCTAAAAAAAGATGAAAACTGAAATTAAAGGAATATTAATGGCCATTTTTATTGGAATTTTAATTTATTTAGTTGGATTAGGATATATTAATTCACATGAGTTTATTCACCAACAAATTTATTCAAGGCATGATGTTTCAAGTTATTCAATTGTAGATTATAAAAGATTAAGTGGTTTTACATTACCAGCTGAAGAAGAAATTTATAGATGTAATGATTTCTGTAAACTGCAACATGGTTTAAATGATATTATTGGGTATAACTTAGCCATATTTGTTTTTAATTCCTGGGCTTTATTGGTTACATATTTATTTTACAGGAGGTTTTATGGAACAGAAAAATGAAATTTTAATCCAAATAGTTTGTTTAATCATAATTTTTGTTCTTTGTGTTGGAGTTTATATACATGGAAAAAGTTTAAGTTGTAATTCTTGTATAATAAAGTTTACACAATATAGAACATCTGGAGTTCAACTCCCAGAGCCAATTATAAAAAGGATAAAATTAATTGATTTATACTCAAATTTAAGTGATGATGGATATTGTTTAATTAAATGGGATAAGGTAGGTGGGTATGTTATTGGATAAGTTAAATATAATTTTAAGAATAACAATCTTAATTAGTATGATAATTCTTTTTATTCTTTTACTTAATTATAAAACACATCATTGCGATTTCTGTAGATTTGAATGGGATGGAAGAAATATTAATGCTAATGAGTTTACAGGAATTTATTTTGTTGAATGTTTAAGTGAGCCAGATATGAATATCAGTTTAGTGAAATTTCAATCATCTTCTGAATCAATTAATATCTCCCTTAATTCTGAATCATTAAATTGAAGATATTGTTCAGTTATACCAAGATTTGAATGTTCTAATAATATTTGGAGTTTTCTTAGGTCAGCAGGACTTTTAAGTTTTTTTGATATTTCAATAGCAAAGGTATGTCTAAAATTATGTGGGTGTGGTTTTTTATTTCCAACAAAATAAATCCCTGCCTTCTCACAATTTCTTCTCACTATTTGATAAGCCCTTTGTCTGGTTATTGGGAAATCTTTTTTGAATAAACTTTTAAACAAATAGTCTCCTCTTTGTAAATTATTTTTATGAACAAATAAATATAATAAACGAATAGTAAAATCATCTATTGGTTTCCATCTCCTAAGATCATATTTAACTTTTTCACCTTTGATTTTCTTAGTCTTTTTATCTATATGCCACACAATTCCTTTGTTATTAAAATTAATATCTTCTATTTTTACTTTTAAAATTTCACTAATCCTTCTCCCAGATTTCCAGAGCAATCTAATCAATACTTTATCCCTAAGACTTTCACAGCTATTATATATGAGTTTTCTTTCCCCTGGTTTGAAAAAACCTTGTAGGTCTTTCATAATTTCGTATGAATAATTATCTTTTCCCATATTTTTAAGCGATGTCCTCCTGTGTTCAAACCTCTTTACATTTCTTATATTTTGTCAAATTCAGCAGGAATCTCATCAATTTCATCTTTACCTATATGATTATATATAATATTATGTTTCTTTGTTATGTTAGGTTGCTCCTCTTTAGTCATTCTTTGATAAACTTCTATTTGCCTAAGATGTCTTGTGATTGTTCCAGAAGTTAACTCTAAAAGCACCCCAATTTCTTCATGAGTTTTACCTTCTTCTTTTAATTTTACAATTTTTTCCCATTTTTCCATCTTTTCTCTATTTTGTTTATCTTTATAAGTCTCAATTTCTAAATCAACTTCTTTATTAACTCTTGATTCTTGTTTTAATTTTTGATAAATCGCCCAGACATCATCAGGGATTTTTGGGGTTTTAAAATAAAACCAATAATTTTCTGTTAGTTGTTCCATCCTTATAATATCCCCCATAGAACGCTCAAAGATTTTTTTAAATTTCCATTTTTTTTGTTTCTTTTTATAATTTTCATCTATATGCCAAGGGTCTTTTGTATCTTTATCTTCATCTTTTTTATAAGCAATATTAAAACCTCTTTCATTTATATGTATCCAATATCTTATTCTAAAATTTCTGAAATTTTCTGCGAAGTTTTGGAATCTTGGCATAATTAAAATTGAGCAAAGAAAATGTCCTTCTCTTTCTGTATCATATAAAAGATTTAAAGTTTGTTGAACTTTATCATACCATTTTTGTTTATGTAAACCTCTTGATGCTTCATCAATATGGAAAATAGAATACATTGGTAATCTCATATATGAATTTGTAATTTCTTTAGATGTTGGGATAAAACAAATATTTTCAAATTCATAATCTATATCAATAAGCATACCAATAATTGCAGCAGTATTTGATTTACCTTCCCCAGGGTAACCAGTAATTGCTATTACACAATCTCTTTCATCTCTTAAATTTATCCTTATTTCTTTTGCAAAAAGTTTTAAATTTGAATCTAATTCTTTAATAAATCCTTTTGGGAGTAATTCTCTTAATTTTGTCATGCTTCTGGAAGATTATCAGATTTAGATATTTTATTGATTCCTGCTTTTATTTTTTGTTTTGTTGTTAAATTTTTTTTGACAACAATTCCTAATCCTATTTTTTGTTTAATATCCATTAATTTTGTTTTTATTTCCCCAAGAATATCAACAAGTTGTAAAATTAAGTTTGGGTTAATAGGAATATTTGTTTTTGATAATCTTTCCCAAACTCTCTTTTTCTTTTTTGCTTCATTAACTTTTTCATCTAATCTTTCAACAATTATAGGAATAGCAATTATTGGTCTCCAACTATCATATAAATTTACTAAACCAGCAAATAAATGTTGAACCATTTCTAATGTTGGGGCTTCTGTGGAATTAATTTCTGCACTCCAATGTTCAACATATTTTAACCAATCATTATATCTTTCAAAATCATGAGAACCCATTGAAAATTCAGAGACAAATTTTGGTTTATATCCAGGTTTATTAATATCTTCAATTTTTCCCATTTTTTCTTATAATTTAATATAATACAAAGTTTATAAAATTTGCATAAACAGAAAAAATTTAGATAAATTTAAATAATATGTTTTTTTTATAAAATAAAGTAAAATAAGAGACGCATTAATGTTATGAATAAAATCTCAAATTTACTTATAGGAAAAGGATTGAATCAAAAAGGTTTTAGTTCATTACTTCTTGGCAAAAAAAGATTAAAAGATACAGATAAAGATTCTGTTCCAGATATTTTTGATTGTAAACCCCTTGATCCTAATAGAGATTCTGTAATAATTCCCCCAGCTTTACAGGCCAAAAGACCACAAATCCCCCAGACAGTTGCACAAATGAGAATGGGTAAAGAACAAGTTTATACTGGGCTAACTGATGAGCAAATTCAAGAACAAGCCAAAAGACAATATCAAAAATCTTTATCTGAATGGGAGCAAGAAAAGATAGAAGTTCATGGAAGATATTTTTCAAGGAAAGCAGTAATTGATGCTTATAAACAATTGGAAAGAGAAGCTATGGGGGAAAAGGGAAGTATTCTTTATGGAAAAGAAGAAGCAAGAAAAGCTGCAATACATATTCAAAGTAGTGATATAGATATTCAACAGGCAATTAAATATGGAATAAAATCTAGGTTAAGTAGAGAAGAACAATCTAAATCATTTCTTGTTGGTTATGCAAGACCAACACTTAAAAAACCATCAGCAGAAGGATTAAGTTTAGCAGCATATGAACAAAGGTTTGGTGCTGTTCCAGAGTCTTGGAAAAAAGAAGGATATGGCCCAACACAACAAGTTGCTATTGGTAGAACAACAGAAGGAAAAATTGTTTATGGTCCTGCAGGTTCAACACCATATAAAGAACCTGTTTGGTTTGGTGAACCCAGTGGACCAAGTATTTATGAAATATCACGAAGAGAAGGGCCTTATAAACCATATACAAAAAAACCAAAAACAATTCAAGATTATACCCCAACAGATAAACTTTTCTTAACAGTTGAACCAGCACCAACTCGTATGGAATTATATAAAGAAGCAGTTGAGGAAAAGGGTTATGTTAAAGGAACTTTATTTTCAGCAGGACAAGTTGTTTCTGGTAAGATAGCTACAAGCAAATATTCTCCTCTTGCTTATACTGGTTATGATGTTCCAGTTGGAAAGTTAGCAGCTACCACAACAGAATATGGACCTTATTTCACACCATATGTAGGAATAGGATTATTAATTGGTGGGGGAGTAGAAGAATTAGGAACTAAAGCAGGTAGAGAAAGAATTAAACAGCATGAAGAAAGTTTAATTTATGAAGGATATGAACCATTAACAGCAAAAGCTATTTCTTGGGGTGTTCCAGTTGGAGAATTAGTTTTAGGTTCTTTAGGTTTAAAATCACAAATAAAATCTGTAAAATTAAAATCTGATATTAAGGAAGTACAAACAAAATTTATTCAAGTTCAAAAAGAAACTGAAAAAGGAGTTGAAGCAACAATTTTTTCAAGAACAAGAGTAGGAAAAGAAGATATTTTTGGTATAGGAAAAGTAGATTCTAAAGTTATTGATAAGAGAACAATAACTGCTGGAGAAGGTTTTATTGTTAGAGGAGATTATACAAGAAGTCTTAGTATTCCTACTGGAAAAATTAAAGTTACTCCTCCTGAAATAACAAGAGTTAAAAGTGTTGGTATTAGTAAGCAAATTGGAGAAGCAAGAATAACAAGAGATTTAGGTATTGTAAAAATAAAAGAACCAGTTGGTGAAGGAGTTTTATCTAATGTATTATTTCGTGTTGAAAGAGAAGAAATTATCACACAAAAATTAATTGGGACAACAAAAAAAACACCATCAGAAGAAATATCTTATTTTATAGGTGGGAAACCTAAGAAATTAAGAATTTATAAAGAAGGAAGAATAACTTATGTAGCTAAGCCATCTATAAGTGGTTTTATTGTTAAAGAAACTGCTCCAACTGAAACTTTTTTATTTAGAAAATCAGTTAAAACAAAACCCCCAACACCATTTCAACCTCAAAAATTAGAGCAAGTTGAAAAGGTAGAAGAAACAGCTTTAAGTTTAGTTTCAGGATTTGATAGAGGAGCAAAGCAAATTGTAACTACCAAAGCAGGATTACTTCAAAGGGGTGGGCAAATAACTTCTTTAGTTTCTAAAATGGTAGTTGAACAAATACCTAAAGAAAGATTAAAAATTACTGCAATACCTAAACAAGAAGCAAGGATAAGAGCAAAACAAGAACCAGCATTTATATTTAGTGGTGTTTCTATTATTTCAAAGGTTGAAGAAAAAATAAAGGTTACACAAATTCCAATATCAAGTTTAATTACTGCTCCAATAATAAAACCTAAAATTACTGGTGTTACTATTCCTATAATTAAACAACCTACTACAAGACCAATACCAAAAAAACCAATTCGTCCTATATTTTTTTTTGCAGGGGAGAAACCAGAATACAAGAAAGAACAACCTTATGATTCTTTTGTCCTTGTTGATGCGACAAAAAAAACAAGAAGATATGAAAAATTAAATAAAGAACCTCTAACACAAAGTTCTGCCTTGAGTATGATGGCAAAAGCTGTTGATACAACTATTTCTGCAAGAGGAAAAATAGTAAAAACAAAACCAATAATTCAAAAAGGTATAAAAATTATCCCAAAAGCAAAAGATACTAAAGATAAATATTATGATAGAACAAAATATAAGTTTAGAGAATGGGCTACAAAAAAGAAAAAGAAATTGCCTACTGGTGTTGTAATTGAACGCCAGAAATTTCGTTTGGATTCACCTGGGGAAGTAAAAAAAATTCATAGAGAAAAGAAAAAAGCTGTAAATATTAGGAAATTTTTTGGATTTTAAGTTTATGCAAATTTTAAAAAGTTTAAAAAATTAATTATAATAATGGAAAAACCACAAACACCACAATCAATACAATCAAGTAATTATGTAACACCAAGTCAGATGCAAGAAGCAATGCAAGGAATGGCTTCTTTAACAAAATTATTATTAGAAGTTTCAAGTTATTTAATTACATTAAAAAGAGAATTTAGGGGTGAATCAATATATCAAAGTGAAGATGGACAAACACATTGGATTCAAGTAACTAAACCAGCCTTTGTTAAAGTTGATTTTAAAACAGGAGAACCAATAAAAGAAAAAGTAAAAATGCCTTGGGGTGATGAAAAAGAAGTTTATATTCCAAATGATGAAGCAATTGATGAAATATTATCTATGCTTAAATTTTCTGGTGTAAATCAAATAAGCCCAATAGGATTTAATACAGAAGATAATTATCAAGATGATTTAAAAGAATTTGAATGTAAGTTAGCAGGAATTTTATGTTTAAAACAAAAATCATGGGGGATGGATAAAGAACTTCTTCCTATGTATCAATTTAAAATAAAAACTCTTATTCAGGATGTAAGAAGTATGAGTGTTAAAGGAATTACACTTAAAGCATTAATAACTTCTGTTCAAAGAGTTGAACAGATGATTGAGGGAGATCCAATAAGGAAAAAAAAGGAGGGGGTAAGCCCATATTCATAATGGCAAATGGTATTGATTTAGTCTTTCAAATTTATGAAACAATTTGGTTTGTAATTATTTGGTTTTGGTGGGCTATATTTGGGGCTTATGTTGTAGCTATGAAAATAAAATGGAAAAATTATCCTGTTGAAGCAATAATTATTGAAAAGAGAGGAGATAATTTAATTAAAACAAATGATAGGGCAGGAAAATATACAGATAAGTATACTGATGTAACTGGTTATAGATTACAAAAAGCAAAAGATACAATTCCAGTTGTAAATTTTGATTGGGTATTGCATAATGATTTTAAACCAACTACAATTATGGAAAGATTTACTGCATTATTAAGAGGAAATATTGGAACAATCTTTTTATTTAGATATGGTTCAAAACAATATAAACCAATTAAGATAAAACAAGGAGAAAATATAAAAACTATATTTAAAGAAATAAAAGATAAAAATGGAGATTTGTCTTTTATTAAAATTTATGAACCATTTGACCCAAGAAATAAATTAGGTTCATTAGATTTTGAAGTTGTAGATTGGGATAATATGAATTTTATGGTTCAGGAACAAAGAGCATCAATAACAAGGAGAACAAAAAGAGGGGAATTCCTTAAACAGATTGTAGTTCCTCTTGTAATGATTGGGGTTGCATTAGTGTTTGTAATAATTATGATTAAATATGGATATGATTATGCAATTAATATAAAAGGAACATCACCACAAGCAAGTTCTGCTCCAGCTACAAAACCAGATATTCCAATAATAAAGGATTTATTCCCTGGAGAATAAGTTATATGTATTTGAATAATGGAAAGTTTTTACTAATTGCAATGTTCTTAATAGTAGGAACTTTTGTTTCTTCTTTTAATTTTGAAGAAAAAATTTATGGATTGGAATTAGAAGATCCAACAACAATAACTTTTGATAATAATACAATAAATATAAACAACTCTCAATACCTTCAAGGATACACCCCAACAACTTTGAAAGATTGGATACAAGGATTATTTGATTCTGTATATTGTAAATTAACTGGTTGCACAATGGCAGGGGATATTGATATGGATGGAAATAATATTTTAAATGTTGGAAACATTTCACTGCAATTTGGAGATTTGGTATCTGAGCTGAACCCTTATGCTGGTAATGCAATAAGATTAAAAGGAACTGGTGATGATGTGGATATTGTTCTTGGGGATGTATCAGGCTACTTTTCTATTTGGGATGT
>SDBU01005655.1_pt1 | contig 14894 bp, 13 predicted proteins | sample 2277071 | NCBI WGS metagenome assembly SDBU01 (sample SAMN10397929, study PRJNA504765) | marine sediment metagenome | isolation source: marine sediment core GS08_GC12, 126 cmbsf | place: Arctic Ocean: Gakkel Ridge, Loki's castle | collected 2008
AGTCCACAGTATGTCGCATTCTCTACTGTGTATACAACCCTTGAAAGAACTCGGCTATGATTATCACTTCTACACTCAATATCCAGAAAGGTGCGTGTTCTTGGATGGATCTGTTGGTGCAGCACCCCACCACTTGCACATGACCGAGTTTATGAGTGACTTCTGGCAGGAGAAGGTACTATTTCGGGATTACCTTTGTTCTCACCCTGAGGCGGCTCAGGAATATTATCGGTTAAAGCTTGAGTGGGCTGCCCAATTTGGTGAAGATCGAGACAAGTATGAGCCATATACAGAAGCCAAGGCGCCATTCATCCAGTCGGTATTGAAGAAAGCCCGCACTGAACGTAAGTCTTAGAATTATGAAAAAGGCTCAGTAGAATGAGTTCGACAGAAGAGTAATGGATACATCAGCTTTTGTTGACTATCTTACTACTCAAGATTCTTATGACGGTCAGATTGTGCATGTTGAGCATATTCCACCCTGTGATGCCAAGTATCCTGAATTAGAGGTGCCTTTGCCAGCCAGCCTTCGGGATTGTCTCATTGAGCATGACTTGCTGCCCCTTTATACTCACCAGGCTGAAGCGGTGAATCATGCCCACCAGGGCAGGAATGTGATGGTGGCAACATCAAGCGCCAGTGGTAAGACCCTCTGCTACAATATTCCCGTGCTTGAAGCGCTTTTAGCCGAGCGAGATGGTCGTGCCCTTTACCTTTTCCCGACCAAAGCCCTGGCCCAGGACCAGCTACGCGGTTTGCGGGAGCTATTTTGCCCTGACCTGTTCAAGGCGGAGGAATTTGCCACCTTTGATGGTGATACCCCCCAGTCCGAGCGGGTCGAGATAAGAAAGCGGACCAGGATAGTTCTCAGCAACCCGGACATGCTCCACGTCGGCATACTACCCAATCACCAGCAGTGGTCAAGGCTACTGCGCTGCCTGAGGTACGTGGTGATAGACGAAGCCCATAGCTATCGCGGTGTTTTTGGCTCCCATCTGGGCGGCGTGTTACGCCGTTTGCGCCGGCTGTGTCACCTTTATGGCTCCAACCCGCAGTTCATTTGTTGTTCCGCTACCATAGCTAACCCTGGCGAGCATGCCGAAAGACTGGTGGATTTACCCTTTGTGGTGGTTGATAATGACGGCTCTCCTCATGGGGGAAAGGATTTTGTCTTCTGGAACCCGCCAATCATAGATGAGGTAAAGAGTGTTCGGCGCAGCGCCAATACCGAGGCGACTAACCTGTCTACCGAACTACTGAGTCAGGGTATTCGTACGCTGACCTTTACCCGCACCCGACGACTGACCGAGCTTATCTATACCTACTCACGGGATAAGCTGGCTGAAGTCAGCCCGGCCCTGGCAAAACAAATCAAGCCTTATCGGGCCGGTTACCTTCCTGAGGACCGGCGTCAGATAGAGCGGGAGCTATTCAGTGGTCAGCTTCTGGGAGTGGTGGCTACTACTGCTTTGGAGCTAGGGATAGATATTGGCGACCTGGAGGCGACGGTGCTTACCGGCTACCCGGGGAGTATTGCCAGCACCTGGCAGCAGGCAGGCAGGAGCGGCCGGGGCAGAGAGAGGTCGCTGAGTTTCCTTATCGGTCTGGATAATCCTCTGGACCAGTATTTTATGCGTCACCCGGAGTTCTTTTTTCAAAAAAGCTTTGAGAATGCCCTGGTTAACCCCGACAACCCCTATATCTTGAGAGCCCACCTGTTGTGCGCTGCCTGGGAGCTACCGCTAAGCAGTGGGGACGAGGAATTCTTCGGGTCTGCCCTGAGCCAGGAAGTGGCAGAGCTGGCAGAGCGGCGGATACTGAGAGAGCGTAAGGGCCGGTGGTATCTGGCACCCAGTATCAGCTACCCGGCTCGAAGCATCAATATCCGTTCTACCTCCGGGGAGAACTTCAATGTTATTGATACCTCGACCGGTTCTCTGCTGGAGACGGTTGACGCTGGCGTTGCCTTTTTCCAGGTACATCCCGGCGCTGTCTATCTCCACCAGGGGGAGTCCTACCTGGTCACGGAGTTAGACCTGGCCAGCCGTACCGCCTATGCCGAGCCGACCAGTGTCAACTACTATACCCAGACCAAGGAAATCGAGGACTTGCACATTATTAAGGTGATTGGCAAGAAAACCACCGGGCAGGCGAAGGTATATCTCGGTGAGGTGGAGGTTACCAATACCGTGGTTGGCTTCAAGAAAAAGGCGCAATTCACCGAGGAGGTAATCGGTGAGGAACCCCTGGACCTGCCACCTCAGCATTTCCCCACTATTGCCCTCTGGTTTGACCTGCCGGCTAAGGCTATTGCCCGGCTGGAAGAGACTCAGCTGGACCTGGTTGGTGGTCTGCATGCGGTGGAACACGCAGCGATTGGTATTCTGCCCCTGTTTGCCCTGTGTGACCGTAATGATATTGGTGGCGTGTCCACCCCCTTCCACCCCGATACCGGGAGAGCCCAGGTATTTATTTATGATGCCCATCCTGGTGGTATCGGCATTGCCGAGAGGGGCTTTGAGCTGGTGGAGCAGCTATGGGAGGCTGCGTTGAGGACGATTGTGGAGTGCCCGTGTCAGGAGGGCTGCCCGAGTTGCATTCAGTCACCCAAATGTGGCAATAATAATAAGCCGCTGGACAAGAAGGCGGCGGAGGTGCTGCTGGAGGGGTTACTGGGGAGTTGCTAGGAGATTGCTTCACTCTGCTCGCAATGACAAGAAGGAGGCAGGAGAAATGAAGAGAAGTTTGTTAATAGGATTGGCGATAGTGGTTCTAGCGATGATACTCAGTCTTTTTGCCTGTGGTGGTGCTGCGCCTGTGGAAGAAGAAGAGCAAGAGGGAGTGGTGGAAGAAGAGCAAGAGGGAGTGGTTGAGGAGGAAGTGGTGGCAGAGGAAGTCATCTTCCCCGACCCGAATCTTGAGACAGTGATAAGGGAGGCAATACACAAGCCTGAAGGCACCATCTATGCCTCAGACTTGGAAGGACTCTTTGATCTTCACGCTTCAGGGAGAGACATCAGCAACCTCGCTGGATTGGAGTATTGCACTAACCTCACTTACCTCTGGATCTACTCGAATCAGATAAGCGACATCTCACCGCTGGCTTCCCTCACCAACCTGGCTTCCCTCACCCTTGATTTTAACCAGATAAGCGACGTCTCACCACTGGCTTCCCTCACTAGCCTCACTTGGCTCCACCTTGGAGTCAACCAGATAAGCGACATCTCACCACTGGCTTCTCTCACCAGCCTCACCATGCTCGACCTTGGAGTCAACCAGATAAGCGACATCTCACCCCTGGCTTCACTGACAAACCTCTTCGGGCTCGGGCTCTACAGCAACCAGATAAGCGACATCTCACCGCTGGCTTCCCTCACCAACCTGGCTGACCTCCGCCTTGATTTTAACCAGATAAGCGACATCTCACCTCTGGCCTCCTTGACTAACCTCACCGACCTCGTCCTTTACGATAACCGGATAAGCGACATGGGGCTGCTGGTAGCCAACAGCGGGCTTTCAGAGGGGGATGAAGTGGATTTGAGGTACAATCCGTTGAGCGCCACGTCAGTCAACGTCTATATCCCTCAGCTTGAAGAAAGAGGAGTTAATGTTTTATGGTAATGTCTGTGTTTAGTAGACGAGGAGATTGCTTCGTTGCTGGCATGAGATTCTTCGTTTCACTCAGAATGACAGGGAGGAACAGTGATTGAGATAGGTATAGACCCGGTAGCATTTTTAGGTGTCAGGTGGTACGGCATCTTTATTGCGCTGACTATTGTATGGATAGTCGCATGGATGGCGTGGCAGGTAAGGAAGGGGGCCAGGCTTTCATACGATACCCTTTTTGCTGGAGCTCTGGTGGGTATTCCATCAGGAGTAATATTCGCCAGGGTACTCCATGTCATTGATAACATAGTCATCGCCAAGCTGCACCCTGAACTTGTTTGGCCTGCTGGTCCAGTGATTGACTACACCCAGGACCCGATGGCGATTTTTGGGGCGGCAGGGTTGTCGGCTTATGGTGCTATTTTAGGCGCCGCCCTGGGAGTCTGGGTTTACAGCAGGTTCAGCAAGCTCCAGTTTGGTTACCTTGCCGATTTGCTAGCGCCGGGTGTGATAATGGGCCAGGCGATAGGCAGGATAGGCTGCACCATAAATGGTTGTTGCTATGGCATAGCAACCTCGCTACCTTGGGGAATTGTCTATACTCACCCTAACAGCGCGGCGCCTCTGGGGGTGGCTGTTCACCCCACAACGGTTTACGAGATTATATTTGCACTGATAGCTTTCGGGGTATTGCTCAAACTAAGGGGGCGGTTCAAGCCTGACGGCTCGCTATTCCTTATCTATCTGAGTCTATATTCTGTGTGGCGGATTGGCATTGATTTCCTGCGTGTGGGGAACCCGTTTCTCTTTGGTTTACATCAGGCTCAAGTTATAGGCATAATTGTGTTGGCGATTGCCATCCCATTGCTGGTTTTGAGAACGCGGTGGGTAAAGAAAGAGGCACAAGCGGAAGCGGAAGCGGAAGAAGCGGAAGAGGCACAAGCAGAAGAAGAATAAGGAGGTATCGGATGGATATTTTGGACGTGCTGGCTATTTTTTTCTGGCTACTCATCGGTATCTGGGTAGGCTGCTTCATAGTGGTAGCCGTGGATTCAGCCTTTCGTGGGATTAGCCCCTGGTTCTGGCGTCTGGCGGCACTCTTTGGTGGTCCCTTTGCGCTGATGGCCTACGGTATAGTCCGTGAGCAGAGTGTAGAGGAGAGCGATTAGCTGAACGGCAACTGGAACAGGTTCCCGGTTGGCTTACTGCAGATAGTGAGTTAAAGTAGAGGCGCAATAACCAGGTATTCCTGAAGGGACGTGGGTAACTAATGGATTGGGGAGAGATTATTGGTAGTCTGGCAATGCTGCTGGTGTTCGCTATCGGGCTACCACTGGCGTTGAGAAAGAGAAAGAAGGCTGCCCCCCAGAAAATGGAGGAGTTCTTGGAACACCTCCAGGAGATAGGGGTTGAAGTGTCGCTAGTAGAAAGCGATACTGACCAGAAGAAGATAGGAGTGAGCCAGGGTTCAGGACGAAGGTCTGAAGGTGTTATTGAGATAAGAGAGAGGAATATAGACTACATCAGCGTTATCAGCACCACCAGCCAGTACGGGGTCAACTATTATCTGGATTTCCTGGTGAAGCGTCCTGACTGGCTGGTTCAGAAGAAGAGAAAGAGAACCAGGATGGTCAGAAAGAGGAGTCCGGCTATCGGGGGCAGGACAGTCGATATTGAGTGGAAGGGAGACGATTACCTATCCAGAACGCTTAACCTTGAGTATCGGTTGAAAGACAGGCTACTGCAAGCCGAACCCGACGAACTCAAGGGAGGCATTTCGATTTTCCCGGAGACAAAGCAAGAGTATTCCAGGGTGAGGACTGCTTATTTTCTGCCCTCGTCGGATTTATTTGGGGCAATAGACATTATCGCCGGGCATATTAAGTCAGGTTGGTGAAAAATTGTGGTATAATAACGAGCAATCGGTTTCGTAATAACAAATCAAAGGAGGTGTAACTGTGACCCAGGATTCAGTGATTACGGACGAGATGAGAAGCATGGTAGGCGTCGAATCGGAGCCCTCAGTGTATGAGATTGAGAGGGAACCGATAAGGAGGTGGGCGGAGGCAATTGGTGATACCAATCCGCTGTACCACGATGAGGAATACGCCAAGAAGAAGGGATACCGGGGACTTGTAGCGCCTCCTGCCTTTGTCTGCCAGTATGCCTATCCGACTAAGGTTGGCAAATCGGCGGGACGCGTCAGCAGCCCCTTCACCAGGAACCTCAACGGTGGAAATGAGTACGAGTTTTTCAAGACGGTGTGCGCCGGTGATACCTTGATGGCGACTACCAAGCTGGCCGAGATTTTCGAGCGTCCGGGGAAGCTGGGAACGATGCTTTTTATAATCTATGAGACCGCCTTCAGGGACGAAAAAGGTGAGGTGGTGGCCAAGAGTCGCGGCACCGGCATCAGTTATTAAAGCAATTCTGGATAGAAAGGAGAAGGAAGATGGCTAAAGAAGTTTTTTGGGAAGACGTCGAAGTAGGCACTGAGATAACTCCTCTGGAGAAGAACGCCACCTCCCAGCAGCTTGTGCGATGGGCCGGAGGCTCCGGTGACTTCTATCAGATTCATTATGATAAGGACTTTGCCCTGAGCAACAACCTGCCCGGAACAATCGTGCATGGCGCTCTAAAGAGCGCCTGGCTGGGACAGATGCTGGGTGACTGGGTAGGAGAAGGCGGCGCGGTTAAGAAGTTCGGTTGCAGCTACCGGGGGATGGATGTTCCCGATGACGCCCTCACCTGCAAAGGGGCGGTGACCAATAAATATGTCGAGGGTAAGGAGCACTGCGTGGAGTGTGAAATCTGGCTGGAAAACTCCAAGGGAGAAAAGACGACACCCGGCACCGCGGTTGTAATGCTCCCGTCGAAGGGCTAGGCAGTTTCATCAGATTTGATATATTAGTTGTTGCGCCAGGGTGGAGATAGCTCTGGCGCAATCGACATCATTTGCCGGGTGTGCCCAGCCGAATCAGCGTTAATTACCTTGATGTCCAAACTATGAAGAGAATCTTTGCCTGTTACTGAAGGGAACCTGGACTCTAATAGCATCCTTACCAGCAGTTATTGGTGCTCAGGCTAAGGGTCTGTCATAGTTCCTTTAAGGTATGCATAAACATAAACTGTGGTTTGGCCGCCACCACCTGGGGCATCATCACATCCCTGCTTATGCAATTCAGTTTCAACAGTTCTGGCATCCTCGTTGTTATGGCATTGGAGGGTTATCCGATAATGATTCTTGCGGGGGACTTTATGGTCATTGAATAAGCGGTCTTCCCAGTCGGATGCAATCTCACAATACCAAGTTGAAAATGCTCCACCCTGCTTCTTAATAAAGGCTACAATTTCATCATATACTTGTTGAGCACTCTGTGGTTGCTTAATATCATCCCCTAAACATAGTGTGGATGATAATAATACTACTACTACTTTGATAGGTGGTGTCAAAGACAAAATATGGACAAACTGGGACAAAAGCTTGACAAGTTTGTCAAGTGTGGTATACTAATACTAGGTTTTCGGTAGGAGGGGTCGGCCACCGTAATAAGGTGACCCACCCCTCCTCTTCATTTACTAAACATTTGTTATATCTTTTACTGATATAAAACTAAGCATATCTGTAATTGATTTTGGTGTTTCCCCTAGCTTAGCTTGCGAGGTAGCATGCGCTAATTGGCCTGCTAATTGAAGCATCCAGCTACATACAGAGTCAAGATGAATTATATCGTCTAATCCGAATTCACAAATGTTACATAGATAATTAGTGATATTCTTAAAATCAGGTCTCGACATTCTGTGATAATCAAAAATGGCTGAAATGTAATCGTCCTGTGCATTAGGGTGTAAGCTAAAATGATGTTCAAGTAATTGCTTATGAACGAAGTTTCTAAACCAAAGGCGATTATTCCTGAAGGGTGAGTCTGTTTTGAGGTATGGGCCAGTATATTTATCTTTTCGCAAATACACGGCGGAAAATTCAATGACACCTGTTTGGTGTAACTTAATTATCGGTTCAAGGAACTTTTTACATTTTTCCTCGTCTTTAGGTATATGTTTTGGTTCGCCGGATATACCTTCCTCGTATCTCCACTTGGTGATATGCTCCACCAATGGGCTTGAACGCCCGTATTCCGTTTGGATTGCTAGTTCCGAATAATATATTGTATTGCCCCCAGTTCCATCGTTGTCGCCAACATCCCCAGATTCATCTATAAAGAGAAATAAAGGTCTATTCATTTGAGGGAATTATAATCTCGACGCTTAGTGGTGTCAAACCAAACCATTTCGCAACAAGTTAGAACATACTCTTTCACGTAGCTGATGTTGTAGAGAGCTATCAACAAAATGCAAAAAAACCTAAATAAGAAGCACTTGCTCTCGTGGAAGGGCTTCTTTTCAAGGAATAGCTGGCGCAAAGTCTAAGATATTAAGGCGGAGCGTCTCCTCCCCGCCCCAGCGGTCTATTTCCAGGTTGTAGACGATGTCAATGCAGGATGACACTTCAGCCAGACTCTCACCCATTCCAAAACTGACTCCATCCCACAGCGTGTCGCCCTGCTTGAGTTTCAGCCTCAGGTGCTCACCATTACTGCCCATAGTGCGGCATTCAACGACCTCTACTTTGCGGCTGAGGAAGGTGGGTGCTGGATTGCCCTGACCGAAGGGGGCTAGCTGTTGCATGGCCTGGAAGGTGTTCCCGGTGAGGTCAGGCAGGGTTACTTCGGCATCAATATCCAGTTTGGGACGGAGGTCAACCCCGGCCAGTTGGCTAGTTGCCATCTCTAGAAGGCTCTGCTGTAAACGAGGTAAGTTTCTGGTTGGCAGGACGAAACCGGCCGCCTGTGCGTGCCCGCCAAACTGAGAGAAGAGGCTGCTACACTGGTTCAAGGCGAGGATAATATTGAACTCGGGGATGCTGCGGCAGCTACCGCTACTTGTCAGTTTGCCGGTTCTGACGACAATAGCCGGCCGGTAGAATTCTTCAGCCAGTCTACCGGCTACCAATCCCGCGACGCCGGCCGGATAGTCCACACCGCCGACCATCAAAAGTGGTGAAATACCTTCAGCTAGTACCTGTTCCCTGGCCTTCGCTGTGGCTCTGGTGGTTATTCTCTGCCGTTCAGTGTTCTTTTGTTCCAGCCACGTAGCCAATTGCTGTGCCCTCTCCGGCGAGTCCGTCATCAGCAGTTCATAGCTGGGCAGGGCATGGTCCAGCCTGCTGGCAGTATTTAACCGTGGGGCTATCACCCAGCTAATACTCTCTGAAGCAACGCTCCCGATGGGCGAACCAGACCGGGCCAGAATTTCCCTGAGACCGAGGCGGGGGGAAGCATTGATTAGCGCCAACCCCTGCTTGACCAGGTATCGGTTTTCTCCCAACAGGGGCATCATATCGGCTACGGTTCCCAGGGCTACCAGGTCTGTTAGTTCATCGAGTTGTTTTTCATTACCAAGACCCTGGAAAAGAGCCTGAAGGAGCTTAAAGGCTACCCCAACCCCAGCCAGCTCCGAGAAAGGATAATTTGAGTTGGGCAGCCTGGGATTAACCAGGGCGAGAGCAGGTGGGAGTTCGTCTGGAGGGGTATGGTGGTCGGTAATAACGATATCGAGTCCCATTCTGTGTGCCTTTTTGACCTCGGCGAAGCCGGTAATTCCACAATCGACGGTAATCACCAGGCTGACGCCCTCCTGGTGGAGCTTCTCTAGAGCGGCCGTCTTAAGTCCGTGGCCTTCAGTCAGGCGGTGGGGTATGTAGGGAATAGCTGTGCCTTTCAGCATTGATAAGCCCTGGACCAGGAGGGCAGTGGCCGTGATGCCATCAGCGTCAAAGTCACCATAGATAGCAATGCTTTCCCCGGAGAGTAGAGCCTGGTAAACCCGGGCTACTGCCTGGTGCATATCGGGCAACAGGAAAGGGTCGCTGGAAAGTCTCCTGTCCCCCGCAATGAACAGTTCCAGCTGGGAAGGCTCCATGAGGCCACGGTTGAACAGGAGCTGAACAATAAGTGGCGGGAAACCTGAGACGTTAGCCAGAAGTTTGTCTGGAATTGGCGTTAGCAGATTCCAGCGCTTATGGTTCAAGGCTATGCCTCATGATATTGTCGGAGGATCAGCACTGAATTGTGCCCACCGAAGCCGAAGGAATTGGACAGGGTGGTGGTAACTTTTGCCCGGCGGGCTACATTAGGTACATAATCCAGATCACACTCAGGGTCTGGGTTGGTAAGGTTTATCGTTGGTGGTATTATGCCGTTTTGGATAACCAGGATACAGATTGCCGCCTCAAGAGCACCGGCGGCTCCCACGAGATGCCCGGTCATTGACTTGGTAGAGCTTATCGGGACCTTGTAGGCGTAGTCCCCAAAGACGGTCTTTATTGCTATGGTCTCCACCTTGTCGTTTAGCTGTGTCGAGGTACCATGAGCGTTAATGTAATCAATTTCGGTAGGAGCCAGGCCTGCTTTCTTAAGCGCCATTTGCATAGCCCTGACGGCGCCGTTACCATCTGCAGCCGGTGCTGTAATATGGACAGCATCACTGCTGGCGCCGTAGCCAATTATCTCAGCCAGGATTTGAGCCCCACGCTGTTGGGCGAAGGAGAGGCTTTCCAGGACGAGGACAGCCGACCCTTCACCAATGGCAAAACCATCACGCTCAGCATCAAAAGGACGGGAGGCTGATTGCGGTGCATCATTTCGGGTGGAGAGAGCTCTGGCAGAGTTGAAGCCGGCAAGGCCTATGGGGGTTATTGTTGCCTCAGTGCCCCCGGTAAGCATAGCCTGAGCATCGCCACGCTTGATGATTTCATAAGCGGTGCCGATAGCGTCTGAGCCAGTGGAACAGGCCGAGGTGGGACAGAAGTTTGGTCCCCTAGCCCCCAGTATTATTGATATGTGGGCTGAAGCCATATCAGCTATCATCATAGGCACCAGAAAGGGACTTACCCTGTCTGGACCCTTTTCTGCTAGTACCTTTATTTGTTCGGATAGGGTGATTAATCCCCCGATACCACTGCCGACGAGGACGCCGATATTATCCTGATTGCTGGGGTCAATCTGTAGGCCAGCCTGCTCCACTGCCTGCATACTGGCGACCACTGCCATTTGAGTGAAACGGTCCATACGGTGAGCTTCCTTGCGGCCAATATAATCGGTAGGTTCAAATCCCTTCACCTCGGCAGCGAACCTGGTGCCAAAACCTTCAGCATCAAATTGAGTGATGTAGTCAACGCCAGACTTGCCAGTAACAAGACCTTCCCAGGTAGTGGCTACATCGAGACCAAGTGGACTGACAATGCCCATACCGGTGACCACTACTCTATTGCTGGCATTGTTCATCAAGCTTGGCCTCCTGTTTCCTGCTATTCTCTCAGTTTGATATCTAGGAATAGGGTTAGTATAATGGATAATCTAACTGGTAGTCAACAAGGATGGTCTATTCTTTCCCCCTTCACCAAATAAAGCCGAATTGTGCTTGCCAAGACGAGTAGAATGAAGTCATGAGGGTCGCCCTAGATACTTTAGGTTGCAAACTGAATCAAGCCGAGACAGAGCTTCTGACCAAACAATTCGCTGAGGCGGGGCACCGGCTGGTATCCCGGTTGGATGAGGCTGATATCTATGTCCTCAACACCTGCACTGTGACTCATACTGCCGACAGCAAATCCCGCCGCTGGCTCAGATTAGCCCACCGACAAAACCCTGATGCCCTGGTAGTGGCTGCTGGTTGCTATGCTCAGCGAGCACCCCAGGAGCTGGCCCAGATTGACGGGGTCAACCTTGTTGTGGGCAATGATGAAAAGCCACATTTATTGCGGCTACTGCAAGAGTCCGACTGCATCAGCAGCCACATGCTTGTTGATGGAGAGTCAATTACCGGTGACCATCCGGCAGTCAGGACCCGTGCCTTTGTTAAGGTTCAGGACGGCTGCGACAGCTTCTGCTCCTACTGCATTGTGCCCCTGGTACGGGGCAGGGAGAAAAGCCTGCCTGTTGCCCGGATTGTTGCTGAGGTCAGGCAGCGGGTTACCAGCGGTTATCAAGAGGTAGTATTAACCGGAACCAAGATTGGCTCCTATAACCATAATGGTATTGGTCTCCAGGGCTTGCTGGAGTGTATCTTAACTGAGACCAGCGTGGCCAGATTGAGACTATCCTCTCTCCAACCGCAGGAGATTTTCCCTGAGCTTATCGGGCTGTGGGGTGATAGCCGACTCTGCCCTCATTTTCACCTGTCTTTACAGAGTGGTAATGACCGGGTGCTCGATAGTATGAAGCGGCGCTATCGTGTTAGCGATTATCAGGGGGCAGTGTCTTTGATTCGGGCTCAGGTGCCCGGAGCCGCCATCACCACCGATATTATTGTTGGCTTCCCCGGGGAGAGTGAGGAGGAGTTTGAAGAGAGCTATCAGTTGTGTCGAGACATGGAGTTTGCCCGGATTCATGTATTTAGCTATTCTCCCCGGTCGGGGACTGAGGCCGCACGGCTGCCCCACCCGGTGGACAGTAGCATTAAGAAGCAGCGGAGCCAGAGAATGCTGGCTTTAGCAGAAGAGAGCGCTCAAAACTTCAGACAACGGTTTTCGGGCGAGACTTTGACAGTTTTATGGGAGAAACAATCCGGCGACGGGGTCTGGTCCGGTGTTACCGATAACTATATCAGGGTATATACCAAGAGTGACCAGGATTTAGGCAACCAGCTATCGGCAGTAAGGCTGGCATAGTTTAACAGCAGTGACAGGAGGGCGTATGAGTAGCGTCAAGAATCATTTTCTGGATTTATTTTTCTATCCGGAGAGTGTGGCTGTGGTTGGTGCCAGCAGAAATGAGAGGTCGGCCAACTTTCATCTGGTATCGAACCCGGTGAGGTTAGGATTTCCGGGGAAAATATATCCCGTAAACCCCAGTGCGGAAGAGATTGCAGGATTAAAAGCGTACCCTGATTTGGCGAGTATTGAAGGCGATATAGACCTGGTGGTAATCGCGGTTCCGGTTAATTTAGTGTTCGATATTGTCAAGGATTGCATTGCCAAGAAGGTAAAGGGTGTTACCATCATCGCTGGCGGTTTCTCTGAGTCCGGCGCCAGGGGGAGGGGGGCACAGGATGAAATGTTGAGCCTGTTAAGGGAGAATGGAATCAGGGCGATTGGACCGAACGCACTCAGCCCGGTCAACTCAGCCAACAACTTCATCGTCAGTTTTGGTGCGGTTGACAGGTTACCCAAGGGGGGACTTGCCTTTGTCTTCCAGTCAGGATTGTATGAGCCCCGGCTTAACTGGTTTTTCTCAGACCTTCACCTATCTCTGAGCAAGCTTCTTGACCTGGGTAATAAGATGGATATTAACGAAGTTGACGCTCTGGAGTATCTGGCACAGGATGAAGATACCACGGTTATTGCGATGCACATGGAGAGCATTGCCGGCGATGCCAGAAAATTCATGCAGCTTCTAAAAGATACTACTAAGGAAAAGCCGGTGATTATTCTCAAGTCGGGCCGAACGGCGGCAGGAGCTAGAGCGGCCTCCTCGCACACCGGCGCCTTAGTTCAATCCAGCGATGCCGTCTTTGATGGCGTCCTGAAGCAAGCAGGGGCGGTTCGGGCGCAGGGCCTGGACGAGTTTTTTGACCTGGCAAAGATTTTTGAATACCTGCCCCCGCTGAAGAGAAATAGAATTGGCATAGCCAATTTTTCCGGTGGCGAAGGGGTAATCGCCACCGACTTCTGCCAGTTTAATGGTCTCAGCCTGGCCGAATTGAGTCCCGAGACACGTAGCAAAGTCCGCTCCGTTTTTCCATCCTGGGAGATTCCGGTGAATCCGTTTGACATGGGGGTCAGCGCTCAGTTTCATAACGCAACTAATGTCTATCAGGTTGTCCTGGGGGCGTTGAACGAAGACCCGAATGTCGATTGCCTGGCGATACAAATAGGCGGATTTTTCCCGGGGGATTTAGACCAGCTGGTCAAATTGCTTTCTGAGGTGATTGGAAAAGGTAAGCCTCTGGTGACCTGGCTGATGAATACCGGACGGGGAAGGGACATGGTTGAGCAACTGGAGTCAAACCGAATACCGGTATATGCCTCAGCGGAGCGAGCCGTGAGGGCGTTGGGGGCACTGTACAGGTACGGTGGGATGAGGGAGAGGTTATAAAGAACGAATGCGTGAGGAGGAAGATACAGACTCTACGGAGCGACATGGCTGGGAGTGGATAGGTGAAGGCCAGTCCAAGGAGGATATAGAGAAGCGGTATGACAGATGGGCAGAGAGCTATGACCGGGATATGGTGGGACATCGGAAGTACTGGCTACAGGCTTTCACCGGTGACCTGTTTATCAAATATGTTAAGAATCGTGACGCCAGGATTCTGGATGCCGGCGCCGGTACCGGTCTCAGCGGAGAGTATATCAGCGGTAAGGGCTATCACAATCTTTATGGCATAGACATCTCCGGAGAGATGCTGGATGAGGCCAGGCGTAAGGAAGTGTACCACAGGCTGGACCGGATGGTGCTGGGTGAGACGCTCGATTTTTCTGATAACTACTTTGATGCTGTTTTGGGTGTGGGTGCCATAGGGACTGCGCCAGCGGAGTCGTTTGATGAGCTAATCAGGGTTACGAAGTCGTCAGGGTTTATCGTCTTCAGTCTGACGACGGACTATTATGATTTACCTCGTTTTCGCAGGAAAATACTGTCTCTGGAAGAGACAGGGAAATGGAAGCTCGTTGAGAAGACTGACCCAATCGTGGGGTTGCCGGGGGAATCGCTTGATACCTACCAGTACGGCTTTGTCTACCAGGTATTGTAGCTGTGCCTGATTGCTTGCTCGCAACATCACCGAGGTCTTAATCTACTGCTTTTTCGCCTTTTTCTTCGCTTTCTTTGCCGGGTTGGTGAATTCGCAGGGCACCTTCGCCTGGCACAAGCCACAGCCAGCCACGCCTACCTTATATTCCTTCAACAGGTAGCCAATTTTCTTACCCAGGTACGCCTGGCACTTTATCTTGTCGTGACCCTGCTCCGTAATAGCCTCGCCGGGACAACGGTCAATGCAGGCTGTACAGCTACCGTCCACATAGAACAGACAGTTGGAGTATGGACCTTTGGCTGTTCGGGGGCTTACTGGCAGCATCAGTTCGGTAACCACACTACCACAGCGGTGAGCAATACCGCGCTCGGTGATGAAGCCGTCGGAAAGGCTGAAGGTGCCCAGTCCAGCGGCGTAGGCGATGTGCCGCTCTGACCAGTTGGAGTAAGGCCCTTTCTCGTTGGTATATGTCTTGAAAT
>SDBU01005656.1_pt1 | contig 14892 bp, 14 predicted proteins | sample 2277071 | NCBI WGS metagenome assembly SDBU01 (sample SAMN10397929, study PRJNA504765) | marine sediment metagenome | isolation source: marine sediment core GS08_GC12, 126 cmbsf | place: Arctic Ocean: Gakkel Ridge, Loki's castle | collected 2008
CCCGAAAACCCGGGTCAGCTCCAAGTTCACGCGCTTCAGGGCCTCCGCGACGCGTCGGGCAAAACGCTCCCGATCGATCAGATCCTGCATGCGCAGCCCCGTGCGCGCGGCCTTATCGGCGTATGTGGGACCAATGCCCCGTTTGGTGGTGCCCAAAGCCAGATCCCCACGCATTCGTTCTTCCAGCTCGTCGAACAGAAGGTGATACGGCATGACCACGTGGGCATTGGTGCTGATGTGCAGATTGCCGGTGGAGATCCCCCTTGCGGCAAGTGCGTCGAGTTCTTCCACAAGGGCCGGCGGGTTGATGACCATGCCACTGCCCAGTACGGCTGCCACCTGAGGGCGAAGGATGCCGGCCGGAACCTGGTGCAACTTGAAAACACTATCGCCGATGACCACTGTGTGGCCGGCGTTGTTGCCCCCCCCGAAACGGACCACCATGCTGGCTCGCTCGGCCAGATGGTCCACGATCTTTCCTTTTCCCTCGTCGCCCCATTGGCCCCCGACGACAACGATCGCTGGCACGAAAGTCTCCTCCAAACACGTAACGACCAGCACGACAATCAGCAGTCGCACCCCGAAGAGAGTAGGCGTCCCCTCTTCGCTGGTCACCCACCGCCAAAAGAGACGCCTATGTCCACTGGGAATCCTCACTGCTGAGTATCCAGCTCACTGGCCAGAGTATATCACAATCGGCGTCATTGAGCAACCTGCAGAAAGGGAGAGCATCGAGAAACGGTGACCAATCGCCTGTGGTCTCATGCCGCGCCGCAGCACCAGGCGGTCGAGTCTGTGCGACTGGCCCCAGGGATTCATTGCTTTGACCACTCCCCTGAGCGCATGATATACTCCTGTCCGCGATCTATCTCCAGGCGTTCAAGGGGGAGGGAGACGTTGCCTGGCACCCTTGGCAAGCACACGCCCTACTACGAACTGCTTGATGCCCAGACTCAGGCCGGTTGCCCAATATGCCGCCTGGTGTACAAGGCCGCCGATCGCTACCTGGACTCTCTCCTCTACGAGGCCGTCCTGGACCCCGATGTCCGTGCCAAGCTAAAGGAATCGCGGGGATTCTGTTCGGCCCATACAGAGATGCTCAGACGCAAGCGCGGCCGAGCGCTCGGTGTGGCGCTCATCTATCGCGACATCATTCGCGCTGTGTCTGAGACCGTTGGCAGGGGGCGCTACAAAGGGGAATCCTCGCCGGTGAGCAGGTTCTTGGGCAAGATCTTGGGCAAGATGCGTGGCCGCCAGCGACCCGGATCCGTTCTGGCTGGAGAACGGGTGTGTCCTACCTGCGCTATCGCTCGGAAAGCTGAGCGCAACAACATCGAACTCCTGCTCGCCCACTTGCAGGATGAGCAACTCCACGATGCCTATGCAAAGGGGGAGGGCCTGTGCCTACCACACTTTGTGCGGGCTCTCGAAACTGTTGAGGATGACGAGAGCTTTGAGCTCTTGGTGAGGCCCCAGGTGGCGCGTTATCGAGTGATGATCCGTGATCTCGACGAGTTCATCCGAAAGAGGGATCACCGCTTCCGCCACGAGAAGTACGGTGAGGAACGGGATGTGTGGTTGCGCGTGTTGAACGCCGTGGTTGGAGGGGCCGGCATGGGGCTCAGCGCGGAGTCGGGCGGAAGAGGGTCGCCCGAGTTCATGGACGAGCCCCCATAGGTCTCAAAACAACACGGGGAGGCCATCGAAAAACGCTTCGAGAGCGGCGTTTTCTGTGCCAACCTCACCCCTCTACTCCCCTCTCCGCCGGCGGAGAGGGGAGTAGAGGGGTGAGGTAAACCGGAACGAAACAGATGTGTGCCACAAGGCCCAGGGTCCCCCTTTTCTACAGATGTGGCCCGACGCGGTCTCCCTAGGGCCTTCTTCCATGCTCTCCACGGGCTCACCGTTAAAGTGAGCCCGCCTGGTCTCTGCTACTGGCTGGCCTGGCCGATGGCTACATCATAGTCTTGGGGTACGAGCTGAATCCAGGTATTCCCTGGGCGCAGAGGAATCACCTTGCCGCTATCGTCATAGTACTGGATCGGCTCGTTGGCGGCGCTCTGCACCCAGCGCCCCTCGATGGCCAAGCCGTCACGGCATATCTGAGCGCGCCCCGATCCTGTCATGACGATATCGATAGCCGTGTTCCCCAGACTGTCCTCCACGATGTCGGTCTTTTTGTGTTCTGCGTAAAAGACGATGACGTTATCAGCGGCGAGCTGCTCGCCGGTGAGCCCGTCCAGGTGAGGCTCGCCCTGCACCCACCGGAGGTATCGACCAGCGTCTTGGTCGTAGCGCCACTCCGCGACACATGCCTTGGGATAGGGTATGTGGACGAACAAGGCCGGCTGGGTCTCACCCGGAGGGGGCTCGTCATGGAAAACATAGCCTGGTATGCGCCTGTCCCGCTCCAGACCATTCTCTCTGAGGTATTCGCGTATCTTTTCCACCGAGGTGTACACACGCCCACGCCAGTCGTAGCCCGAAAGAACCCCATAGGGCTTGGGATGGTAGTACTCATCGAGATCGACGAAGCCGGTCTCGGTGGCCTGAGAGATGAGCCAGCGAATCGTGTCGCTGGCGCCGGTGTGCACCTGGACGGCATCATACTGGGGAATGATATTCAAGCTGGACAACCTCGCGCTACGTATCGGCCGAAGACGCTCGGCCTCATTAGCCAGGTAGAGGGCGGTGAAGCGGGTGAATGCCCAGCCGTCCATGATCTCCTCGTAGACGATCTCTGCCCCAGCGAGACCCTCTTGCGGCCGGATGGACGGGTCGTTGCCGATGCGCACTGCTAGCACGCGCCGGCGCAGCAGTGCTGGGTCGCTCACCCTCAGGCCGGTCAGCGGACTGATGCGCGGATCGGGTGTTGCCGTGGGCCTCTCGGTGGGCGTTAAAGTGACGAACACGAAAGTGGGCGTGGGCATCGCGGTAGCTGTGTTGGCAGCTGTTGGCACCGGCGTATCGGTGGGCACCGGCGTGAAGGTGGGTCTGGGCGTGTGGGTGGGCAATGCCTGAGCAACGAGTGTGGACATCTCCTCATCGCTGATGGACTCTCCCTGGTCGTTGCAGGCCACCAACACCAGCAGGGCAACGGCCAAGATCATTCCCAGCACGCCTCCTGCGGTGAGGTGCCAGTGAGCAGCGCTGTGATGCCTGTGTCGCATTCGGGTGACTCCTGATGAACATCCCTTGATTGTCTGTGGCCGGTGGCCGGCATGACCCACACCGGCGACCGGGCCCCGTCTCGGATGATGCCACCATGTGGCAGCGCCCTGGCAGAGCCCCTTGAACGCTCCCCACGCTGGGGAGCACCTTGAGCCAAGGCTATGTCTTTCGACGTCTTAGCACGATGAGGACCCAGACTCCGCCGCCGAGTTGGCTTGTGCCCGAAGTGGGGGACATGCCCGCTACCTGCCAGCCCTCTTCTCCGAGCTGGTTCAAGTACTCGTGGACTCTTGGGCTGTCCTTTGTGGGGAAGGGGCCCTTCAAATCCCCCACTCTCTGGTCGTTGGCCTCTATGACTTTGCCGCCATACACGCGCAATGTGAGATACTCCCATTTCTTCATCGCAATCCCCTCGATTGCTGCTGTCTCCCTGAGGGCCTCCTCGGCATCGACCTGCAGGCGCTGGCCGGCAGCGCCCGGCAAGCCGGCTATCACATGTCTCTTGAGCCTGTACTTTGAGGGCAATGGACGCAACCCCGCGCCGGGATTGCAATCCTGGTCTGTAGGTCTGTTCGCGCCATCCTCTGCGTGGGCCAGACTTCTCTTGGCCTGCCTTCCGTCATCCCGCCCTCTGGCAGATCGACAGGTTCCCTCTGGACAAGGCGGCCTCCTCCCACGTCCGGCATCGTCAGTCTGGTGACTCCTGCGGGCAAAGAAAAAAGGCAGCTCGTTGCACCCTCGCGTCGCCTATCCCGCCGAGGTCGGACCTCCACCAAGGCGGTGCCACGCACCGAAGAGCGACGTCTGGCTGGTGCGCACGCTGACCACTCGTTGCGACAGCCAGAGGCAGGTTAGTCCGTGATCCACACACGTGCCTTTTCAGCGGCGGAACGTCCGACAGTCTCAAATCCCCAATATGCGCCTGATTCGGCCAATGATGCGTCTGGGCCACATCCTAAAGTTCAGTCTCGCACGCCACTTGTACCACATAGTCCGATACTTGGTTAGCATCGCTGCCCCCTCTGTTGCTTCGCCTGCTCTCAACCCTTCCTGTCATCCGATCGGTCCTCACATGCATATCATATCACAATGCATGTGTTGGTGTCAACGCGCAAGCATGGGAGCATCGGAAAAGCGGCTCCGAATCTGACTGGAGGAGAATCGGCGGCGTCCTGCGTGGATACTCCGACTAGCACGGTGTAAACAAAAAGAAAGAACGGATATAGACCGTGGTGTAGAGGCGATTCGTCGCAGATCCTGGTCGGAGGCCGAACGCCGGAGATGCCGGGGCGAATCGTCCCTACTGGGTGACGACCACCTTCTTAGCGTTTTTCGATGCCCTCAATGCGGCGAGTTGACTTTGCGGGCAAAGTGTGGTAGCCTACCGACAGTAGACTAGGAGCAGCTTTGATGCTATCTCAGGCAGACCTGAATGGCACAGACAGACGTTTCGCGTTCGCGGCTGAGCGTCGGCAGCAGCGTTTCGTCGGCCACAGCGTTTCGTCGATAGGCGGTGTGTATGCGTTTGGCTATTATCCCTGCCACATAGCAGGGGGCATCGCGCTGCACGCCAGGGAGCAATTGCCAAAGAGATAGGGCAATCCACTCAGGAGAGCAGATACAGGAGAGCGTGAGGCACGAGCCCCGCGCTCTCTGCCTTTGCAGAAGCCGGGGAGCAGCTCGATAAGGAGATGCCTGGATGCCTGTCAGAGGGGTGCGAGGAGCGACGACCGTGGCAGCCAACGATGCCCAGAGCATAGTTTCGGCCACCGAGGAGCTGTTGACAGAGATGGTCTCCTCTAACGGTATTCAGGTCGAGGACGTAGCTGCAGTGCACTTTACCACCACCGGCGATCTGGATGCAGCGTTCCCAGCTAAGGCAGCCCGTGTCCTGGGGTGGCAGCACGTGCCCCTTCTGGATGCCCGCGAGATCCCTGTGCCCGGAAGCCTTCCTCGCTGCATCCGGGTGTTGCTACTCTGGAACACCGATGTTCCCCAGTGCAGAGTGGCCCACGTCTACCTGCGCGAAGCCCAGAAGCTTCGCCAAGACCTTTGCAGATCGGAGGACGCGAGATGATCGTGGTCATGCGCAGAGAAGCCAAGCCAGAGAACATAGAAGCTGTGGTGGGTCGAGTGAAGGAACTGGGTTTCCGTGCCCATCTGTCAGCCGGCGAGGAGCGTACCATCATTGGCATCATCGGCGACGAGCGCCACTTGAACGAGAGCGTGTTTCGCACCATGGATGGCGTGGAGAGAGTGGTGCGCGTTGTCAAGCCTTTCAAGCTTGCCAGTCGCGACTTTCACCCTCATGATACCATTGTGGCGATCAATGGGTTATCAATAGGGGCAAAGCGCATCGTGATCATGGCAGGCCCCTGCGCGGTGGAGAGCCGTGAACAGATCATGGAGACGGCACTGGCCGTGAAGGAGGCCGGAGCTCACATCCTGAGGGGAGGGGCTTTCAAGCCCCGCAGCTCTCCCTACAGTTTCCAGGGACTGGGGTACAAGGGGCTGGAACTGCTGGCCGAAGTCAGGGAGGAGACTGGCCTGGCCATCGTCACCGAGGCCATGGCTCCAGCGCAGGTTGCCGCGGTCGGGGAGTGCGCCGACATCATCCAGATCGGCGCGCGAAACATGCAGAACTACAACCTCCTCCATGCCGTGGGCGAGCTGGGCAAACCTGTGCTCCTCAAGCGGGGCATGATGTGCACCATGGAAGAGCTGCTCATGTCTGCCGAATACATCCTGTCGCACGGCAACTATCGGCTGATGCTGTGCGAGCGTGGCATCCGCACCTTCGAGACCTACACCCGCAACACGTTAGACATAAGCGCGGTCCCAGTGCTCAAGCAGTTGACCCACCTGCCGGTCATAGTCGATCCCAGCCATGCAGCCGGAGATTGGCAATGGGTGACACCGCTTTCGATGGGTGCGGTGGCTGCGGGTGCAGATGGCCTTCTCATCGAAGTGCATCCTCACCCGGATAAGGCTCTATCTGATGGCACCCAGTCCCTCCGGCCGGCGCGCTTTGCACAGTTGGTAGCAAAGGTGCGCCAGGTGGCGCTCGCCGTGGGACGCGAGGTGTAGGGGACAGAGAGATGAGCTTTGCCCTCGATGACGCGCAAGTGGCGGTGGTTGGCCTGGGTCTGATGGGGGGCTCGTTGGCCGCTGCGCTGAGCACCTTAGGGGCCTGTCGGCAGGTCGTGGGCGTGGCCCGGAGGCAGTCCACGCTGACCACCGCCCTGGACCTGCGTTTCATCCACAAGGGGACCACCGATCTGCAGGAGGGTGTTGCGGAAGCCGACATCGTGATCTTGGCAACCCCGGTGCAGGACATCATCGCCAAGATCGGTATCATCGGGCCTATGCTCAAGCCCCAGTGTCTGCTGATGGACGTGGGCAGCACCAAGCAGGCCATATGCCAGGCAATGGAAGCCTTACCGGGCCATGTTCACCCGATGGGTGGCCATCCGATGTGCGGCAAAGAGGCCTCGGGTCTGGCCATGGCCGACCTGGCTCTCTATCGTGACCAGGTCTTTGTCCTCTCGCCGCTGGCCCGAACGTCGGCCAAAGCTGTAGACCTGGGCAAGAGCCTGGCCCTGTCAATTGGCGCCAGGCCCCTCATCCTGGATCCGCAGCGCCACGATCGCCTGGTTGCTGCCATCAGCCATCTCCCCTACATGCTTGCAGTGACCCTGGTCAAGGCGGCAGAGGATGTGGCTTCTGGCGATCCCATGGTCTGGAAGCTGGCGGCCAGCGGCTTTCGCGATAGCAGTCGCCTTGCAGCCGGGGACATCACCATGATGCTAGATATCCTGGCCACGAACCGAACCCATGTGCTCGAAATGCTGGGCCAGGCACAGGCGCACCTCTCGTCTCTGATGGAGCACCTGGAAACAGAAGACCTGGTCAGCCTGCGGGAAGCCCTGCAGTCCGCTCGCGCCAGACGTGCGGGGATGTTCTAGATAGGCGCCCAGGAGCGGTCGATGCCACACACAGTCAGCCAGCAAGTTTTGAGGATCCGCGGAGTGCCGCGTCTCAGGGGAGAGACAGACGTCCCCGGCGACAAGTCAATCACCCACAGGGCGCTGCTGCTCAGCGCCTTGGCCGACGGCTCTTCGCGCATAAGGGGCCACCTGGAGAGCGGCGACTGTCGCGCTACCATGAACTGTCTCCGGGCGCTTGGGGTCAGGATCGTGCCCGCTGAGGGGGCTGCCCACGAGGTGGTCATCCAAGGCAAGGGTTTGCGGGGATGGCAGGAGCCTGATGATGTGCTCGATTGTGTGCGCTCGGGAACCACGATGCGCCTGATCACCGGGTTGCTCGCGGGGCAACCCTTTTACACCGTGGTCAGTGGTGCCAGCCAGTTGCGGAGGCGTCCGATGAATCGCATCGTCACTCCCCTGCGACAGATGGGAGCGCGCATCGAGGGGCGACAGTCTGGCCGCTTCCCGCCATTGAGCGTCTTGGGAAGCGCGCTCCACGGTATCGAGTATGTCTTGCCGGTGGCCAGTGCCCAGGTGAAATCGTGCCTGCTGCTCGCGGGGCTGTACGCAGAGGGGCAAACCACGGTGACCGAGCCCGGGCCCTCCCGCGACCACACGGAACGCATGCTTCGGGCACGGGGCGTTGCCGTGAAGAGCCAGAACCTGCGGCATACCCTCACGGGACCGGTGGCGCGTCTGGCCCCGCTCGACACGATCATCCCAGGGGACTTTTCCTCGGCGGCCTACTTGCTGGTGGGTGCCCTGCTGCGTCCGGATAGCGAGGTCCTTCTGCGCAACGTGGGAACCAACCCGACGCGGACCGGCTTGCTAGAGATTCTTGAGAGGATGGGAACGAGGGTCTCTCTGCTCGAACAGCGCGACCAAGGGGGCGAGCCAGTTGCCGATCTTTGGGTGCAGAGCCAGGGGCTGCGCGGATGTCAGGTGGGGGGAGACATCGTGCCCCGCATGATCGACGAATTCCCCATAATGGCTCTAGTGGCCACCCAGGCCCAGGGCACCACCCAAGTCCGTGATGCCGCAGAGCTCAGGGTCAAGGAGACGGACCGCATCGCCGCAATCGTGAAGGGACTGCGTGCCCTCGGCGCCGATATCGAGGCGCTCCCGGATGGGTTCGTCGTGAATGGGCCCACGCCACTGCACGGCGCGACAGTAGACTGCGAAGGGGACCATCGTGTGGCCATGACCCTGGCCATAGCCGGATTGCTGGCCGATGGAGAGACGACCATAGTGGGAGCTGATTGCATCGCCGACTCGTTTCCCGGGTTCGTGGACCGACTGCGGGCTTTGGCTGAAGGAGCCCTGCCGTGAGCCCAGAATCCTCTCGGGTCACAGACGGTCAGCATCATCCCATCCTTTCCGGTCACACACAGATTGTTGGGGTGATCGGCTGGCCTATCGAGCACAGCGTCTCGCCACCCATGCACAATGCGGCCTTTGAAGCCCTGGGGATGGACTGGTGCTACGTGCCTTTTCCAGTGCATCCGGCGAACTTGAAGGAGGCAATAGCGGGTGTGCGGGCGCTGGGGTTGCGGGGGATCAATGTCACCGTGCCCCACAAGAAGGGGGTCGTGGCCCTGGCGGATGAGCTCACCCGGGCAGCCCGCGCGGTGGGCGCTGTGAACACGGTCATCAGCAGGGGAGAGGTGCTGGTTGGCCACAACACGGATGCGGGTGGCTTTCTCAGGGCTTTGAGAGAGGCGGGCTTCGAGCCGGAGGGCTGCTCGGCTCTGATCCTGGGGGCAGGCGGTGCCGCCAGGGCGGTGGTCTATGCTCTGGCCGGGGCAGGTGCCCAGGTGGTCATCCTGAATCGGACTCTGGAGCGCGCGCAGGTCCTGGCCGCCGCGTTTGCCGGAGTGAGCGAGACGGCGCACCTGAGAGCTGGCCCCCTGAACGAAACGAGCCTGCGAGTCGAGATGGCACGGGCGAGCCTGGTGGTCAACGCGACTTCTCTGGGCATGTGGCCTCAGGTCGGGACGACGCCCTGGCCCGATGAGCTTCCCTTCCCCTCTCATGCGCTGCTCTTTGACCTGGTCTACAATCCTCGTGAGACGCGCCTCATGCGACGCGCGCGCCTCGAAGGTGCGCGTGCGGTGGGAGGACTGAGGATGCTCGTGCACCAGGGCGCAGAGGCCTTCGCATTGTGGACCGGGAGGGAGCCCCCCGTCGAAACCATGTTCGCGGCCTGCTGCGCAGCCCTGCGAGGAGGAGAGTAGGATGTTGCGCTTTCTTACTGCCGGCGAATCTCATGGCCCCTGTCTGACGGCGATCGTCGAGGGGCTGCCGTCCGGCCTGGTCATCAGAGCCGAGGATGTGAATCGACATCTCAGGCGGCGTCAGGCGGGCTACGGTCGCGGGGCCCGCCAGCGCATAGAGCGCGACGAGGTACGTTTCCTGGGGGGCCTGGTCGGGGGCAAGACCATCGGGGCGCCTCTGGCCATCTTGATCCCCAATCGCGACTGGGAGAATTGGCGTGACCGCGTTGTTCCTCCCTGGACCAGGCCACGCCCCGGCCATGCGGATCTGGCGGGAGCGCAAAAGTATGCTCTGGACGACATGCGCCTGGTCGCTGAGCGAGCCAGCGCGCGAGAGACAGCGGCCCGGGTTGCAGTCGGCGCGGTGGCCAAAGTCCTGTTGAGCTGCGTTGGCGTCGAGATCGGCAGCTACGTGGAGGCCATCGGTGAGGTTGCCGCCAGCCTGGCGAACGTGCCCTTGGCCCAAAGGTTGGCACTGGCCCTCGAGTCCGATGTATCCTGCCCAGACCCGGAGGCAGCCGCCCGTATGCGAGCGCGCATCGACCAGGCGCGCGCTGAGGGAGACTCGTTGGGAGGCATCATCGTGGTGGTGGCCTTGGGCGTCCCCGTGGGATTGGGCAGTTATGTGCACTGGGATCGCCGGCTGGACGGCCGCCTGGCCCGGGCGGTGATGGGCATTCAGGCCATCAAGGGAGTGGAGATAGGCCCCGCCTTCGAGAACGCGGCCCTGCCGGGCACCCAGGTGCACGACCAGCTCTATCCAGATGACCGCCATCCCAGGAGACGTACGAATCGTGCCGGGGGCCTCGAGGGCGGAATGAGCAATGGCGAACCCATCGTGGTGCGGGCGGCAATGAAGCCGATTCCCACGACGATCAAGCCTCTGGCAACGGTCGATATGGCCACTGGCGAGGCGACAACTACCGAGTACCAGCGCTCCGACGTATGCGCCGTGCCCGCTGCGGCAGTGGTAGGAGAGGCCATGGTGGCGTGGGTGCTGGCCGAAGCCTTGATCGAGCGCTACGGTGGCGACGACCTGGGAACGCTGGTCCGTCGCGTGGAACTCTCCGCCAAGCACCCCGGGCAATCGGGCCTTGTGCAGAGCATCCACGAGGAAGGTGAGTGATGACCGCGAGCAGGCGCAACTTTGTGCTGACCGGGTTCATGGGCACGGGCAAGAGTGCGGTTGGCCAGGGCGCCGCCCGGTTGCTGGGGCGTTCCTTCGTAGATATGGACGAGGTCATTGCCCAGCGGTGGGGCATGAGCATCCCGGAGGTCTTTCGACGACGTGGTGAACACGCATTCCGGCAGAGCGAGCGAACCTTGTGCGAAGAACTGAGCACCCAAGAGCGCCTGGTGATCGCCACCGGGGGAGGAGCCCTGATCGATCCCCATAATCGCGAAGCGATGGCGCGCAATGGTTGTCTGATCTGCCTTGACTGTGAGGAGGACGAGCTACTCCGCCGCATCGGAGGTGACACTGGCCGCCCGATGCTTAATTCTGAAGACCCCGAGCAACGCCTGCGCGACCTGCTTCGCTCTCGCGCCAGGGCCTACGCCGAGATCCCCCACCACGTTGACACCACCGCGAAGCCTCTGGATCGAGTGATTCGCCAGGTAGTCGAGCTCTTCCGCTCCCAGCCAAGGGCATGGCGGATAGCCACGCCCACCGGCACCTACCAGGTGCATCTGGTGCCCGGTGGGCTGGCCCACCTCGGCCCGCTCCTGCGCATCAGGGGCGTGGCAGGCAACCTTGTGGTGGTCAGCGACGAAAACGTCTGGCCCCTCTATGGAGACAAAGTCCTTGCTTCCCTCCAGGAGAGCGGCTACACGGCCGCCCCGATCGTGCTTCCTGCCGGCGAGCAGCACAAGACGCTGGATACCGTGAGAACCCTCTACGATCACTTTGCCGGCTCTGGTCTCGACCGGGGCGCAGCCGTGGTCGCCCTCGGGGGCGGGGTGATCACCGACACGGCCGGCTTTGCGGCAGCCAGTTTCATGCGCGGGATTCCCCTGGTGCAGGCGCCCACGACGCTCCTGGGAATGGTGGATGCCAGCATAGGCGGAAAGGTGGCGGTGGACCATCCCAAAGGCAAGAACCTCATAGGCGCCTTCGTGTGGCCGCTGTTGGTCATGCTCGATCCTAACACGCTCGATACCCTTCCTGACCTGGAGCGTCGAGCAGGCCTGGCCGAGGTCATCAAACACGGCGTCATCGCAGCCCCGGACCTGTTCGAGTCGTTGGAGCAGGGAGCATCGGAGAGGGACTTGCGCTGGATCATCGAGAGGGCGGTGAGAGTCAAGATCGACGTGGTGGAAAAAGACCCATACGAGCGAGGGCGCAGGGCCGTTCTCAACCTTGGGCACACTTTCGCCCATGCCTTTGAGGTCCTGGCAGGCTACCGGCTGAAGCACGGTCTTGCGGTCAGCATGGGCATGGCGGCGGCCACACACCTGGCGCGGATTCGCGGTTTGTGCTCGCCCCAGGCCGGCCAGCGAATCAGAGACGCCCTCCGGAACAATTCATTGCCGACCGCCTACGAAGCTTGCCTGCCAGAGCAGGTCTATCATGCCATGCGAACCGACAAGAAGCGTCGTGGGGCGTCACTGCGCTTTGTGTTGCCACGGGACATCGGCGACGTCATCATCGACGCAGACGTTCCCCGTGGCCAGGTGATCTCAGCACTGGAAAGGATGCGCCCATGAGCCTTCACTATCTGGTGATCCATGGCCCCAATCTCAACTTGCTGGGCACTCGTGAGCCAGCGGTCTACGGCAGCGACACTCTGCAAGACATCAAGCGGCGCCTCGAATCCTGGGCCGACAACGCGGGGATCGGTCTGCGCATCATCCAGTCGAACCACGAGGGGGAGATCATCGATGCCATTCACCAGGCCCGTGAGTGGGCAGCAGGCATCGTCATCAACCCGGGTGCCTACACCCACTACAGCTACGCCATACGCGATGCCATCGCCGGCGTTGCCCTGCCGACCATCGAGGTTCATCTATCCAACATACACGCTCGCGAGGGGTTTCGGCGCCGATCTGTGATTGCAGCGGTCTGCCGGGGGCAAATCTGCGGCCTGGGGTGGCTGGGCTATCGCCTGGCACTGGAGGCGCTGGTTCACGTGCAAAGAGAGCAGACTGATAGGCAGCAGACGTAAGACAAAACTGGTCGCGCCCCTGAAAATGCTGGTTTATTGTTTCCCGTATGGGTAATATGGCCGAGTCCAGAGATATTCTTGTACTGTCCCCAATTTGTCCAGCTAACAACTAAGCTCAACTGCCGCCATAAACCACAGCTCCCCACCGTCAACTGCAGCGCTTTGTTAGGTGTTGTTATTATGTTCCAATGTTATGACTACATTTCCCTTTTTGTGCCCTTTTTCAACATACCTGTGAGCCTCGGCAATTTGCTCCAACGGATAGCGTCTATCTATGACCGATTTTATCTTTCCCGCCTCAATAAGCTCCTTAAGCTCTTTGAGGAAGATTAGACGCTCTGGAACGGGTCGAAGGCCTGTGGCCGAAAACTTTACTTTCTTACTGCCGATTCTTGAAGTCCATAACATTTGAAGCATAATGGCCAGAGTAGGGACAGTTGTAAGATAGACACCTTTTTGCGTTAGCGAGCCTTTGCAACGTGAAAATGAACTCTTGCCTACCGTGTCAAAAATAGCATCATAGGTCTGGCCGGTTTTGGTAAAATCCTCTTTAGTGTAATCAATTACCTTATCGGCACCAAGAGATTTCACCAATTCTAAATTCGTGGTACTGCATACCCCGGTAACTTCCGCCCCAAAGTACTTGGCAAGCTGTACCGCAGAAGTACCTACTGATCCAGAAGCGCCATTGATAAGGACTTTTTGCCCGCTCTGAATATTCGCCTTATCTCTAAGGAAATTCCATGCTGCTAATGCCCCATCACAGACGGGGGCGGCTTCCCCATAGGTCATATTGGCCGGTTTTATTGCCAGCACCCCCTCTTCAGGCAGACATATGTACTCGGCATAAGCACCAAAACTTATCCCGGTAGATCCAAAAACTTGGTCACCTTCTTTAAATAGTTTCACATCTTTGCCTACTGCCTCAATTTCCCCGGCTAACTCAGTCCCTAGTATAGGGTTCTTTGGTCTTATGAGACCAGTGAAAAATCTTGAAATAAATGGGTCACCCCTTCGATTGGCGCAGTCAGTTGGCGTTGCTGTTGTCGCATATATTCGTATCAGTACTTCATTGTCCTTGGGAGTAGGTTTTTCTACCTCTTTGAGCTGAAGAACATCCGGTGGTCCGTATTCTGTGTATACAATCGCTTTCATGAGTATTCCTCCAAGATTAGTTTGATGCGATCATTTTCAATATAGTTCACTACAATCTATCCTATAAGTTTGCAAAACCTAACGCCTGAGCTGCCTGTCCTGGCAAGCCGCCAAGCTAGGCCAGGGAGGCGCCGCCCGGCTTCGCTGCGCAAAACGTCACTAACTACAAAGTTTGAGACAAAACGCGCCGCCGATTCCTCCCGCCCGAAAGGGCGGTCGCCTCACGAAGATCCCGCGTTCTTTGCGGGGCAGCGAAATGTCAGGTGGCGCTTTGTCACCGATTTGTCCCAATGCTATACAATGGCTGAGTATGCCGAAATCGGAGTATTGGGTCAGGTGTGAGCCGCCCTCTCCAATACTCCTACTCGCCGTTGGGCCTTGAAGTCGAAAAGCTTGTTGCCTGTGTGGTGCGGCACGAACGCGTCCGGTTTTTACGCCGCCGCGCTTGAGCTACTGCGCAACATGATGATCCCCAGCCATATACACCACACGATCTTACCCAGCCCAAAAACGACCGCTAGTGCCAGAAAGAGAGCCGGGATAGTTGAGAGGAGAGCCGCCACACTGATCACCACGCCAAGATAGTTCAGTGCCCTGGGAAGCTCTCCTGCCCGCAAAGCTACCCAACTTACCAGCAGAACCCATGTGCCGCCTAGAGTCTCACCACTTGCACCGCCTAATCCATCAGCCACAGATCCAATCGCCGCCCAGACTGTCGCCGCTTGAGCCGGGTCTTTGCCATAGAGATCGACGACGGTCGCCATGCCGACGTTTGAGATCATGCCGCTGGCAGTGACCACGGTAGCCCAGATAAGCCCGATAGCGGTCGCCATCTGCATTATTGCTGGTGAGCCGTCCTTCAAGCGCCCGTAGAGCGCCAGCGCCAGGGCAGCTTGAAAGAAGCCCCATACTATATAGGCGATCAGGTTCAATATGTACAGGAAGGCCTGGTTGTCCACGACTTGAGCCACCTTCTGGACAGGGTCGACAACATCAAAAGGACCCACTATCAAGATATAACCCACCATAGCAAACAACATTGCTGCTCCCGAGTACAGTGCGGCAACGCCGCCCATCTTCTGTAACTTCTTCATCATTCATCTCCTTTGATTTAGAAGAGTTATGAACTGTTAGACAATTGTC
>SDBU01005657.1_pt1 | contig 14892 bp, 17 predicted proteins | sample 2277071 | NCBI WGS metagenome assembly SDBU01 (sample SAMN10397929, study PRJNA504765) | marine sediment metagenome | isolation source: marine sediment core GS08_GC12, 126 cmbsf | place: Arctic Ocean: Gakkel Ridge, Loki's castle | collected 2008
GTTTATAATAGAAGTGTTCTGGGTCATTTGCTAGAGAGGTTATTTTTACTAATGTTTTCCACCCTTCGTCGTTTTTTGCATATAACAAAAAGTGTGTTAATTTTCTGTTGGTGTTGTCGCGAATTGTTGGATCTTTCTCACAAATATAAAATTCAGTGCCAAGTAAAGGCATGAGATTTTTTTTGGTCATTTCTTGTAAAAATTCTATGCAACCTGATATAGACCCGTGATCTGTAATTGCTCCCGAAGGTGCTTGAATTTCTATTAGTCGTTTTACTATATCTTTAGGTTTTGCTGTGGAATCTAACAAAGAAAAATGCGAGTGGCAATGAATGGGAATATAATTTTTCATAATCTTATATATTTTTCTTATTTTTATAGATTATTTCACAGTATTTTAGGAATTCATCTAAGGGAAAATCTATACTCACTAACACGAAATCCTTTAGTTCGATATTCTTCAATAGTTTGATTTATGCCATTACTTTTAAGCTCAAATTCAACCTGCTCACATTGTGTCATTTCACGCTTATATCGACTGTTAAATAATGGATTCTTAAAACTATTCTTACCAAAATTACACAATCTATGACATTTCCAACTCTTATTTAATATTGGAATATCTGTGTTTTTAATTTCATTAAATCTTTCTTCAATAATATCCTCAGTACGTTGAAAATCTTCTTTTGAAAAGTTTACAGTAAATGGTCCACCATCTCTATTATAATAAATAGTCATAATGACTTGATCTAAAAACGGATAAGTTTTATGTATTGCATAATGGTAGAGCCGGAGTTGAAAATCTTCTTTACTAAGAAAATAGTTTTGATCCTTCTTTTCTCCTGTATTCCAATTTTTCCTTTGACCAGTTTTCCAATCTATTACTTCATATACTTTTGGCGAAATTTGTGTTACTAAATCTATTGTACCTTTAAGTCTTAAAAATTTATCATTGTCGTAGACCGCCCATGGCTGTTGTATTTCAAAATTAAATGATAGTTCTGGTTGAATAATATTTCTATTTAGCGGACTGAACTGTTTATCATCTAAGACGGTTTGAACCCATTTTATACAATCTTTTAGATCAACACTGCCCCATTCATGATAGTTATATTTTTTAATGTAAAAATTATATATTTCTCCTATAATTTCGCCTACTTCATAACGATGAATAACTTTTGTTCCAATAATATCATCTTTGATAGTTTTATTATCTAATTGATCTGCTTGTTTAATTTTTGCTATAATCTCTAAAACTTTATGAACAATAGTGCCTTTAACAGTTGCTTTATATAATTTACCTTCTCTACCTAATATATAATTAAAAAAGTAACTTTGAGGACAGAAGTCCCATTGACCAAAAGAAGATGATCTAAAGAATGTTATATCCACATTATTACTCCATTGGTTCTAAAGCTGGTAATAATCCCCAATCAAACAATACCTTGTGAATTTGTCCACAATGGGCAGTAATATCTCCGTGTCTATTATCTATTACTGCATCAAATCCTTCAAAATCATCTAATGCCTTTTCAGAAGCATGACTATCTTCTTCACAAGGATCTCTTAGCAGTTTAATTACTTTTCCGCCAGCTTTATGAATAGCTTTAACTTCATTTAGAAAACGGCAGTCAGTAACAACCGCCAATATTGTATTATCTTCATTGATTCTGCGTATTGTTGCATCAACCCAAACATCTGGATACATTTTACGGAAAATGTTAGTTCCAACATGTTGCATAACTTCGCGAGCAGTCATAAAACCTTCTGGGTCACCCCAGGGTAAAAATCCTAACCTTTGTTTATTAGAATCTGGCATATCTTGCCATTTTAATTCAGTCAAACTATTCTTATCATCATCTGTTCCGTAACACTGTTCATGTGTAAGTCCTAATATCTTGATACATACTTCATTCTTTAATAGATCGGCAAAACTATAAATTTTTAAGTATGGATCTAAATATTGTTTTTTAAATTCGTCTAATGTTGGATTACTACGATAGATGTCGAACACTCCACGACAATCCTCTTGTCCCAATAGGTCGCTAATTTGTAACTCTCCTTTATCGTTAATTTTCATCTTTTGTCTTACTACTCCCAAATTTAACATGGTTAAACCGAGAAGATAATTGACCGCGGTTGTTTTCCCGCTTGATTTTTTTCCAGCAAAAGCTATAATTTGACTCATAATTAAAATACCTTTTCTATCTTTTTTATATGTGGAATAATTTCTTGTTTAATTTCATCTACCGTCATAGCACCAACATCTTTTTTATTGATAATAATGTTGTAAATATTATAAATTCTTTCACATTGTTTTTGTATTTGTGCAGCAGCTTCTTGCCCAGCTTCATCATTATCCATCAATAAAATTAGAGACATTGCTCCAGAACTATCAAGTGTTGCTCTTTGTCCATCACTTAGACTAGTACCAAATAAGCCAACACCATTATGTATACCAGCTTCTTCTAATTTCCAACACTCACCAAGACCTTCAACTAATATTCCTACATGAGTGTCAGAGATATGTTTTTTAGCTTTCCAAAAGTTATATAAACAATTTCTACCAACAAAACCGTTACTATGCTTCCATTTTGAAAACCTAAACTTATTTTCTTCTTTTGGGCAGCTATTGTTTGGATTATGCCACGTCTTACATTCATTACATTTTTCATAAATAGAACGTCCAGTACAACCAATCATATATTTATAACTATCATCGTAAATTGGCACAACAACACGATTATACATTTCTTTTTGTTTATTTGTACACAGGCCAACATCATAATTATTAAGAATTGTTTGGCTATATCCACGTCTAAGATAATAATCTGCTGGAATTTTTAAAAGCTTTCTTATATTATCACGGGTTATCATACCATGAGGACTTATAGTTTTACCCTGTTGTATAATATTGTTCATATAATTTGTAAACCTTTTTTTCTCAATTTCTACTGAATTGATTTTCAGTTTATCATAATCCTCATTAATAAAGTTCAAAATAAATTCTATTGTTTTCGAAAAGGATATAATTGTATCATCTCTTTTAGACCAGTTACACTTATTTCTTGATAAAACACCTCGAATAAAACCAATAATATCTTTGCCAAATACCAACTCACAATGATGTGTTCTACATTTCCAAATAGATATCGGTGTATCTTCATTATGATATATATTTAGTGCGTTATATTTATCCCCACTATGAATTGGACACATTCCATAAAATTTTATTCTATCTCTTTTAAGATCTATATTGAAAAATTCTAATAATTCTTCCAATTTTTCAGTTATTTTATTCGCAATCACATTTAATTTGGCTTCATTTTGGTATTTAGAATTTAATATTTTTGTTCCCATTTTGTTGTCCATCAACTATAAATCCTTCATTTGTTTTAATATTCGATAATTCAAACTTTGTTTTACCCTCAACCATTTTAGCACACCATCCATAAAAATGACAATTGATATAATTCATATCCTCTAAACCTTCTCCATGACGTGCTACAACCGGAACAATTTTACAATTTCCATTTTTCTTTCCATCTTCGGCTAATTCTTCATCAGATTTTCTTTTTAAAATTGAAAAGTTAGAACACAACCATATAATTCTATCAGAGCCACTAGCAGCATCAGTACTTTCTTTTGTAATACCGTCTCTATTTAATTGAATAAAAGCTAATATCGGAACTTTATAACGAACTGCAAAATTGTGTAATGTTGTCATCATAAAACCAAGCATTTGATATTCTTGTAGGTTATTTAATCCTCCAGTATCCATTAATTTAAGATAGTCATAAATAATTACACAATCTTTAGCGACACCATCATCATGTAATCCAACATCTTTGATCAACCATCTTCTCATTAAAGCTAATTGATCTTCAAATTGACGTCCGGCAATACTTTTGTGAAAATATGGCATCTTATCAATTTTTTTAGCCATATCAAGTACTTTCCATTTAGTATCAGGTTTTTGTGAAAACTTGCCAGTTTCTATTGTTTCAATATGAACTTCTGTTAACATTGCCAAAATACGATGTATATGATCTTCTTTTGTCATTTCTGTATCAAGATTTAATACCGGAATAGATAATTTATTAGCTATGTGTTGCCCAACATTACACCCAAATGTAGACTTTCCAGCTTTAGGTCTTGCACCGATAACATTGACTGTACCCTTTCTAAGTCCTCCTCCAATAGATTTGTCAAATACTGGGAAACCAGTAGATACACCCATTTGTTCGACAGGGTTTTCTGATAAGTGTTTTAAGTATTCTGATATATTATTACCGAGTAAACTAGATGCATCTTCTTCATCGTTTAATAAAGATGAAAAATCTAAAATAGCATCTTCTGCTAAACCAAGAATATTTGCTAATGTTTCATCGCCGGTAACATTTAATAATTTATCTTGTGCGTCTCCTAATTGTGTTTTTAATAATCTTGCAATTTCCAACTTTCTTAGCTTACTAGCAAATTTTTTAACATTATTCTTGTCGACATGTAAATTTAAAATAGCGTTTAAATGATTAGCTTCATTTTTTTTATAGAAAAATCCTGATAAACCAACTTCTTGTGCAGCAGAATGGATAGATGGTAAATCTATTGTAACACTGTCGTCTTTTTCAAGAATATATTTTAAACATTTAAAAATACATGCATTTGAATCTATTTCAAAAGTATGCTTGCCAATAAAGTCGACAATGTCATAATAAACACTACTACCATGATGATATATTCCAGATAACACAGCTCTTTCTGCGGTTGGGTCACTTAACATATTTAACTACTCTTTCATATGTGTTAAACAATTGTCACATGTATATCTTACTTCATGAGTACTTGGATCACTTATTAATAAAGCAGGCGAAACATTATAAATATTATTACATCTATTACAAGCTACTTCAATTGTAGGGATGCGTACTCCACGCTCCTCTGATATATTTTCTCCCCATAATTGTTTGTCAATTCTACTATCTTTTTTATGTAATTGATTCCATTTTTTTTCAAAAAACAAATTCGGTCTCTCTTTATTCTCATATCCATGTGTTACAGGTTCTGTCGTAGTTCGCCTGCTTTTTCGCTTAATATTCGGTAGAAGATTATCAGATTGTAGTGGATTTTTATTCTTTTTAATACTCTGTTTTTGAATTATATCTGCTTTTAGAGGTGGTTCGTCCAAAACCTCATTTTTTTCTTCTGCATCAGACATATTTAAAAAATTTCTAATGAGTTTTAATTCTTCTGGAGACATCTCCTTTAAGGTTGTGAGTAAATTACTCATAATTACTATTTCCTTGGGCTTTGGCATATTTATTAGAAGTCATAGACAAAGATAATGAGTGTAGAGAATTAGTAATAGATTGAATATTAATCATACGTTGTTCTGCATAATTCAAAATCTTATTTAATTTCTGAAGATATTCATCTTGTCTAATAATATGAGATATTTTTATATCATGTTTCCAATAATATTCATTATATTTTGAAAATTGTTTTGATGCTCTATAATTTATACAATGTTCAGCCCAAACTTTGATACCACATTCTTTATTATATAAACGCTGAACATAATAGGCAAATTGTTGTAATCTATAAGCAATTTGGGAACAGTCTTGAATTGACAACCTTTCTATTACATCACGCCCCATCGTTAAATATTTTTCTAGTTCAGATGCTTCGCCAGGCGGCATTAAAGAGGGTATGCCAATTTTTTCTTCATAATCTTTTAATAAATCTGTTACTTTTTGTTGATCTTGTTCAGTTGAATCTATTTCTCCACTCATCTGTTGTCTCATTATATAATAATGTTATTAAGTTGATATTATTTAATTCGCACCATTCTTTTTTTGCTTTATCGTTTTGTTTTTGTCTAATAAATCCTTGTAAATCGTGGTGAAAAAATGGAATAAATTGAAAATGTTGTTGTCCCTGAACTTCAATAGCGGTTTCTCTCAAAATAATATAAAAATCAAAATACAGAATTTCATGATCGCGTATTGGTATTGGTACTTCTTCTATTATTTTAAATGTTGGAAAAAGTTCTATTAGTAACTTTTTAGTTGTTAAATGTAAGTTAGATCTTACTGTTCTTCTAAAATTTGCAGATAATAATTTTCCAGATATCTTCCAATTTTTAGACTGTCCATTTAGATCAATTATTCGCATAAATTCATCATTTGTCTGACAGATTTATTAAGTTGATTAAACAAATCTGGACTATCAATTAATATTTGCCGTGCTTTTTCCGATCCTTGAATTTTTTCTTTGCCAATTGTATACCAACTACCACCTTTATCTATTAATGATAAATCAACACATAAATCTAATATTTCACGTTCTTTATCTAAACCATATCCATATCTAAACATTGATGTTGCTTTTTTCCCAGGTGGTCCTATTGGAGACGCCGAACATTCCCAATGTATCTCTTGGCCAATTTGTGTTTCAGAAGACATCCATGGTTTTTGATATTTAGCCCACATCTTAGTATCGGCTCGATATTTTAATTTTTTACCAGAAGCTTCTATCCACTGTGACATACCAAGTCCTTGATTTGCCATAACATGTGTAACACCCATCACTATACTATCGTTGACTGGCAAAACATTACTTATGCGTCTACAAAATCTAGCTAGTAATCCTCCCGTATCATCTCTTCTTTTCTTACCAACTTCTGATGCAAATTCTTCTTCGGTACATAACATAGAGAAAGAATCAAAGATAAATATTCCTCCTGGTTTTTCATTAATTAATTTTTCACTAATATCAATATAATTTTCAGCAGTTAAGATTCCTCCTGGAATAGACTCTATACATGTAAATCGATCTTTAGATGTATCTAAATGTAGTATACCAGCTAAATCTCTAGATTGCAACCTGCCCTCAATATTGAAGAAATAAACATGACGACCTTCTTTTGGACATAATTCGCTAATATATTTTTTATCTTGTGCTATACCAGCAAAATTTAAACACATACTAGTTTTACCAACTTTTTCTGGTCCTGTAATAATTACTAAAGACCCTTCTTGAATTCCTCCACCAATCATCATATCAATTGCAGGACTTGTTGGAATCACCACTCTTTTTTTATCTATAATAGATTTTCCGCTATGTAAAATTTTACCATACTTCTTGATGATAAGATCTTCAATCCCTGAATCTTTAGTAGGTTTTTCTTTACTTTTTGATTCTTTTAAATCTTCATCAGGCTTATTCATTGTTATCTAAATCCATCAGTTTGGTTATACTACTTTTTTGAACAATATGTCGACGAGGTTTTTGTGTTGTTGTATTTCTATAAATAGGTTGCTGATTTTTCACAATCTTTTCTTCTTGTTTTACTAATATATTTTCATCTTTAATTATTCCAACTAACCATGGGGCATATAGAGAATAAATATTTTTGGCTTTATTATTTTCTAATCCTCTAATAATAGCTTTTTCATCAAATTGTTTCAATAAAGTGTAACACTTTCTTAATTGAGATGAGTAGAATTTTTTCCATTCTGGCAAATTCCAAAACTTAATTGGTAGTGTGGTTTGATTATATGTTGCTTTTTTTTCACAAATTAATTCAAGGATATATTGTGCAGCAGTGATGTATGAACCTGGTGAGTATTTAGATGGATACTTACTCTTTTGGGTTTGTTTTTTTGGCATTTAAATGTTCCAATCGATTAACGCTTAAATATTCTGAAAAGTTTTTTTGTTGAATTTGTATACATAATTTATTACCAAAAGTAAATTCCTTATAAGGTTTATGTTTTTCAAGCATTTTTTGTATATTAAATGTATGTATAATTCCCCATCGTGTATTGACTACATCAATCTTTGTTGGATTTTTGTCAATAAATCCTGTACCATAAAAGATTAAAATATTTGCTCCAACTTTTACATATTGTTGTAAATGATAAACTTTAAATGTCCACTTGTTTGTTACAGGACTATTTTTAATATCATATAATCCAGTAAAACCACCAACAGTTATTTTATAATCAGGTTTACACCCGCTTTTATCAAGAAATTTACCTGAGTTATCTACACCGTTATTTTCAATATAACACGGCTTATTTAAATATTGACATTCTTCTTGAAATAACTTAACTAAGAATGCTTCTTTTTTAGTTCTAGCTTTTATATCCTTTTTAAATTGTTCTACTGTACGTGTGTCTTTACGAAAATTTATACTACTGTTCATTTTCCATCCGTTGTTCATTAATATTCCACAAAGCATTTTTTGAAAATCTAGAAGAAACCTTTTTACTTTTCAGTTTTTCATGCATATAATCTCCACGAGCAGAAGCTGCTGGTGTGCTAATAGAAACAATGGGTTTATCATCTGTTTGAGCCGCACCCTTTTTAAGATATAAATCTCTAGACTTTGAGTTTCTTATACGATCTTCATCTATTACTGCATTTGGTCGTGCTTCTATTTCTTCTTTTGTTACTCTTTTATCCATAGATGATGCTTGAATACTAGCAATAGTATTATGAATAGAGTCTAATTCTCTCTCAACATAATTTTGTATTGTATTTTCAGTTCTACCTAAATTTTGAGCAATTTCATTTATACTTTTTTTATCATGTAGCATACCTTGAATTGCATATTTTTCAGTATTGCTTAATCTACCTCTTGTCATTATATCAACTCTCTTTCTGCATTTTTTAACCATGCTGGATTCTTGCTGTTTAAAAACTTCAGATAAAATTCAAAAATTTTTGGTCCAACTTCACGATATTCCCACATGTTACGACTTGAACCTTTCCCTTTTCTATTATGACGTTGCTCTTCATATAATCCTATTGGGTTAAGCAGTTCTCCATACGTATTACGTTTAACAAAATATCTTTTTCTATTACTTTGTATAATAAAATAAGCACATGCTAAATCTCTATTTTTAGATATAGTAATAGTGCCATCATTGTCTTCATCATAAAGATATGGATATCCTTCACAATCTTCTTGCCCATTCAAATTGACTTTATTATCTTCTTGACCACTTAGACAAAAAGTAAAGGGACCAATATTTTTTATTTCATTTGCTTGTTCAGATGTTTGCTTATTTTTATTAATAGGCTGAATAGCATTTGTTAAATCTGAGTCTCTAATTCTATAAGGGTTGAATTTAGTTTGTTTGGTTGATTTTTTTACAGGCATTATTTATTTCCTCCTTAAATTTATCGGCTTTCTCTATACAATTTTTGAAATTTTTTCCTACAAGGGTACATAACATCGAATCTCTTGCTGTCAATGATCCTTGCATTAACCCTGCCGAATTCATCTCGATCACTTCCATTTTGATTAGAACCATCACTTGGTGAGGTGCTTCTTTTCGTAATCGCTGTTTATTTATCTGCCAACTCATTTTTTATACTTTCTTTTACGTTGTTTTTTATATGGTTCTTTAATACCATCAGCATTCTTCTTCACACGACTCATTCCAGCAGGAAGATCTTTATTAGGTTCAACATTTTTATACGCATTATTCTTTTTTATCAATTCTTTTTTATAATCATCACTAAATCTACTATCATTACGTTTTGCCAAATGTCCTAATTTAATTTCTCCATCTCCTAATTTTACAGACACGTATATATTATCTGCTTCATAATTTCTATTAACAACATTATTACAATGTGGACATTTGATTTTACTTTTTGGATATTGTGTCATTGTCATTTGTTTAACAAACTCATGACCACAACCAAGCTTGGAGCTACATATGAAGGAATATTGAGGCACTATATTATACACCAAACTTTGATTTTTAGGAACATTTAGACCATTGACATTTACTACATGTCAAACACCCATCAATTCTTACAATGTCTTTACTATGACATGTTGGACATTGTATACCAGATTCTATTGTACCATCTTTTATATATTTTTTAAGTGTGCGAGCTACACTTTTAGCAAAATTATTAATTCCACCAGCTTTGTCTCCAACCTGTTCTAATTGTTTAACAATAAAGTGCATATCTGCCCCATGTCGTAATGACATAGATGTGAGACGAGTAATAATATCTTCCATTTCATCTGTAGATGCTGTAATAGGAGAAAGTTGAACATCTGAATCATCAAATTCTGCAATATAATATCCTTGACGTTTACGAATAATCTTACCGCTTTGAACTTTTTTAGGTAGAAATCCATTTTTTCCAGCAAAAACTTCATATGGTTCATTATTATTAAGTAGACCAACTAATATAAAATAGTCACGTCCATTTACAGTCGTGTGATGAACATTACAAGGTAATACACGAGGTCTTTTTGGTGCTGTTGTTGGTGTTATTTTGGAAGTGGAAATATTCAACCATTGCCATTCGTCATCTGTAAAATTTTGTCTGTGTATATCAACTTTTTCTTCTATTAAATTTTGTGCTAAAAGACGAAATGGAATAGTGCTAACAATACCATACATTTTTTTGTCTGGATAGCCTGTAATACTTTTAACATTCTTTTTTTCAGCTTCTAGTATAAAATTGTATACATTTTTCCAAGTAGAATTAGACGGCAAAGTATATGTTACTGAAATTGAAGAATCTATATTCTTCATCAACTGACTCATTAAATCCAACTTTTTCTTATAATCAATTTTTTCTGGTGGTATATATTTAATATTAACACTATCTTTATGTTGATCTATAAACAATGCTACTTTATTACCATATTTTCCATCCCAAGAATCTTTGATTGTATCACTTTGAATATCAATTGGATATCCGGCTTTTTCAAATAACTCTCTTACAATTCTTGGTACGCAAAAATAATACTCGTAATTCCCAGACATTCTCGTTCTTTTCCAAAAATATAAGCCAAATGGGGGTTCTACACCATAAGACATAATAGCTCGTTTGAACATTAAACTAAGTGTTCCATTTGGAGCAATTGAACTACATGTAATGTTTCGTAGGTGTGTAAATTTAAGACCTTGATCCATCATATGTTGAATGAATGGAGATTGTTCTAATTTTTTACGATTAAATAATCCAAAGTTACCCTTTTCTTTACCAAGTGATATAGAAGATTTATATAAATAATAATTGTATCTTTCTACAAATAAACTAACTTTGGTATTTCCTTCTGTATCTCCATACTTAAATCCACCTTTTAACAACCATTCTGCAATATTGGTAATACCTGCACCGGTACGTCGTAATTGTCTAATAGCTATTTCTTGTTGTGGAACTGCATAAGTTTGATTTTTTAGTTCTAGCTCGTTGACATTATCAAGAAATCTATTAATTGAAGGTCCAATTTCATTTAACTGTTGTTCATATTTTTCTTCTTTTGGTGAAAATTTACCCATATTTATAGAACTGAGAATACATAAAGAATCGGCAGAAAGATATTGTTCAGAGTTTTTTACAACAATTCCGCCATTGACTACAAAATTATGATTGTCTTCCACCTCGATATCATAAAGTTCTTTAACTATATTTAATTGTTCTATTTTTATTAATTTAGCTTGTGTTACAATAGATTTTTCTTCTTCTGTATTATATCTATTCGAAAAAATTTGAATATTATCTTGTTCTGTTAATTCTATTGCTTTAATATATCCACGATTAGTTATTAAAATTGGATGATCTTCTGAACATTCTACATTAAATTGTTTATAACTATTTTCTAATGTAATAGAAATTGTAGTATCATTACGCTGTTGCCAAATATTAACTAATTTTTTATATTCATAAATATCTTCTTTATGATTATAACTTGCAATTAACAAAGAATGTCTTGGATATTCATTATGTAATCTATGTAGTTCTTTAATAGATATCGATCCATTGTTAGTTAAGACTTTGGTTGTCCCAACTAAACAACAAGCGTTAGTCCCGACTATTTTTGAATTATAAGTACTATTTTTATCATACACATAATCTGAATTTGACCAATATCGTGCAATATCTATATTTTGTATTCCAGGTTCTGCTTGACGAAGCATTGCTTTTGCTATTAATTCAAGTATTTTACGAGCTTTAATTACTTTAGATATCACTTCCTCTTTTTTATCGTGTGTAGCTAAATAATAATATCTTGGTTTTGTTGGTAAAGACTTTGTATCTATTTTACAATTTATTCCAGCACTTTCTTTATCAATATAAACCTTTTGACCTTTTTTAACTTTTGGTATTGTAAATTTTAATTCCCAATCATCATCGTTCTCGATTGCGGTATAGAAGTCGTTAGTACATTGGACAGACAAGTTGGCATTTTGTATTTGCGTGAAATCTTTTTTACAATCTATAAATTCTAAAAGATCAGGATGGTCACAAGAAAGAGAGACCAAGAGGGCAGGAACGCGACCTGAATTTGATACTAATATATTATTAGCTAGAAATAAATGCTTATCATCGTCAACAGTAAGATCATATGTTTCATATTTATCAATATATTCTATTGATTTAATTTTTTGAATATATAATGGACATTCTTTATTAAAATATTTTATATATTTAGTATCCGATAAATATTCATCACCATTAATATCTAAATAATCATTATATCCTTTGATAATTCTACCTAAATATGGTGTTTTTAATCTATCATATTTGCCACTTAAATTTCTTTCTTGTATTTTAACAGATGGCACTTTGTTTTCTAAAATTGATACAGATTTTTTACCAACTATTGATAAACGCCAATATCCTTTTTCCTTGTTTTTTACTCTTAAATTACTAATTATAGAACATTTTGCCAATTCTAGTTTAAGATCATAAAGAAAATTATAATCCTTTAACATCAAATCTATATTTTTCTTTGCTTGTGAATTATGCCCATCTGCATCAAATAATCCAGCAAAAAATGCTAAAAGTACACTATTAGGAGATTTTTTAATTATATTTGGAAAAATAAGATGCCCGGCTTTATTTTTTTTGAACCCACAATGATGAAAGAATTTTGTTAACAATTGATTGATATATACAATCTCACAATTACCATCACCTGGTTTACAAGAAAGTCCATAATCTCCTATATTCATGTCAAACAAATGATATAAACATTGATTAATTTTTAATTTTATTTCTGGTCTTTTATATCCAATAGTTAATTCTATATGATTTTGAGTTTCACAACCATCACCATACATATAACCCATTAAATAACCAAAGTGTTCATCTATAATTTTTGGTAATTTTTTTGATTTCGTTAATCTATTACTATTATTGTAAGTGCTAATTGGATATCTAAATTTATATACATTTGTTTTTACATATTTATTTGTAGTGATATTAATTCGTTTACTAACAATAAAATCATCAACTTTTATATCTTTTAGTGATTTTGTGTATACAACTTTGCCATTTGTTGTTAAAATTTTATGGTCTTCGCTTAGTTTTAAAACATCTCCGTATTGTGTTGTTACTTGATATATTTTTTTCTTACCATTTTTAAACCAATTACAAACTTTAACCCATTTATTCTTACCGACTATACTACATGATAATTGTTTATCAACTATTTCTTTGATAGTAATATATCCATTTTTGGTTAAAACATTGGTGTCTCCATGCAAACATTGACCAACAAAATTCCCCAAAGAATCCAAAAATTTCATCCAGTTAATTGATCCGCTACTAATCTGTGCAGAGTTGGATAAAGACGAATTTTTCGGCCTTAAACGTGAAAAATCAACACCTAATCCCTGTCTATAAGCAGCACATTTAGCAGCTTTATAAAACATATTTCTAATAATGCTCTCTAAATTGTCCCATTCTACTTTATCATCTAGTTTACCCATATTAATAGCGACACAATTACCAAGCGATATTTTCTTTCCAGATCCTGCTCCTTGCATAATACTTCCAGCAGGATGCCACCAATCATTATATATTTCACTAAACCATCTATTTGACCAATATTGTCGTAATTTGGGAGTCTCTTCTACACTAGCAACTTCTTTACATACTCGTTTAATTGCCCCAACATAAGTTTCATTATCATAAATCTTATATTTACTATTAAAAGCATTGATACTAAAAACATTTCCTTCAAAATACTCTTCTGTTGTTTGATTTTTAACCCTATTAAATGTAATATATTCTTCAGACGGTAACATTAATTAGTATCTCCATACATATTTTTAAGAATTTTACTTGCTTGTTCTTTACTTGCTGCACTATCGTCTATTTTACTACGTTTTTTTCTTCTATGTCCTCGATTTCTATTCCAAAATTCAGATATTTTGTCTGCTTTGTCTGAAGATATATTTTTCTTTTTGCCAGTTGGATTGCCATACATATCTAATATATCTATAACAATTTCGAAGGTGTGAGAGTTGTTAAAATTGAGCATACGGGAATATATCCTTTTAGTTAGTTTTAATTTTTTCAGCTAAGAGTATTAACCAATCTAGTTTTGGTTTAACATAAACAAATCCCATACCAGTTCTTTTTATAAACTCTTGTCTCCATTTATCATCAATAACCGATTTATCATGTGTACCATGTGTATCTACCATATACACCATAATTATACCATGTTGCCACATTGTATACAAACAATGATTACAACACTGTCCTGTTACATATGCTATTCCATCTGTTGGTTTATGTACACAGTTGGCAATTGCGTTTTCTTCTGAATGAAACATCCAAGGATATTTATCTGGTCTTGTTGTCGGTAAATCACTGTCGTCAATGTTACGTGGAAATCCATTATAACCAAATCCTAATGGACGATGGTTTTGATCTGTAATTATACAACCGTGCTGTGTTTGTTCATCATGGCTTCTTTGTGATATTACAAAGGCTAAACCAATATAAAAATCTGTCCAATCGGGGCGTTCACGCATTTATTCTTCCTTCTTTTTGGAGTGAGAAAAAACAGTGATCTTTACTAAGGACAAAGCTAAAGATATTACAAATACTATG
>SDBU01005658.1_pt1 | contig 14889 bp, 11 predicted proteins | sample 2277071 | NCBI WGS metagenome assembly SDBU01 (sample SAMN10397929, study PRJNA504765) | marine sediment metagenome | isolation source: marine sediment core GS08_GC12, 126 cmbsf | place: Arctic Ocean: Gakkel Ridge, Loki's castle | collected 2008
ATCCGCCTCAGCTTCGGGGCGACATCGCGCCGTAGCATATTGATTGTTTGCGCATTCATCCACGGGCAAGCCCGTGGTCTTCTGCGAAGGCGGATAAAGCCCCTTTGATTGCAGCCTCTAAGGCCTTGAGTTCTTTCTCGAGGTTTTGCAGTGCTTCTTCCGCTTTTGCCAATCGTCCTTCCTTTCCCATGACCTCTAATCCATAGGCTGCCTCAAACGCTTGCTTTGCACCAAAATTGCCCACAGAGCCTTTCAAGCCATGGGCAGCCTGCTCCGTAGCATCTGAATCATTGTCCGCAATCGCCTTTTGGATCCGGGCTATGTAGTCAGGTAAACTTTCCAGAAAGAGATTGGCAATCTCCTTAAAAAGCTCAATATCTCCATCCACTATCTCCAAAGCCGCAGACAGGTTGAACACATCCGTCGATGACATATTATTCGAAGAGGAGAGTTCTTCGTCTTTGTTATCCGGCAATCTGTGGCCCAATTTCTCGATCACTGCAAAAAGCTCTTGGGGCTTGACCGGCTTTGATACATAGTCATCCATCCCTGCAGCAAGACATTTCTCCCGGTCTCCCTTCATGGCATGGGCTGTCATGGCAACGATCGGAATCCTCTCCGATCGAGTCGAACGCTCGTTAGTAGAAACCACATGTTCCGTGGCCGTAGTGGTTTGAGCTTTTAACTCCCGTTCGCGGATGCGACGGGTCGCTTCAAATCCGTCCATCTCCGGCATCTGCACATCCGTTAGTAGAAGATCAAACCTCTCTTTATCAATGGTCTCGACAGCTTCCCTTCCATTTGAAACAACGACAACCCGGTGCCCCCGTTTTTCAAGCATCTTCACGGCCAGTTTCTGGTTGACCAAATTGTCTTCGGCCAGCAGAATATTAAGCCTTCCTCGAGCTTCCTGAATTGTATAGCGGGTAATGATGGAGTCTTTTTCGCCAGGGCCATGCCCTATGGCCATCAAGATGGCATCCAGGAGCTCGGACTGCTTGACCGGTTTCAGCAAGTATCCTGATATCCCGACCTCTTTGCATCGCGCTGCATCCCCTTTTTGTCCCACTGAGGAGAGTAGAATGATGCGCAAATTCTGTCCGTACGACCCTTCCTTGACCCTCTTTGCCACCTCGAATCCGCTGAACCCGGGCATCTGTAGATCCAACAACAAGAGTCGATAAGGTTTTCCAGACTTAATTGCATTGTTCATCTTAACGAGTCCTGCCTCCCCGTCAGGGGCTTCCTCGGGCAAAAGACCCCAGGAAGACGCCATTTCCCGTAGGACTAAGCGGTTGGTCGCATTGTCATCTACGATTAGGACCCGCATACTTGAAAGGTCTCTCTCAGTCAGAAGCCCTCGTTCTCTTTTCTCTGCACGGCTCACTGTGAAACGGGCCGTGAAATGAAAGGAGCTTCCTTTTGCCGGTTCGCTTTCCACCCAAATACGTCCGCCCATCATCTCCACGATCTGCTTCGAAATGGTCAAACCCAGCCCCGTGCCCTCATACTTTCGCGTATTCGAGCTATCCACCTGGGAGAAACTCTCAAAAATGTCCTCTAATTTGTCAGCCGGAATCCCAATACCGGTGTCTGACACCGTACAATGCAAAACGACTGAGGCCTCCTCTTCCTTCTCCATGCCCACCCGGATGACCACCTCGCCTTTTTCAGTGAATTTAATTGCATTGCCTGCCAGATTAACGATAATTTGGCGCAGACGAGCAGGGTCACCTGACAGGGCCGTGGGCACATCAGGTTTGATGTGGAAAGTAAGCTCCAGGCCCTTATAGTGTGCTCTCACGGCCAGGATATCAGCGGCATTTTCCAGGGCCGTGCGTAAATCAAAGTCCATCTCCTCAAGCTCCAGTTGCCGCGCCTCGATTTTTGAAAAATCCAGAATGTCGTTTATGAGAATAAGTAAAGACTCAGCAGAGGTCTTCACCATACCTAAATATTCGCGTTGTTCATTAGTGAGATCCGTGGTCAGAGCCAACTCCGTCATCCCAATGATTCCGTTCATGGGAGTACGGATCTCGTGGCTCATGTTGGCTAGAAATTCACTCTTGGCTCGGTTTGCTGATTCAGCCTCCATAGCCATCTGATTGGCCTGTTCTATAGCTTGATTGAGTTGAATGTTCTTCCTTTCCAACTCCCGATGAGCGGCTTCAATCTTTTCCTGGGCGCTCTTTCGCTCAGAAATATCCCTCGCCACCCCTATGGCGTTCCATGCCCCTCTTATTTTGACCGATGACACGGAAATCTCTACGGGAAATTCCTTTCCTCCTTTCTTAACGGCCGACAACTCAAGCGTCTTCCCAATGACAGGGCCTTGCCCTGTTCCCTGGAACTTCTTGAGCCCTTCATAGGCACTCTCGTGGAAGTTTTCGGGCACAATCACTTTGTGCAGATTCTTACCGAGTACTTCTTCTCGTTTGTAACCGAATATATTTTCAGCAGACCGGTTCCAGAAAGAGATATTCCCTTGATTATCCAGGATGACAATGGCATCTTGGGCCGCGTCCGTGATGTTTCGGAATCTCTCTTCGCTTTCTCTAAGCGCCTCATCTACCGACTTGCGCTCGGCAATATGCCCCAATCGCTCGGCAATTTCTTTAATGAGATATCTTTCTTCGTTCAAGAAAGGGCCGTCATCAGCCTCTGGTTTTTCCTCCAGATAACCGACTTCCAGAGTGCCGATCGGTTTGCCATCCACAAAAATGTCGGATGTCTTTTTCCAGCGGGTTTCACTGAAGTTTTGTGTTCTGTAGTCCTGACCTTCCAAGTTGAGGCGTGCACAAGTGACTTCCGGATACTGCCATGCAGGAGGAATGAGATTAATTGTCCCCTGAAGTATCTCTTCCAGAGAAACGCCTGGCTTTTCAACAAGATCAGAAATGCGATAGAGGCACTTCAGTTCTTTAACCCGCTCACCGAGGGCATGCGTCTTCTGGCGAAGTACCTCCTCTGCCTTCCTGCGCTCGGCCACTTCTCGCTGGGCCTCCTCGTATAGTCTCTTGTTCTCCAGAACCAACCGTTGTTTTTCAAGGACATCACCGACTTTTACCAACACCTCATCGATGTTGAATGGTTTGGTGATGTAGGCTGATGCCCCCTCGTTCAGGGCCTGCATCACGGTTTCCATGGAGGCATAGGCGGTAACCATAATCACCACCATTTCAGGGTGCATTTCTTTCAAAGGTCCCAGCAGGTCTACCCCTTCCATATCGGGCAGCTTAATGTCCAAAAAGGCCACGTTGAAGAATCTCTCCTGTGCTTTTTCCAACGCCTCCGTGCCCGTGGCAGCCCCCTCTACTTCAAAGCCCTTTTTGGTAAATATAAGCAACAAGGTCTTGAGGGAGCTCTCGTCGTCGTCAATGATCAGGAGGCTCTTTTTCTCATCCATCTCTTCTTACCGTCCTCAACATTATCCTTTGGGTTTTGTTGCCAATTCAAGCGATCTGTCTTCTGATTTATGTAGTCTTGTTCCTTTGTTCCAGTTTTCCAGCTCCTCGCCGGATCCATGATTCTGAAAGGGCAACCTCCTTGGAAAACCCAAAGTCATCTTGGACATTTCCGATCCCAAACTGATTTTGTGGACATTCACAGGGTCTAAGATACCCTTGAAAGAAAGATTCTTGACAAACTCCGAAGAGACCTTTCGGTCCATTTTATCAATAGTCCTTTCGGTCGTAACGATTTGATCAGGCTCTGCAAATGAACACAACCTTCTGGCCAGATTGACCGCGCTGCCGATAACGGTGTAATCATAACGTCTTCTTGAGCCAACATTCCCTATGAACACCTCGCCCGTGCTGACACCAATCCCGATTCCAAGGTTTTCAAAAGAAGAAACCCCTGCAAATTTATCTTTTAGCCCTTGAAAAGCATTTACCATTTCCATCGCAGTCTTCACCCCACTCTCACTCGAATTACGCAGAGCGATGGGGGCGCCGAAGAAAGCCATCACCTCATCGCCGATAAACTTGTCAATACTCCCCTGGTTATTGAAGACAGTTTTGGTCATGGCACTGTAATACTCATCCAAGAAATTCATGATCTCCTCTAGTCTAAGAACATTCATCATGCTGCTGAATCCTCGGATATCTGCAAACAGAATGGTCATTTCCAATTTTTCTCTCATCCTGTTTGGTCTGTCCCAGTTGTCTGTCTGTTTAATCAGTTCCTCGACAACTTGAGGTGAATGGAACTGTTCAAACATCGTCTGCAATCGTACGCGCTCGGTCTTTTCTTTCGAAAGCATGGAGTTACTTATTGCTACTGAGGCGTTGTTAGCAAAAATGCCGATTAATTTCAGGTGGGTTTCGGAGAATGTCCTGTCTCTATTTACCAAATTCACATTCAGCACACCGATACTTTTGTTATTAATCTTTAACGGCACACACATTGCTGAACTGATGCGCCTATTCTTTTCCTGAGTCCCCGGAAATTCAGCAGCATCAGCCTGGCCATTCAGCAATAGAGGTTTATCGTTCTTAACGACCCACCCGGCTACGCTTTCCCCCATCGGGACTAAAGCATCTTTAGCAAACTCACTCCCCTTCCCGAAAGCCGCCTCTGTTTTAAGTAATTTGGAATGTGGATCAAGAAGCATTATCGATGATTGATCTGCCTTGAAACAGACAAGTATCTCCTGTGCAATGATATTCAATATGTCGGATAGTCTCTGTTGAGAATTGATGACAGAACTTACCTCGAGCAGCGCCCTGAGGGTAGTCACATTCTGGCTTAATCCGTATGCAGTCTCTTTTTCCTTAAGAAAGGCTCGCGTAATATGAGATAGCTTGCGTTGTTGAGTGATCATGTATGAACAGAAAAGCAGTACAAGTATGGCCAAGGATACAGAATACTTATAGGCATGGTCCGAGAATATGATGCTTTGCGTATTATCTAGAAACCCCAGGAACTGGAGAGCCAACAGCGTCAGTGTCAGGAGAAGAATGATAGCGATTGCCAGCAATATCAGTTGCCAAAGCCTCTTCTCAATCTTGTCGATACGCCCTGCTTCAATTTCCACTTTGCTCATGGTTCACCTGTCATTCGTCACGGCCTTGTTATGAAAGAGGCCCATTACTCCCAAGTCCTGCCGTTTTGGATCAGCTATCTTAAGCCGATTCACCAGCCCCTTGACCGTAACGTAGGTCTTTGGTTCAAACGACTCCTGGCTTCCTGCTTCAACGCTCACCGGTGCCGTCTGCCTAAGCCATATCCATTCACCGTCCAACAAAGCCTGGGCTTGAGCATGAACCTTGTTCGACCTTGTGCTGTAGCCGATGGCAATCCTGACGGGACAACCAGTTAAGTCGCTGAAGGTCATGGCCTGATAAATTGCGTCATGGCGGCAGACAGGCTGGACGGACGTAGCGCAGCCTATCAACAGACCGGCGAGAACAATTCCTGTCGGTGCAAGACCAATAATCGCGGTTATCAGACGACTCTTTTCTGACATCATGGGCTTTCTCAAACGCCTTACAAAGCGCTAATTGTGCTATCGTATTACTTTACCAAAACATGCCAGAATGCCCCGCCCGGAAGAGCGGGGATGAATGGCATCCTTATACACGGTAGTATGTGAGTCCCGCCAAAGGCGGGAAGCCGACCCGCAACGCAGCCATGGGGACTTAGACGCATTTTTGAGGTTGCTTGTAGTCTCTTTGTTCTCATGATCGGGTTCACATTGCTGCTTCCCATTCCTTCCTTGCAGTCTCTAACTCCCTCGCCATACTACTGAACTCCTGATGTTTCGTGAGCAGCTCTCTGTATGCTGTCTCCAGGTTCGTTGTGTTGCTGACAAGAGCCTCCTGCAGTTCCTTTCTTTTTGAAATATCTCTTACGAATCCAACTGCCTGCCATGCTCCGTGAATCTTGGTGGAAGACAAAGCAAGCTCTATAGGGAATTCTCTTCCGTCTTTCTTCAGCCCGACCAATTCAAGGGTTAAGCCATCTGAAAAACCTTCTTCCGCTACCTTGAAGCGATCAAAACTTTCCCTGAACCGCTTCTTGTGGCGCTTAGGCGCAAGCAGGGAATACAGTTCTTTCCCGATAATTTCCTGGGCCGAATATCCAAACAACATTTCTGCTCTGTCATTCCAGAAAGAGATACTTCCCCGGTCGTTTGTCATGATAATCGCATCTCGAGCTGAAGAGATTATCTTTCTGAATTTCTCTTCGCTTTCTCTCAGTGCGTCCTCCGCCCACTTGCGCTCGGTGATGTCGACCCCTGTGGTTATGACATATTTGACTATGCCATCGTCATCCATGAGTGCAGTGTTTGACCATGAGATCAATAGACGACGCCCGTCTCTAGTCAGCCAGTAGTTCTCGAATTCATCAGGGAACTGCCCGGCCCGCATCTGCCCGAAGAGGGCTTTGACAGGCTCAATTTCATCTGGAATCAGAAAGATATCCCAGATGTGCTTGCCCATAACGTCATCAAGGGAATACCCGGTTGTTTGCTCGCACTTCTTGTTGAACCGGACGATTCGCCCTCGCCTGTCGAGAACTACAACAAAGGCGCCCACAGTATCGAGGACAGCAGAGATGAAGTTGTGTTCTGCTTTTAGTGAGTCCTGTGCTGCCTTCCGCTCGGCCAGCTCCTGCTCGACTTTGCCATACAGCCTTCTGTTCTCCATGACCAGGCGCTGCTTTTCAAGGGCCTCTCTCACTGTGGCCAATACCTCATCCATGTTCAGGGGCTTGGGGATGTAAGCATACGCCCCTTCGTTCATAGCCATCACCGCTGTTTCCAGAGAGGCATGGGCGGTAACCATGATCACCACCATGTCAGGATGTATTTCGTCTAAGGGCGCTAGTAGCTCCACCCCTTCCATGTCGGGAAGCTTAATGTCCAGGAGCGCCACATTGAAGAATTGCTTGCTTGCTTTCTGTATGGCCTCTCGACCTGTCCCCGCAGTCTCTGTTTCGTAGCCCTTCTTTTCAAATATGAGCTTCAGACTTTTGCAGATGCTCTCATCGTCATCCACTATTATGATACGCTCTTTTGCCTTCATCGTTTCCTTCCTATGCCCTTCCTGGGTGGTTGACTAAACCCTTTAGTTGCATAAACAACATGGCAAAAGGCTCTAAAAACCAACAACAGCCTTTCTCCGCGAGATTTTGGAACGATTTTGTGGAATTCACTTCGGGTGATATCCAGAAAACTAGAAAAACAGCCACGTTGTTTACCCTTCGGGAAAGCCCGCCAGAGGCGGACAGCCTCATCCTTGAACGCCTTGGGTCTACAGCACCCTCGGCTTTTGCAACGTTAGTGTAAAGATTTTTCAAAAACTGTTTGACGAGTCTGTTTTGGCTCCCTCGTCAGGCATCATAACAACTGCGCCACTCCTGATTTGCTTTACTTCTTCAATAAGACCAATAACCTGTTCCATGTTCAACGGTTTGTGTAGGATCCCCCGAGCTCCTACTTGCAGTGCCTCCCGGATGAACTCCTCAACCGAATAGGCGGTCATCATCACCACGACTTCGGCTTCAGGCCTGATCTTCTGGATCCTTTTGTAGGTCTCCACGCCGTTCATGAGAGGCATTTTGACGTCCATGAATATCATGTCAAAGTGCCTTTCGCTGACCCTCTCAATCGCCTCGGGCCCGTCCTTGGCAGTGGCAACCGAGTAACCATTACGAGTGAGGACAAGAGACATGCTTTGGCACAGGCTGGTATCGTCATCCACGATCAGTATGCTAGACCTCTCTTTCATGATTCATCACCCTCTCCTGCTTGAACGCCTGACATCGGGGTTATCCTCTACTCTCGTTCAATTAAAGATTCAATAGGTCCAAAATCCTCAGATTGTCCCTTTTTCTTCTCAAAACAATCATCATGGTCATCGATAAGCCTACTAAAGGCATTCATGATTTTCCTGCGCGTATCTTCCTTGATTGCCACATCAGCCCTGAGCATTAAGTCCACAGAATGCTTGAGTTCTTTGAGGAATCGCATGTTTACATTGACATTGCAGGCTTTAAGCAAAGGTCGATTCTTCACGAGGCAATCCAGAATCAGAATCAGATAAGGTGTGGCTTCGACCTCTGAAGGTGAAGTTTGCACCTGACGTGACATACGATCGATCATCAGGGAATGCCGACTGTCCGTTATCTCTTGTTCCGGATGTTTTTGAGTCACTTGTTTCACCATACTAAGTTGCTTGAATTGGGTGCTGGGTATCGAGTATTGAGTACTTGGTACTGTTTTCTGCAATATGCAAGTTGTACTCGTAACCTATGATCAATTATTCAAACTTAAACCCCTCCTCACTTAGAACGTGCAAACACGCATCCACCACTTCGGGGTCATAGCGTTTGCCTTTGTTCCGTGAAATTTCATCCAATGCCTTATCTATACCTCGAGCAGGTCGATAGGGTCGATGAGAGGCTATGGCCTCAACCACGTCAGCCACGGCCAGGATCCTTGCTTCCAGAAGAATGTTTTCACCTGAAAGTCCTTGAGGATATCCGGAACCATCCATCCTTTCGTGATGTTGACGCACCATTTGAGCAATCGGCCAGGGGAACTCTATTTTATTCAGCATCTCATAACCGGCCTGCGGGTGGGTCTTAATGAGACTCAATTCAATGTCAGTTAACCGGGTCGGTTTGCTCAAGATTTCAGCAGGTACAGCTATCTTGCCCAAATCATGAATTACTCCCCCCATGCGGATTCCATCGATCTGATCAGCAGAAAGGCCCATTTGTCTGGCTATGGCACAGGCCAGGTTGGCTACACGCCGCTGATGACCGGCAGTATACGGATCCCTCTTTTCTACTGTCACTGCCATGGCCTGGACTATCCCCTCAAGGGCTCCTCGTAACTTTTCAAGGCTATGTTGAAGTCGTTCTTCAGCCCGATTCCGCTCAGCAAGTACGGCACGTTCCCTCAGAACGCGCTTCAATCTAACGATCAACTCCCTGACGCCCGCTGGTTTTTCTATGAAGTCGCTGGCTCCTTTTCCTATGACCGCCTCATATGAAAAGTCTTCTATATAGGCAGTCATGATGATGATGTCGGAATCATATTTCTCCTTTACGATCTTGGTTAATCCGACCCCGTCTATGCCTGGCATCATGATATCAGTTATGACCACATCCACATTCGTTTCCTCCAGGAACGTCAGAGCCTCTTCACCATTCCGTGCGATCGAGCATTCATAGCCGGCTCGTTTGATTCCTTCCCGGGTCACATTCCGGACGGCCTCCTCGTCATCGACTACCAAAACATGGATATGATTAGTTCCGGTTGTCTCTTTGTCACCCATGACTTTTTCCTGTATTTCCAAAGTCATACCACAGATACCTACCTTCATCGCACGGAAGCAGTGCTTTGAAAATTATCGCGTATACCCTGAGTTGTATCCGAGAGATGAGGTTTTCCTTTTATTCCTTGAGCCGAAATGTCTTTGGCGGTTTCCATCTCCAAACCCACTCCTTCTTCAATCACGGGAAGGTACACGTTAAAGGTGGAACCTTTTCCGAGGGTGCTGTTAACAGTAATCGTGCCTTTGTGGCTCTGTACAATCCCGTGGACCACAGCCAATCCCAGACCGGTTCCCTCGCCCTTTTCTTTGGTCGTGAAATACGGTTCAAACATCCGTTCCAGCACCTCCGGGGTCACCCCATGGCCTGTATCGGTTACGGTCAGTCTCAAGTGGGTACCGGAATTCATGCCCGGGTGTTCGATAGCAAAGTCAGAATCAAGCTCCACATTGGCCAGGCTGACCTCCAATATCCCACCCTTCTCCCGCATCGCATGGCCCGCATTGATGCAAAGGTTCATTAACACCTGATGGATCTGGGTGGGATCTGTCTCAACGACTCCGGTTTCGGGTTCTATGTGCTGGCGGATCTCAATGTTGGAAGGCAACGATGCGCTGAGCAGTTTGAGGACTTCTTCAACAATGGTGTTGATATGCATCGGCTTTCTTTCTTCTGCTTCTGTCTGGCGACTGAAGGTCAGGAATTGCTTCACCAGACGCTTTGCTCGATGCCCAGCCTTGACAATCTCCTGTAATTTCGCATGTAATTCGGAATCATCTTCAACGTCATATATTGCCAGCTCCGCGTAGCCGATTACGGCGGCAAGGATATTGTTGAAGTCATGTGCTATGCCTCCGGCCAGGGTCCCAACAGCTTCGAGTTTCTGGGCCTGGCGGAGCTGAGTTTCAAGGCGCTTTCTCCCGGAAATGTCGATCACCATTGAACGACTTTCGATGACATTGCCATCACGGTCCATGACTGGTTTAACAGAAAGACTTACCGAGACGGAGTGTCCGTTCTTGTGTGTCATCTCCAATTCTACGTCCCGCACTGATTCACCCATTTTGAAACGATTGAAGACTTTTTGTACTTTGGACATATTACGTGGTGTGTCAGCGTATAGATCGACAAATTTCTTCCCCATCATGTCTTTGGTATCATAACCCAGCAATCGCAGGGCTGCTGTATTGCACATTTGAATTGAGCCATCAGCCGCATTCACGGAAAAATAGGCATTAGGTGCATTCTGGTACAAATCACGGTAGCTCTCCTCACTCTCTCGAAGTGCCTCCTCTGCTGTTTTACGCTTGGTAACGTCGCGCAGCGATGCGAGGTAAACCCTTTCCCCCTCCCACTCAGTCCCCACCATCCGCATTTCTGCAGTTGCGATTCTTCCGTTCCGAGGGACTATATCAATCTCCGTGTTTTCACCGAGAGTCATAGGGAACCCAAAGACTGTATTGATGAGTTTTTCGGTTTTGCACTTGAGTAGAGTTCCGGCCGCCGGGTTGGCATAACGCACAATTCCGTCATGGGCCACAACGACTATGGCGTCAGCATTCCTTTCTATAACCTTGCGGAAATTCGCCTCACTAACTCTTAGCGCCTCTTGAGCCCGCTCGCGCTCGGCCAGTTCTCGCTGAGTCTCCTCATACAGCCTCCTGTTTTCAAGGAGCAGGTGCTGTTTTTCAAGGGCATCCCCGACTGAGGCCAGCACCTCATCCATATTCAATGGCTTGCGAATATACGCGGATGCACCTTTGTTCAGGGCACGAACAGCAGTTTCCGTGGATGCATAGGCGGTCGCCATGATCACCACCATGTCAGGATGCACCTGATTCAAGGGTTCTATTAAGTCCACCCCTTTCATATCAGGCAGCCTTATGTCTACGAGAGCCAGATTAAAAAATCTCCTTTGCCCCTTCTCTATCGCCTCTTGCCCTGTTCCGGCTGTCTCCGTTTCATAGCCCTTTTTCTGAAATATCAGCGACAGGCTTGTGCGGACACTCTCGTCATCATCAACGATTAAGATACTGGCTTTCTCGCCCATGTTTCTCCTCAGAAACCTTGTTGAGTTGTTGAATGGTTAAGTTGTTGAGTCGTTAAACAGCTAAACGGTCTTTCCGTCGTGGAAGAAGTCCCCCGCTCAACTACTCATTTAGTACCCATGCATCATCCAGCAACGAGTGCCTAATCCCTCAATTGCTAAATTCGCAATTCCTAACAACCAGCAACCCGTAACTCGCAACACGCAACTCGTAACACGCAAACATTCCCCAATTCCTCAATCCCTAAATTCCTCAATCCAATCTGGATGGTCAATGGAACACTTTTGAATATCCCTCAAGTACCACCAACCATACTTTTTCCTTGTTGCTCAAGTCGCCGATGATTCTTATGACAGGCGGAGGATGAGTCTTCACCATAGTTGGAGTAGCAAATATCCTGTCACTTTCAGCCACTTCAGGATTCTTGATGACATCGATGATCTCAAGGAAATACTGATCTTTAAACTCGTCCTCCAAAAGGCCCCTAAAACTGTTGAGGGCTCTCACAGAAAGAGGTGTCTCGCCGGCAACATAAAGTTTGAATCTATACATGTCGTTTCTTGTATGCTCCATGGCTTATCGGGCCTCCAACAAGAACCTTTTGTGTACTCTGACCTCTGGTCGAAACTACTAGCCGTCTCAAAGATGTGGATCAGGGTTCATACCTCGCACCCCGTTGTTCTTAAAATGATACGGGCCCCTCTAAGACACTCTTAGTGACCGTAACAATATGATCAGCACTGACAGGTTTGCGAAGGAGCTCAAAGTCTATTCCATCTTTTTCAGCAGCTCTTAGTCCTTCAAGAAACTCCCCTTGAAAGGCTGTTGCGATATATACAGGCGTGTCCTTGTCCATCTTCTTCAGCTTCCGCAATGTTGTGACCCCGTCCATCCCCGGCATTCTCAAATCAAGGAAAATCAGATCATAGTCCCACTTCTCGTGCATCCCGATCCCTCTTGCACCTGATTCAGCTGTGTCCACGTGATATCCCGTATCCTCAAGTCCTAAAAGAAATGCTTTCCTTATCGCCTCGTCGTCATCAATCACTAGAATGCGTTTACTCATTAAACGTCCTCCTAAACATCCGACCATTTACGGCTCTTTCACATGTGATGCTTCCAGCCTTTTCGACGTAGTCTCAATCCCAGTGAGGGAATGAGCGACTTGTTTCCGATCGATTCCCCGCCTCAAGGCCGGCCTGTTTGCCCGTGAGCTTTTCGCTTGATGCTGGGGAGCGTCCAAAACGTTCCACCCGGGCTGATACAAAGCTTCTCCGAAATCCCTCAGTCGCTCTATCCCGTAGGGCTCACCGTGGCGATAAATGATGACTTGTTGACTGCTCGAAAAGGCCTGTTGAAACTTGTTCTTTACTTGCGATTCCCTCAAATTGAGGGGAGAGCACAGCGGGCATTGGCCTTTGGGCGTGACAAGATTCAGGAACAGTACGGGTACACTGATCCCCATCCGTTTGCAGGCGGATACCAGGTCTTTCGTCTCCTGGAAGGCCATCTCCGTCAGAATCGAAACAACATGCAATGCAGAACGGCTCGGATCAATCAACAGGCTGCGCAGATGCCTGAGTTGACTGGACATGTCCATCAATCGTTGGGAGATTTTGGGAAGTCGAAAGATTCGCTTATAGTTGACGAATATGTGAAAGAATACGTTGATCCATCGGTCGATGAGTTCCGGAAGCTCTAAGAGCCGCAGCAGATGTCCTGTAGGCGCCGAATCAAGGATCAAGAGATCGTATTTTCCTTTTGCCAGGAACTTCATGGCCAGACTGAGAGCCATAACCTCATCCAGCCCAGGAGGAGACAAGTCCATGATATGTTCCATTATCTTGCGGTCGAATGTCAGATCGAGGTTTGGCGAAACGGCCTTCAGGCATCTTCCCACCTCATCGACATACTGATTTTTCAGGGTCTCCAACTCTGCACGGGCATCCATCTCCATGACCGTGAGCCCTGGCCCCACGTTAATCGGCTCAGGACCGATTTGTGTCTTCAAACAAGCAGACAGCGAACGGGCTGGATCCATGGAAAAGAGAAATACCTCCTTACCCTTGAGATCATCTGCCAGACGAATAGCTGTGGCACATGCAAGCGTGGTCTTTCCAACCCCGCCCTTGCCGGCAAAAAGCAGGAGAGTTGTCTCGGGCATAGGTAAATCGGCAGGTCCCTCAACCCGCAAGGACTGATGTAATTGCACATTGTGGCCCTCCCCGGTTGGTCCCCCGATTGTGTCCGGGTCTGAGTTGGGAATTGAAGGTTGGGGATCTTCAAACGGGAACACACTCGCCCAGAATGCCTCGAGAAATCTCTGGCCACGGGTCTCTTTGGGATAGAGGGGAACACCCCAGATAGAATGCTTTAATAGACTGTTGGAAAAGCTCTTTAGTTGCTTTGTCTGTCGGACGCTTTCATCCAAACAGAAGGCACATGCACGCTCCGGATACAGCATATTGACTACAACGTCCGTAACAGGCACCTTTGATCGCTGCAGTTCGTCCAAGAACTTCACTGTCTCACGGACACACATCTCATCAGCGATCATAACTGGTATGAAACCGCAACGAACTGGGTCGCGTAGCAGGTTTTCCATCTGTTTCACCGAACCACGCAACTCCGACAGGAATTTATCGAGTTCATCACGACGATAGGATCCCGTAAAGAGCCGCCTCATATAACGCTGCTTTGCCAACAACGCATCCAGTCCCTCGAGCCATTGCCGTATCGACTCCGGCATAGCCAGCAGGCAAAGCGTGTGGCCGGATGGCGGTGTATCGACCACGACAGCGTCGTAACACCCATCCTCAACCAACCTGCAGATCTCGAGAAAAGCAATAAGCTCGTCCAGCCCGCGCAAGGAGAGATCCAAGATCTGGTTGATCTCTTCGTTATCCAGGAACGTTCCACGCGACGCGATCTCCCGGAATCTCTCGTTGTGGTTCTCCTTGAACGTTGCCAGATATTCACGTGCATCCAGCTCAAGGACATCCAAATTCTGCGGAGGGACAAGACCGTCCATACTGTCAGCCAGAGAGTGGGCTGGGTCAATGGAGGCAAGGAGGAAATTTGCCTCTGAGTAACATCCTGCCAAACTCAAGGCGGTCGCTGTGGCACACGTGGTCTTGCCAACACCGCCTTTGCCCCCAAAGAGTAAAAGCGGCCGATAATGTTTTTGCAGAAAAAGCGGCAGCCCTTTATCGTTCTGGCTCATCTTCCTCCGGCGGTTAGTCCTATAGCTTTCTCCCACACTGTCACGGCTTGTCTGCCTCGAAGTTGTGCTCGAGGGTGCCTTAACGCCAAGAGCAGCTGAATCGGCCCCAGCGTAAGGAGAACACCCTGAGATAGATTTCGATTGATTGGTTCACTCCCCACGCACCTGGCACTGCCGAAAGGCAGGACGCCTGTCCTTGGGAGTGGGGAGACCTCACAACTTCGTTTGCCGTGCTGACCATATCTGATTCATGTATCATTTCACTGGAGCAAGCCTCGCGCCACATTGACAAGAAATACCGTATTTCTCGCAAGCCTTGGAAAATCAAGG
>SDBU01005659.1_pt1 | contig 14888 bp, 14 predicted proteins | sample 2277071 | NCBI WGS metagenome assembly SDBU01 (sample SAMN10397929, study PRJNA504765) | marine sediment metagenome | isolation source: marine sediment core GS08_GC12, 126 cmbsf | place: Arctic Ocean: Gakkel Ridge, Loki's castle | collected 2008
ACCTTAAGGGTTACGAGAAGGGGCTATCCTGTTATAATGTTGATATTATGCCTGAGGAGCTAAAATACTTCACCTTTAATACCGATATGGGTTGGCTAGGAATACTGGCTTCGGCAAAGGGGCTGCTGGACACCACCTTGCCCCAGCACTCAGCCCAGGAAGTATATCAGCTACTAGGTGGCAAGGTAAGTAAGGCTACCTGGTCTCCTCGCCTGTTTGATGACTTAGTGGAGCGCCTCAAGGCTTATTTCAGCGGGCATAAGACAACCTTCCCTGATGAGCTTGACCTGTCGGGAGCTACCCCATTTGAGCATAAGGTATGGGAGATAACCAGGCTTATCCCTTATGGTGAGACCAGGAGTTACCTCTGGGTGGCTGAGCAAATCAAGAGACCGAGGGTAGCGCGAGCGGTAGGGCAGGCTCTAGGTAGAAATCCCCTGCCTATCATCGTTCCCTGTCACCGGGTAGTAACCAGCGATGGCAAGCTCGGTGGCTTTGGTGGGGGAGTGGAAATGAAGCAGCATCTTCTTTGGCTAGAGACCTCAGCTAATTTAGAATGACTACCCCGCTATCAGACACCCTTCTTATTTTGAAGTTCAAAAAATCCAATTCGTATTTCTTGATGCCTTCATCTAACTGGACGAGACCATAGAAGGCAGAAACTATCAGAACGTGAATCGATGGATAATCGCCATTGAATATTCTTTTCAAGATTCTTTTCGTCACACTATAAAATTTCCCTTGGTACAAATCAACAGCATAGCTGATCGGCGTCTCATCTGCTAGAATTCCATTAGCGTTCTTTTCTTTAACTTTTAGTTCCGGTGTGGCCCTTAGTAATTCCAGCATTTCATTTCTCATCGCTTCTATATCACCCAAAGGCCTGGCGACCTCATCACCTAGGTACGAAGTATTCTTATCTCCACCGCAAGGAATTAAAATTAGGGCTTTTTTACCCCCAGAGGAAGGGCGGACTGTTTTTTCCATAATGTGAGGTTTATCTACGTCTTTCTCTGGTTCAGCTAGATATATCCTCTCAGCTCTTAATTTGAAATCCGTGTTTATCACTAGTTTGAATCTAACCTTAATGAACGGCTCCAATAGGTTATTATCTAGAATCACATTCCCCAAAGATACCGCATGAGCCATCTCGCCCTCTTTAATTCCGTTTCTATGAATTTCAACCACGCCGTACCACGATTGTCGCTCCCCGAATTCTTTGATGTCCCTTACATCCATCTCGCTGCTTGTTCCCTCGACGTATGCCTCTTTAAGAAGTTCCCCTATCTTGAATAGATACTGCTCCCAGAAGACATCATATTTGCTACCCATGGTTTATCTCCTAACAAATGGCCTGATCTGGTATGATGTCACTTTAGTAACCAAATCCTTCAAGTCATCATCCAGTTGTTGATGCTCATCCAACAATTTCGCAAGTTTTCTTGGTTGAATGGTAATGAATTTATCAGCCAGGATACGATTTTTAAGAACATTAATGATTTCATCTCTACCCTCTTTATCATAATTAATAGTATTATATTGTGTTATCTTAACTCTACCAAGTGATCCCTGAAGATGATGGTTGTCCAGTATGAAAGCAATTTCGAGTAAATCGTCTCTCATACTTGTGCGCTTTTCTACAAGTTCATGTATCTGTTGGTGTAATTTAAGATATTCATCTACCTTCTTCTTTACTTCTTCCTGGCTGTATTTTGGCTTTTTCCTAAAGTCTTCTTTTTCTTCACCTTTCGGTATTCTTGGATATGATACATATGCTCCAGTTTTAGGGTCCTTCACCACCCCAAAGGAACTCTCGGTTTCATACATTTTTTTGATGTGTTCATCAATATCAAATTCGCCTTCTGCCATCCTTTATTCCTCCAAATTATCAATGAATTAATTAGTTTAAATACTTTATGAAGGGGTCCGTGAAAGTAACCTTCAGTTTGGTCGATCTCCCCCTCAAATCTTCCCATGAAGCTTCTTTCCGTCTCTGGCCATTTGCGCGATTTCGGGTAGGTATTTGAGGAACTCGTCAATTTCCATGGTGAGGGCTCTTGGCGCGATGTTCCATCTCGTTCTTTTCTCTCCGGTTCTGTGGTCCTTATAGCGCTGCTCGGTCCGGTAGCAGGGTCTGATGAGGATCCTGTTCTTGTCGCCGGTTTTTCTATCGTTGTTTATCAGCAATTGCCAGAAATGTGCATATTTCCTTCCATCCACATATTTTCCGCTTTTGGTTTTGATTTCCTTTATTACCGTGTATCTCATGCCTGATACCTCCTAGAAGTTACATGTATATTTGGCGTAATGTACACGTAAGTTGCATGTAACATACACGTAACAGTATATAAAATAAGTTTTATTGTTTCGGTATAGTCCAGACCTCATTGCAGGCGATGATTATCAAACTCGTCAGATTTCCAGCAAACATCATCCCAGTGAGCAAAATCCAATCGTAGTTTTTCGAGCAGAATACCGCGCCTTTCCTCTGAGTTAGGAGGAACAGGCGAGGTTTCTTATTTTCGGCCGGTTTTTTCTTTGGCGAGCCTGTTCCATGGAGGAAAATACCTTTTCCTCCAGTAGTGGAAAACAATATAGCTAATTTAAGCTAACGTTTTCCACGACAGCGCAACGAAGAGCCCAAAGAAAAAAGTGGGCTGGCAACTTTTATATCCACACAACCGCATTGGGGCCCAATGAAGGATTACGGCGCCCCCGACTCGATCGCGGACAGGCTGGCCAAGAAGCAGAGAGACATTTCCATTGCAGAGTTCTTCGAGCGAAACAAGCACATACTGGGCTTCGATAACCTGACAAAGGCAATGCTGACAAGCGTGAAGGAAGCCGTAGATAACGGCCTGGATGCATGTGAGGAGGCCAGCATACTCCCGGAGATATACGTCGAGATTAGAAAGGAAAAGAGGACAGACGAGTACACCATAATCGTGGAGGACAACGGTCCGGGCATCGTAAGAAAGCAGGTGCCACTTGTTTTTGGAAAGCTGCTGTACGGGTCGCGATTCCATGCAATCCGACAGTCCAGAGGGCAGCAGGGCATTGGAATATCCGGGGTCGTCATGTACAGTCAGGTGACGACTGGCAAGCCAGCACTAATCCGCTCCAAGATCGATAGGGAGGAAGTAGCCCACGAGTTCGAGCTGGCCCTCAACACGAAGAAGAACAAGCCTGATAAATTGAGAGAAGATCCGGTCATATGGGAGAAGGAACACGGCACGAGAATCGAGGTAACGCTGAAGGGCAGGGTGGTCCGGGGCAAACAATCGGTTTACGAATACCTGAGGGCCACAGCGATAGTCAACCCCCATGCGACAATAATTTACAAGGACCCCGATGGAAGGAAAACCGTATTCGAGAGGGTCACGCAGATGCTGCCACCCGAGTGCCTGGAGATAAATCCACACCCAGAGGGCATCGAGGTGGGCAACCTGATACAAATGGCCAAGAACGGCCCAAGCAGGAAGCTGTCCGTCTTTTTGCGCAAGGAGTTCAACAAAATAAGCCCGTCGAAGGCCCAGGAAATATGCGACAAAGCGGGGCTGGACCCGAACCTGAAGACCACTAGGATTGACAGAGAAGCAGCCCTAAAGATCATGGAGGGCATCAAAAAGACAAAGTTCAGGGGGCCAGACACAGACTGCCTTTCCCCCATTGGCACGCTTCTTATAAAGAAAGGATTGAAGAACGTTCTCGGGGGTAAGGCCGAATTCTATTCGCAGCCGGTCACGAGGAACGTCACAGTCTTCAACGGCAACCCATTCCAGGTCGAGGTGGGAATGGTTTACGGGGGCAACCTTTCCAAGGATGGCCAGGTTGAAATACTCCGCTTTGCGAACCGCGTTCCTCTTCTTTACCACCAGGGCGCGGATGCAATCACCAGGGCTATAAGCGAGATGGACTGGCGCCAGTACGGCCTCGAGCAGAGGGGGGGAAGCGGAATACCCTACGGACCAGCAATCATAATGGTCCACGTTGCATCAACCCGTGTGCCATTCACATCCGAGGCAAAGGAGGCAATAGCTCCGGTCGAGGAGATAGTCGGCGAGATCAAGCTCGCGCTCCGTGATTCCGGTCGTCGTCTGAGAACGCATCTCGGCAAGAAGAAGAAGCGGGGCAAGCTCCGCGAGAAGTTCGAGCTGGTCCAAGAGATACTTCCACTCATTGCAGGGAAATCTGCAAGCATGCTCGACAAGCCTGTGCCAGACCTCAGACCCGTGATAACAAAGATAATGAATGTGGTCTGGGTGAATACGAACATGGACACCGAGGATGGAAGCATGATATTCACGATCAACACAATCAACTACACCCGCAAGCAGCAGAATTTCAAGATATATGCGATCCTCCCCGTGGAGAGCACAGCCATAAAATCGATTTCCCCCCAGGGAAAGCTGCGCTTGGATGGCAACATCGTGTGGAATGTGAAGTTGAAAACATCTGAGCGGGGGAGTTTCACCATCGAGATGAAGAAGGGCAAGGTTTCGGATGCTGAGGACATCGAGATTTACGTTGACGGCGTGAATGCAGTAAATCTCATTGGAGCCGATCCGCTGCCAGGGGATTGGGAGATAGACATGAGCCCCTACCAGCAGCGTGGAGACGGGGAAGAAGAGGAAGTGCTGGTGGATAAGGACGCGCTGGTGGAAAAGGAAGTGCCGGTGGAAAAGGAAGTTTCAGAGGATGCAGACGAGGTGGATGAGACGAATGAAACGGAGGCTAGAGCATGAACACGGAGAGGTATGACAACGCACTGAGAGAGCTGCTGCTCCTTGCAGAGAAGATATACAACGACATAGACAAGGGCAACATACCGGAGATGAAGGTTCCCGTAAGAACGAAATCCAATATCAGGTTCGATAAAAAAACAGGTGTCTGGAAGTACGGCAGGTCCATGAGCCAGCGCTCGGCAAAGAAGCTGAGCGAGGCCTACATGCTCCTGCGCACCCTGTACGCCTCAGAGTTCATTGATGGCATGATACGCAGCCAGAAGTCATCCACCCTCAGGGAGATGTACTACATCTCAGAGGGCTGGGACAAGGCAAAGTTCGCCTCTCAGGACGAGTCCAACAAGCTCATCGAGGACATCGAGATCATCACAAAGTGCATGAGAGAGGATTTCAAGTTGCGCCCGGAGGAAGATGGCGCCAGAATCATAGGCGATCTGACCCTGGAAGAGACGAACCGCAAGGGTGTGAAAAAGAAAATAAACTGCAGGGACGACGTTGGCGATGCGGGTTACAGCATCCCTTACAACGTGGAGAAGGAAAAAGTCCGTTTGCTGGACTCGGATGCGGACTTCATCATCGCAATAGAGACAGGCGGTATGTTCGACAGGCTCGCAGAGAATGGTTTTGATGAGGATCACCGTGCACTACTGCTGCATCTGAAGGGGCAGCCAGCAAGAAGCACACGCCGCATAATCAAGCGCATGAATGAAGAGCTAAAGTTGCCTGTAGTGGTGTTCACTGACGGCGACCCGTGGTCCTTCCGCATATTCGCCAGCGTGGCGTACGGCGCAATCAAGACAGCCCACATCTCGGAATACCTGGCCACACCGACGGCGGATTACATTGGCATAACTGCATCAGACATATTGAATTACAAGCTGCCGACCGACAAGCTCAGCCCGCAGGATGTCCACGCATTGAAATCGGAACTCACAGACCCGCGCTTCAAGACCCGGTTCTGGAAGGACGAGATTGAGCTCATGCTGCAGATCAATAAAAAGGCCGAGCAGCAGGCACTGGCTAAATATGGACTGGATTATGTGACGGAGACTTATTTGCCGGAGAAACTTAAGGAGATTGGGTTCTAGTATTTCTTGCGTATAATACCGCTGGGTAGCACCCCGACCTAAACATTGGAGGAATCGAAGGAAAAGTAATCGTTATCATATAGTCTCTTTTCCTTCTCACTCAGTTTATATAGCAATGAGAAGTGGAAAACCGAATATGATTAGTAATAAACAGTTTTCCACTGAATCGGAGGAAAGCAAAGCTTTTCTTCTCACTGAGCTTTTACAGCAGTTTCACCCCATGTATTTTATACTAAAAATGACAATAATGATAATGGTGATTGTCTGAAGGCACTAATCTCCGTTGAAAAAGAAGGCAAATACTACGTTGCCACTGATTTAGCCACAAATGTAGCAGATCAGGGACTTACTGAAGATGAAGCTATTTCCAGATTGAAAAAGGGTTTGGAGGAACATTATCATATTTTAATGGGAATGGCTCCTAAGAAATCAAAGAAATCTTTTATCGAAATAGAGGTTGAAAAGTATGTCAAAGCTCCCGGTGCTATCGGCGGATAAAGTTATTAAAGCACTGGAGCGAGCTGGATTTAAGATTTTGCGTCAATCTGGCAGCCATATTCATCTTTGGCATGATGAGAAGCGTATTTTAGTCACAGTTCCAAATCATAAAGAATTAGCCAGAGGTACATTAAACGCGATAATTAAACAGTCCAAAATGAATCGAGATGAATTTTTGTCATTTGTGAAATGAGGTGAATCCGATTTTAGAATGACTCGCCCTGTCAAAATTCGTAAAACGCGAATAGAGAGATGGCCAGGTGCGGGAGACACCATAGAACTATATAGTTTGCAACAAATATATAGAGATAAATTAAAAACTATAGAGACGCAGGCAAAAATATAGAGACAGGGGGCGTGAAGGTTATTGCTGGCTAGGGGACAACTCGCCGCGAGCCGAAAACCCTATATTAAGCGAGGCGCATATGCAGGACTACCGGGCCGATGGAGCTCTGCTCCGAGGCTTATTGGGGCCGCAGGTGCCGATGGGCCGAGGGGGCCTGGGGAGGCAGAGAGCGGATGAAATATTTTTCAGATGAAGCAAGACTTAAAAGATTAAGAAAAAGGCGGAAGGATGTAATTAAGCAATTCAAATATGGCCCCTCAAAAAGAGACGTGGCTATGCTTTCCATCGGTCTTAGTATCGGCATGATCCTATTAGCGTTTGCGGGATTAACCTTGGAAGGTGAAAAACTCGATTCAGGTTTTTACTTGTTGGCAATAATTGTTTTTCCTGTTATAGCTATAATTTTGTATCCTGTCTTTTATTGGCAGAATAAATACCTGGTTCTTATTATACGGAAGGAAGTGGAACGAAAAATCCGTAAGATTAAGAAACGAAAGCGCCACAAGCAGGTAAAATAAGGGGGCGGTTCACGCTCCCCGCAACCCTTAAATCACGCGAGGGGCATCTAAAAGGAAGCTCTGCTTCCTGCGATTCAGGGGAAATTCTTTCCCCTTCTCGCAAGAATTTCCAATGATAGTAGGAATTTTAGAGAAATTCCTTCGATTCACTGGAAAAGAATACAATGTTATGATGGCCTTTTCCACTTCTCATTACTGTATGAGTTGAGTAAGAAGGAAAACGTGGTTTTCCTTCGATTCACTGGAAAAGAATTCAACATTATAATGACCTTTTCCAGTTCTCAACGCTATATAAGCTTAGTGAGAAGGAAAGTAGAAAATGACTATATGATGTCAACTTTCCTTCGATTCGTGGGAAACTTTGTATCCAACTCTCGAAGTAAGTTTCCGACGTTAGAAGGAAGTTCCCACTTCCTTCGATTCACAGGAGGAATGGGCATTCCTCCGTGTGAAGGTCGGGGAATTAGGGCTGGACAGTTGTATTAAACGATAAGGGTAGGTTTAGTTACTCTGCGGACACTTTGTGTCCTTGCCTCGCCTTCGGCTCGCTCGACCCAAATTTGCTTCCTTCGGTCGCAAACTTCAGATACCCGCCAGCCGTTATGTGCAATTCGTTCGTGCTTTTTCTTTTTTCGGCGAGGCGAGAAACGGTAATAGAGGGTCTGGAAAGTAGGGCTGAAAAGGAGAAAAGATTAAATAGTTTGTAAACATATATGTTTACGTGATACGATGACGCAGGTACAAGTAAGAGTCCCCGAGAATTTGCTTGAGACTTTAGACAAATGGATTGAGGAAGGAAGGTTTAAAAGCCGGAGCGATGCGATAAGGATTGTTCTAACTCAATATGAAGAGCGGGAAAAGACTCGTGAGTTCTATAAATTGTTGACTGAGAGGAGTAGGGAAGCTAAAGAACATCCAGAACACTTGATTCCGCTGGAGTAGATGGGATGGTCTATAAGGTATTGCTCCATCCGAAAGCTAACAGCTTCCTTGAGAACGCTGATGCTGATCTTCAAAATAGAATAAGAAAAAAGCTCCATGTCTTGAGTCATGGGCCAGAAAAAGGAGAAAAACTGAAGCACTCGGATTTTTGGCGATTGAGAATAGGTGACTATCGTGCTATTTGTGAAATAGATCGCAATAACAATCGGGTAATCATACTGTTTATTGGACATAGGAGAGAAGTTTATGATGATTTCTCAAGGTTATTTTGAACATTCTCCACTACCTTACTTTCCTCACCGCTTATTAAACCAGAAAATTGCACGAACGAACTCTGCGGAAGCCTTCGGCTTCCTTTCCCCGTTGCACTCTCGCTGTCGCTCGGGGCAGATAACAAACGAATATCTGACTCACTTCGTTGCACTCGTTCCCCCAAATTTTGCTCCTTCGTCGCAAAACTTCGTATACCCGCCAGCCGTTATATGAAATTCCGAGCCCTGCCTAAGAGGTTTAGACATGGATAAAACACTGATTCAGAAAAGAACAAAGGAAGTGCTTAAGAAAGTAGATAAGCCAAAGGAGTTCACAGAAGGGTTGCAAAAACTCCTTAAATCTTTTATAGATGAAGAAGCGACAAAGAATTACCAGAGAATTATCCCTGATACAGGAAAATTTTATGGCGTTCCTAAGCCAGTATTAAGGGTAATATCTTCAGAGATGGGGAAATTCATCCAGAAAGAACCTACAAACGCGGGGGGAATATTGAGGGTCATTTGGGCCGAAGAGTCTTTTGAAGCAAGGCAGATAGCAGGGAAAAGTTTAGAGAAGTTTGGTCCAAAGAACCCAAAAATTTGTTTAGATTTTGTCTCTTCTGTTTTAGATGATCTCGATAACTGGTCAGTATGCGATAACCTTGCTATGTGTGGGGTAGAACCAATAGTCTATCAGAGTCCAGAACTTGTTTTACCACTTTCTGAAAAATGGATTAAAGATAAGAATAAATGGAACAGGCGTTTTGGAGTGGTAAGTTTACGAGGATACAAGAGAGTCCAAATAACAGATAAAGTCTTCAAGATTCTTGATCTGGTCATAGAAGATAAGGACAAAGATGTCAAGAAGGCAGTATCTTGGATTTTAAGAGAAATAACCAAAAAGAATCCTGATGAGGTGGCAAAGTTCTTAACGAAATGGGCTAAAGCAAATCCAAGTAAGGATGCGAGATGGGTAATTAAAGATGGGATGAAAAAGTTGGGCAGCGATGAACAGAAAAGGATTTTGGAGTTATTTGATTGATACTTTGGGCGGGGTTCGGAACTCTGCGTCACTTCGCTCCTTGCCTCGCAATAAAAATCCGAATGCCTCAATGTTTTTTGATTATTATACTCAGTACATCCCCGTCCATTAACTCATGCTCGATTCCAACTGTCTGGGCATCGTACTTCGCGCTCTTCCCCCAGACCTTTGCATACCTGAAGTTGCCGCGGAAATCGCGGTGTATGAAGTCACAAACATCGCCCACGGTGGACCCTTTTTTAATTACCAGCGGCTCCTCCATGTCTGCCGATTTTCTCTGCGGTTTGAGGTATATCCTTATGAACTTGAATTTCGAGTGTATTGCCCTTCTGAGCCTGCCGATTCCCTTCTCGTTCTTTCCGGACACTGGTATGACGTCCCATTCCTTCAGCCGCTCCTGCGCCACGCGTATGTACTCCCTGCTGACGAGGTCTGTCTTGTTCAAAACTACGAGGGCTGGTGCGTAGACACGGTTTCCAGCCAGATGGTCTATCAACTGGTCCATTGTGATGTCTGTGCGGAGGATGACATCCGCGTTTATGAACCCGAAACCGTCTACTATGGACTTCACAGTATCCTCTTCAATGTGCGTGAGTTTCACTGTTGTGTGCACGTCTATTCCGCCGCGGTCCTTCTTTGTTACCACGATATTGGGCGGTCTTTGATTTAGACGGATGCCAACATCCCACAGCTCCTCTACAAGCACGTGCAGTTTAGTGTCAAATACATCCAGTATGAACATCATCAGATCCGCGCTCCGAAGAATCGAGAGGATTTCCCTTCCCCTTCCCTTGCCCTTTGACGCACCCTTTATTATGCCTGGGAGGTCGAGTATCTGTATCTCCGCGCCCTTGTACTTCATTACGCCAGGGACAACAGTCACGGTAGTGAACTCGTAGTCGGCAACGCGGCTGTCCGCATCGGTGATTGTGTTTAGAATCGTGCTCTTTCCCACGCTCGGGAATCCCACTATTGCCACGGTGGCATGCCCGGACTTCTTTATGCCATAACCCTTTCCGCCGCCCTTCTTTGCCGATGCCTTCTCCAGCTTGTCCTTGAGCCTTGCGACCTTTCCCTTGAGCTTGCCTATATGGCCCTCGGTAGCCTTGTTGTACGAGGTGTCCTTGATTTCTTGCTCGATCCGCTCTATCTCCTCTTTTATCGTGCCCATCACACGAAATAAAAGTGGCTAGCATTAAAAACTTATCGCTTCATTATGAGACAATAGCTTCATTATGAGACAATATTTACATGTTAGGGGTCTAAATTTATATTACATTAACACATTTTCGAACACATGTCCGAGGTATATTTCTTCCGGAACCCTCTGCGCGTGAAGGATGCAATTCAAAGACTGGGTATAGATTCGTTTTCAGGAAAAGATGTTCTTATCAAGGTGCATTTCGGGGAGCCCGGCAATAGAAACCATGTGACACCTACCTTTACAAGACACGTAGCCAGTGCGCTGAAGGATGCCGGCGCAAGGCCTTTTCTCTTCGATACCACTGTTGCATACAAAAGCCCTAGGCGGGATGTTGAAAAGCACAGGGGGGTCGCGCTCAAGCACGGCTTCACAAGGAATAACACTGGCTGTGATGTTGTCATCTCCGAAACAGGTCAGGAACGAGACGCGGGCGGGCACACCTTCACTGTTGCCAATGAAATCATTGAGACCGAGTGTTTGGCAGTGCTTACCCATGTGAAGGGCCACATCGCGGTCGGTTTCGGCGGTGCGATAAAGAATCTTGGCATGGGTGGGGTGACAAAAGAAACAAAAAAAGAAATGCACAACTGGTCGAAGCCGGAGCACCTGCTGGACGAGTGCACCTTCTGCGGCGTGTGCGCGGAGGTCTGCCCCTTCGATGCAATATCCGTCGGCGAGAATACCTGGGATATCGAGGCCGGGGAATGCTTTGGCTGCGGGGTGTGCGTCGAGAACTGCGAGGGAGGAATGAAGTTCCGGAATATCTCGCTCCCCGAGGCACTGGCTCTTTCCACGTCTGCAGTCCTTGAGGGGAAGAAGGCTGTGTACGTGAATGTTTTGAAAAAGATAGCCAGGGAGTGTGACTGCGTGTCAAAGGCCGATCATTACCTATGCCGGGACAAGGGGTATTTAGTATCGGATGACCCTGTGGCAATAGACAAGGCGTCCCTGGATATCATTCATGAGGAATGCCCAGACATCTTCGAGAGAGCGAACAGGATAGACCCGATGAAGCAGCTGGATTATGCCGTAAACCTGGGTCTTGGGTCCCTGGAATACGAGCTCATAGAACTGTGATTCGAAGAGTCGATTCCGTGGAAACTATTAAAACGCTGAAAGCAAACCCTGGGCAATGGGAAATATCGAGCGGCTCAAAGTCGGTGCGGAAGACCTCGACAAGATACTTGGCGGAGGCATCGAGACCGAATGTCTCACAATGATCTACGGGGAGGCTGGCACCGGGAAGACAAACATATGCCTCCAACTGACAAGGAACGTTGCCCTCACCGGCAAGAAGGTGCTCTACATAGATACGGAGGGGGTTTCGACCGAGCGGCTGAAACAGATGTCTGGCAGGAACTTCGACAAGGTTTTGGGAAGCGTTCTTTTCTTCAAGCCGGATAGCCTGCTCGAGCAGGACGAAAAAGTGACTGAAGTGGCGAGCCTGGTAATAAAATCGAAGAACAAGTTCGGGTTGATAATACTTGATTCCGCAACACTGTACTACCGTGCCGAGCTGGGGATTGACAACGATATCAACGAGCGAGAGATTCTATACCGGGAGGCGACGAAGCTGCAGAGCCTGGCAAAGAGGGCGAACATACCTGTGATCATGACGGCCCAGGTTTACATGGACCCTGAAGCAAACCTGCTGCGCCCGCTTGGGGGTTATATATTGACGTCCATTGCCAGAACCATAATATGGCTAGAGAAGGTGGGGACTGGCAAGCGTAAAGCGAGGATAATAAAACACAGGTCAATGCCGGAGCAGGAGGATGCAGGCTTCTCAATCACGGCGTCTGGCATTGTTTAGAAGAGCAGGATTACAAAGACCCCGTAAAGTGCCAAGAGAATGATTCCCTCGAATTTTCGAATTCTTGACTTCAGAGTCATTACGAGCATGATGCCGGAGAACAGAAGCACCAAGGGCATGATGGTGCTGAGCACCTTTGCTTCGACGGTAATGGTACGTATGAGCGAGGCCGCGCCCAGGGCGAGCGTGATATTGATTATGTTGCTTCCGATCACGTTTCCCGCCGCGATGCCGTATCTGCCCTTTAGTGCTGCCGCGGCACTGCTCGCCAGCTCTGGGAGAGATGTCCCGATTGCAATGATCGTGAGGCCTATGATCAGAGTGGAAAAACCGAATGACAGCGCAATGTACACTGCGGACCTGATAAGAATCTCAGAGCCGCCAAGCAGGAATGCGGCACCCACCAGTACCAGCAAAGTGTCCTTCCTGAGGGTTTTGCGGTGCCTTACGACCTGTGGAACATGCTCTCTGGTTTTGGCCAGATAAATGAAGTACAGCACATAAATCGCCATCAGGACCAGACCGTCAAGGCGGTTGAGATTGCCGTCGATGGCCATCAGGAATAGAAGGACCAGGGTAATCAAACACATGATGCCCGCATCTCTCTTGGCCTCGCGTTTTACGGTGAGCGACATTAAAAGGATCGATATCGAAAGCACGAGCCCGATATTCGCAACATTGCTGCCCAGGACATTGCCCAGGGATATGCTGCCCTCGCCCTTGTACGATGCCATAGTGCAGATCAAAAGCTCAGGGAGGGATGTGGCGAAGGCGACCAGGGTTATTCCGATGAGGTGCTCCGACACCCCAATGGACTTCGCGATGCTCGCGGCCCCTTCAATAAATATATTGCTTCCCTTCACAAGGGCATAAATCCCAAGAGCTAGGAAGGGAAATGATAGAATAAAGTACAGGACATCGCTCATTGCTGCGGAATAGCAAATATCAGTATATAATATTTGCATGGGATTGCCCAGAGAGCCCATATTAGAGATTTACGAGCTGGGCGTATAAGGTGCTGGAAAACCCCGCCCTGATACAGAGGAAGCACAGCTTCCTCTTCTCACGCAAGGAGGCACTGGCCTCCTTGACGTGAAGGATTAGATGGTATAACGCTGCAACGGGGTCTAAGAAAGAGAAGACTGACTAGTTCTAACATCAATACAAACTCCCCGCCCTAAAGGATTAAATGGGATAATAATGGGACGGGGTTTCTTGCTGAGATGAGTCCAGACCTTGCGACCTGGGCGTATAAGACGCTGCAAAACCCCGCCCTAAAGGGTTAAATGGTATAACGCTGCAACGGGGACATGGGAAGAAGAGAAGACTGACTCGTTCCAATATCAATGTGAACTCCCCGCCCTGAAGGATTAAATGGGATAATAAAGGCACGGGGCTTCTCGCTATAATGAGCCTTTCAGAGCGGTACTAACCTTGCGAACCATCCGTATAACAACGTTCTAACGGACGGGTTTCTTGCTTAGTTTCAATGCCTCGTGGGCAGGCGGGAACGACGCATCCAAGCGAAGGGTAGACCTTTCCAGGTTGGTTTCAATGCCTCGCGGGCGGACGGGAGCGACCGGTCATAGCGATAGGCGAGAGGTTCATCATCAAGTTTCAATGCCTCGCGGGCGGACGGGAGCGACAAAACCTACTCATACGCTTAGGGTTTTTAGTGGGGTTTCAATGCCTCGTGGGCGGACGGGAACGACTTCATTAGAGTAGGTTCATCGCATGATTTTCCACGGTTTCAATGCCTCGTGGGCGGACGGGAACGACACTATCTCGCCTTCATGGATGAGCAGCATACTGTGGTTTCAATGCCTCGTGGGCGGACGGGAACGACCCGGATTGCGAGATACTTCCAGTCGCAGACAACATGTTTCAATGCCTCGTGGGCGGACGGGAACGACGTCTTGGCGATAATCAATAACGTGCAGACCGCCATGTTTCAATGCCTCGTGGGCGGACGGGAGCGACCGCGGGGGAGGCTCGTATCGTCACCCTCATTAGTGTTTCAATGCCTCGTGGGCGGACGGGAGCGACCCGATATCTTACTCACATCCTTGATGGACTCTATGTTTCAATGCCTCGTGGGCGGACGGGAGCGACCCTGCTCCATAAGCTCATCATAGAGGGCCTCGTCGTTTCAATGCCTCGTGGGCGGACGGGAGCGACATGACATAGGCCACCACCCGGGCCGTCGCCCATCGTTTCAATGCCTCGTGGGCGGACGGGAGCGACCTATCATTCCAACGAAAGGAAGCGCATCACCATCGTTTCAATGCCTCGTGGGCGGACGGGAGCGACTTGTTGTAAACCTTGGAATTGAGTTTTTAGATCAGTTTCAATGCCTCGTGGGCGGACGGGAGCGACAAATCAATGTGCAAAGTATGTGGCGGTTTACTCCGTTTCAATGCCTCGTGGGCGGACGGGAGCGA
>SDBU01005660.1_pt1 | contig 14883 bp, 16 predicted proteins | sample 2277071 | NCBI WGS metagenome assembly SDBU01 (sample SAMN10397929, study PRJNA504765) | marine sediment metagenome | isolation source: marine sediment core GS08_GC12, 126 cmbsf | place: Arctic Ocean: Gakkel Ridge, Loki's castle | collected 2008
TTTGAACACCAAGTATTTTGTTGTAAGATCATTTTTTTACCTCATTTTCATTGAAATAAAAAAAGATTATCAAATTTAAAATTTATGGGTAATAGTCAGCCCTAAAGGAAGAGGATTTCCTGCTATTTTAAAAGATAAAATCAAAAGATATGATTGTCTTATTAATAAGGTGATATTGAGAACCCTCTTATATCAATAATTATATTCGAAAATTGAAAAATGAAAATTTTTTAATTTTTTTATTAATTTAAAAAAATAACTTTACTCGAAATTTTATATGTTGCATAATTGTCCATTTTATCGTACAATGAAATTAGGTAAAAATGGAGATTCGCAAGAGCGAGTTATTTGAAAAGTGGTTTGTGAAAGAATCTATAAAATCTCAATATCAAATCGCTTCTAGATTGGCGCGGATTGTACAATATGATCATTTCGGTGATCATAAATTATTAGGTGAGAATTTAGCTGAATTAAGATGGAAATGTGGAAGGAGAATCTATTATACAATTTTTAAAAATAAGGGCACTATTGTCTTATTATTAATAGGAGGTTATAAAAATGGGCAAAATAAAGATATCAAGAAGGCGAAAAATCTTATCAAAAAACATCAAAACTAAAAGAAGAAGAAGAATGAAGCCTATTGAATTAAAATCTAAAAAAGGAATTTCAAAAATGGATCCTTTCAAAATATTGCAAGATAAAAAACATTTTATTTTGGCCATTTTAGAATGTTTTGAAGATAATGATCCTGAAGCTTTAATTGAAATTTTAGATGGATATATAGCTGCATATAATAAAACTGAATTTGCTCAAAAAGCTAATATATCTAGAAGTACTCTATATGATATGTTACATGGTAAAAAAAATCCTACTCTACGTGTTTTTACTCAATGCGTTCATGAATTAGTATCGTGTTAGTTGCTTTAGCTTCTTTAACTATATGTTGCTTTTTTAGCTTTTAAAAATAAACAAAAAAAACTAAAAGTTAATTAATCTATTTTATCAATAAGAGCCATTAAAACCCGTTCATTCATGGACGGGATAAAATGGCTCAATGAAATCTTAAACAAGTTGTTGTTTTTGTATATACTCCTGTAAAATACTCAATGGAGCTCCTCCACAGCTTGAAGCAAAATAGCTAGGAGACCATAAACTATTTTTCCATAAAGCCTTTCGAATGGATGCAAAGTTTTTTTTTCTAATCATTCTAGAAGAGACACCTTTTAAACTATTAACAAGAGAAGAAATAGATACTTTAGGAGGATAGTTTACTAATAAATGAACATGATCATCTTTTCCATCAAATTCTACCAAAACAGCACTAAAATCTTTGCAAACGGAATCAAAGATTTTTCTAATTTCTTTTAGAACTTTTTTAGTAAAGACAAGTCTTCTATAGTTAGTAACAAAGACCAAGTGTGTATGAAGCAGGAAAACACAGCTTCTACCTCTTCTTAAGTTGCTTGACAAATTCATAGACCAAATTCTATCATGCCTATATGAATTTTAAAAAGTCTTTTAAATATCTTTTAAAACCAAAAAAAGTTGAGAACACTCTTTTCAACCAATTCTCTGGAGCAAAAAGATGGATTTTTAATTGGGGTTTGGATCAAAGAAAGCAGATGTGGGAAAAAGAAAAAAAAAGAATTAGCCTATTCGATCAAAATAATGAGCTAGTACATTTAAAAAAAGGAGAAGATCTAGCTTGGCTAAAAGAGATACATTCGCAAGTACTCCAACAATCACTAAATGATTTAGATAGAGCTTTTGTTAATTTTTTTAATGGATTAAAAAAAAATATTCAAATTGGCTATCCTAAATTCAAATGCAAGGGAATGAAGGATTCATTTAGATATCCACAAGGTGTAAAAGTTGAAGAAGATAAAGTATGGCTTCCTAAAATAGGTTGGATCAAATTTAAAAAAACAAGAGAAATAGAAGGGGTTATCAAACAAACAACGATAATAAGAGAAAGAGATAATTGGTATGTTGTTTTTTCTTGTGAAATTGAAAAAGATTTACCAAAAGTAAATATAGATCCAAAAAAAACAGTTGGAATAGATCTTGGATTAAAGTATTTTGCAAATTTAGCAATAGGAAAAGACAATCATTTTGTAACAATTGAAAATCCAAAATATTTAAGAAAAGCATTAAAAAAACTACAGTTTTTAAGTAAAGAACTATCTAAGAAAAGTAAAGGCGGAAAAAATAGATATAAAGCTAGAAAAAAACTAAGTAACTTACATTGCCATTTAAAAAATCTTCGGTTAGATTTTTTTCATAAACTTGCGCTAATGATAGTCAAGAGTCACGATATAATAGGCGTAGAGAAAATGAATATAAAAGCAATGATGCAAGGCTTGAAAACCTTGTCAAGAGCGATAAGCGATGCAGCTTGGGGAATGTTTTTAAATTGTTTAAAAAATAAGGCATTAGAATATGGTAAAAATCTATATGAAGTGTCAAGTTTTTTGGCTTCTACTCGCAAATGTTCTAAATGTGGAGAAAAAAATAACATAAAACTAGGACAGAGTAGGTATTTTTGTGAATGTGGACAGAATATAGATAGAGATCTCAATGCTGCAATAAATATAAAAAATTTGGCCGTCGGAGCGTCGGTCTAAAGCCTGGGGAGCTGCCGGAGGCATTCGGAGCTTTGAACCAGGAATCTTTCGCCTTCAGGCGAGAGAAGTTCAAAATCGGAGTATTTTAGAAGCTTTCATTAAATAGCATTACTTATCAAAACTTGAAACAAGCAAATTAAAATTTTTAATATATAAGTGTTCATAGATTAGTAATAAATATATAAAAATATAGTTACAAAAAAGTTAAAAAATATAATAATGTTTCTTTTTTTAAATTAAAAAGAAGAGGTAAAAAATGAGTTATCCCTTGGCTTTAGCTAATGGTCCTTCAAGTAGTTTCTCTCCATTAAGAGGTTTTTATATGGGCAATAGTACGATTCTTGATTCTATTGTTTGGGACGAAGATAGTAGAGTTCCTTTTAATCATCTGGGTCCGTTTGATCCTGAGCAATTACAAATGGGTCGCTACAGTTCTTTTGATGATAACGACTTTGAGCATGTGGATATCAGTTATGCGATGACATCCGATGGAGAAAAACCACAAAATTGGATAAGTAAGGCTTTAAATAGTGTGTCAGATACTATTGATTATACTAAGAATAGAATGTTTCCTCCTCCTAGTGCTTCTGAACTTAAGGAATTTGAAACAGCTGTGTTAACAAGTGATACGAAAAAAGTAAGAAAGTTTCTTCATGCTAGAAAATATAAAAGTGAATTTACAAGCATGCTTCAAAAAGCAGTTGTGACTCGACAAACCGCTTTTATTGTTAATGATCCTAACCATGGAGCTTCAATAGATGTGATTCGTGAGTTAACTATAGCTGTAGTAAGACTTAATAAAGAAGATGCAAATTACTCTCTTATGACAGCTATAGGTTGGGGGCTTGAAGATGCAGTTAAGGTTATGCTTGAAAATGGAGCACTTGCTGATTCTGGTGTAGATATTCTTGAGTATGCTATTGAGGTTGGTGTTCCTCAGAGTGTTGAACATTTAATTGATGCAGGACTAGATCCTAATATTTTGCCCTCAGTGGCCCTTCTTGACACTATAATTACAAGTGAATATGATATAGCTCTAACTTTGATAGAAGGCGGAATAGATGTCAATTCTAATCCTGATACTATTCTTAAAGCTATAGCCGAAAATCACTTGGGGCTTGTGCAAGCATTAATTAAAGCTGGGGCAAATATCCATAGTGAGTATTATGATACAGAAAGCAGCAAAGACCTTATTTTTGCTGCTATAAAAACGAAAAATTTGGAAATGATTAAAATCTTTCTTAGAGCAAGGTTCGGGATATATTATTCATTAGCAGAGGAAGTTACAAGTGGTAAATATTACAGATCGTTAAAGGAATTCAATTTAGAAGAAGAGTAGAAAAATATTCAGGATAAAGTTTTTTTAACAAAACAAATTTGTAAAACTCTTTTTCATGAAAAATTTTTCTTAAATTTTGAGATAATTAAAAATTAAATTTGCAGCATTTTCAGATGGATTTTTATTAGCATCTAAAATGTGCTTTAGTTTATCTAAAGAAGTTTTTATATGTGTATTAGAAGTTTCGTCTAAAAGAGTTTTTATAGATTCATATAAGCTATTTACGCTTAAGTTAGGACCGTAAAGTTCAGGAAAAACTCTTTTATTTAAGATGATATTGACAATGCAATAATGCTTTAGGTTTATTTTGAGCAGATTTCTAGCAATAAAAAGATCTAGAGGTTTAATTGCAAAATTTATAGCTGTTGGTACTTTTAGAAGAGCTAGCTCTAAATTTATTGTGCCAGAAGTTGCCATTGCAAGTTTCATTTTTTTCATGAATAAGTAGTTTTGATCTCGGGGATAAATTTGAAAGTTTTTTTTATCTAAATTCTCAGCATCAAAAATTTTATTAATCAAAATATCCTTTGTAGAGGATATTACAAATTTTAAATTTTCATTATTTTTTAAAAGTTTTTTAGCTGCTTTTAGCTGCAAGGGTAGATTTCTTTCAATCTCTTTTATTCGAGAGCCTGGAAATATACCGATAAGCTCTTTTTTTAGATTTTCATTTTTCTTTTCTTTGACAATATTTATTAAGGGATGACCAATGTATTTTACGTCTAGAGAGGTGTGAGAGAAATATTTTTTCTCAAAAGGAAAAATCGTAATTAAAAGATCTAAATATTTAGCCATGAAATCAGCTCTTTTTTTTCTCCATGCCCAAATGGTTGGTGAAATATAATGAACAAGTTTATTTTTATAACCTTTTTTTCTAAGAGATTTTTCTAATCTTAAATTAAAGTCAGGATAGTCGATGAAAATGCAGACTTTTGGATTAGATTTTATGACTTTTTTTCTTATACGAAAGAAGTTTTTAATAAGCTTTGGTAGAGCAAAAAAAATATCTACAAATCCCATAACTTGAAAATCTTCCATATTCATAAAAACATCAATGTTTAGCTCGCGCATTTTTGGACCAGCTATAGCTAAGATTTTCAAATTAGGATTTTTTTTTAGAAGCTCAGAGATTAATTTTTTACCATGAATATCAGCGCTGTCTTCAGAGGCTGAGATAAAAAGATCATATTTTTGCATTTTTTCTTTTAAAAAATTTTCTTTTCTTTGAGTGAGACTCAATAAATTTTTCTCTCCATTGGGTATATATATTAGTGAGTTCTGGATTTATCTGGCAACGAAGATTGAAAAAATCTAGTGCTAAATCAAAAAAAGGATCTCTTGGAATTCTGATTCTGGTTCTTTTGGATTTTATTAAAGGAAATATTCTAAATTGATTCACTAATATAGATACGATTTGAGCTTTCATTTTTTTTGAGATATGAAAAAAAGGTCTAAAAACATCGTCTATTACTCTTTTTGCTTCAATAGCAATGATACCTAAATGAAAAAATATTTTTTTATCGATGTAATTTGTTTGTAGTCTTTTTTCTAAAATATAAAAAATCATTGAAGAAATAAGTATGGATCTATCTAATGCTTTTGGATGGTTTTTTTTTATAAAATTATCTACAACTTTTATTAAATCATAAGATAATTTTTCTTCTTTAAAAAATCTTGAGAGGGTAGGTGTTAACAGATCTAAAACTTCATGTTTTGTAAGAAGATAAAAAAAGTTTGTTGCAGCGCCAGATTCCAACATTTTAAAAAACTCTTCTAATATTCTTGCTGGTGAACTTTTCAAAATCTCCCCTTTATTCTCTTGCAGAGCTAAAAAAGTTTTTTCAGCTATTTCAAAATCAAATCTAGCTTTGAACTTTAATAGTCTTATCATTCTTACAGGATCTTGAATAAATCTAATTTTAGCATCGCCTATCGTTCTTAAGATTTTCTTCTCTAAATCTAAGTATCCTCCAACATAATCGATTACAGTTTGAACTCCTACATCGTAAAAAAGACCGTTTATTGTAAAATCTCTTCTTAAAACATCTTGCTGTGGAGTTCCAAAAATGTTATCTCTTAAAATTAATTTTGCTTCACCAATCTCTCCTGCTCTAAAAGTTGAGACTTCAATAATTTTTTTCCCAAATCTAATATGAGCTAAACGAAATCTTCTCCCTATTAAAATACAGCTTCTTTTAAAAAGTTTTTTTATTTCTTCAGGTCTAGCAGATGTTGATATATCAAAATCTTTAGGTCTAACATTCAAAAGTAGATCCCTTACTCCTCCTCCAACTAAAAAAGAAATAAAACCATTTTGACGGAGTTTTTCAATGACATAATAAGCTTGCTTATCAATTTTATAAGTTGGAATTCGATGTTCATCTATTGAATATACTTTTGGAGGACGCACTTTTTATTATTTTGGTTACTTTTTTTAGATCGTAAGTTAAATATTTTAATTCGTCAATCTTAACAAAAGACAAAATCATTATCATGAATCAACGTTGACTTTGGCTTCATTTCAAGATATTATCTTGGGGTAATTTTTTTTAAGTACGATACATATAATATCAGATCATTTTCTAAATTAATATAGAAAATAATCTGAATCAAAAATAGGAGTTTTCAAAATGAAATGTTTTTTAATTTTTATATTAAGTTTGATTAGCGTAGTGAATGCTGACATGCAATGTCCTCGCTCATGTGATCAAGGGGTATGTCAAAGAGTTTGTGATAAAGGTGGAGCAATCATAGCAATCCATGAGCATGTTCTTCGTCCATATATCAACGCTGAAGAGTATGAAAAGGCTGTTCAAGAAGCTATAGGAGAGTTAAAGATACCAGGCTTGTTGCATGCTTTTCATCTAAAAGGATTTAAAGGAACGAGACAAGGAGAATATTCCATTATTTGGGTGTTTGCTAATCAAAAAGTTTTAGAAGATAATTTTGGAACACCAGATAATCCCAAACTGCCAGAGAGTTGGCTACATTATGAAAACGATGTTCTAGCTCAATATATCATAGGAGAGCCTGATAAGATTGTTTTTACCGATTATAAAGTAAAAAAAGAAATAGCTTGGTAAAGATAAAGTTGAGCTAAATAAACATTAAAAATTGCTATTTAGTTAAAAAAACTAAATAGCAATTTTTTTTTATTCAATTTCATTAAAAAAACTGTTACTTAAATAGCGATGTATAAATTAAAAATTCATTAAAATTTCTTTTACAAATTCTTCAAATTTGTTGTCTTCTATAAAAGATTGAAGAAGAGCTTTATCTTTTCTTGTTTTTTTACAAAATTTATCAAGGTTAGGCAATAATTCATTTTTTTTATGGCGCTCTTCTAAAAAATAAACAAAACCTTTAATGGACTGGGTTTTAAAATGTTCAAAACCCAATTGAATGCCAGTTTTATGATAGATTTTTTTTGTTTTTTCTATTCTAACTTCTGTCGATAAAAAAAACTCAAAAGTATTAAAAGGATGAATTGAGTTAGCTTGTTTTCCAAGAATAATGTTGTTTGCTGCATATAAAATAAATGTAGGAAAAGCCTCAATCGATAAATTATCAAGTAATTTTTCTAAAATTTCTTTTTTTTCAACCATTTTCTTATCTTCAGTAATCCCTTCAAAGTCATTGATGTAAGGAATTTCCTCTTCGGATTTAAATGAACTTAGATTAAAATCCGGCAAAGTTGGAAGAGATGGAAGAGATGATCTTAAACTTTCAAGTGCAGCAAACATAAAAAAATATCATTTTATTAAAATAGAAAACTAATATATCAATTTAATCTTTTTTTTTAAAATAACTAGAGAAAAACTTTTCTGTATTGCATCATATCCTGTATGAAAATATTAAAACATGCTCATCTACTGGGGGGAGCTTTTTTAGTTGCGGGTACTTCTATCGGCGCTGGTATGCTGGCGCTTCCAATCGTTAGTGCAATGGGAGGGTTTTTTCCAGCTATAATAGTTTATTTGATTTGCTACTCTGTTATGACAGCGACTGGTCTTTTATATTTAGAAATTGCTTTAGATATGAGAAAAGACTCAAATATTATTTCAATGGCAAATAGATATTTAGGTAGATCTGGAAAAGTATTTTCTTGGATTATTTACCTTTTTTTATTTTATTGCTTATCGGTTGCTTATATATCTGGTGGAGGAGCTTTTATTAAAAGTTTGGCAGGGGACTATTTATCTCTTAGCGCTTCTGCTTTAATTTTTGCAATTCTCTTTGCTAGCTTTGTATATATCGGAGCTTTAGCTGTTGATAGATTGAATATCTTATTAATAATTGGTTTAGCTATTAGTTATTTTTTATTTATCTTTTTCGGAATTGAGCATGTAGATTTATCAAATTTATTAATTTTTAACTCTAAAGCAGCTATTTTTTCTTTTCCTGTGATTTTAGTATCTTTTGGTTATCAAGGTATTATTCCAACTCTAACTTACTACATGAAAAAAGATTATAAAAAGATAAGATTAGCTATAATTTTAGGGACATCACTCGCTTTTTTAGTCTATCTTATTTGGGAGTTTTTAATTTTAGGAATAATTCCATTAGAAGGAAAGTTCGGGCTAAAGCAAGCTTTATCTCAAAATTTAGATGCTATCCAGCCTTTGAGATACTACACAAATATCAAAGGTATCTACTACATTGGACAATTTTTTAGCTTTTTTGCTATTACCACCTCATTTTTAGGAGTCTCTTTAGGGCTTTTTGATTTTATAGCTGATGGTTTTAAGATTCAAAAAAAGGGGATAAAAAAGATTTTAATTGCTTTGATTACATTTTTACCTCCTATTGTAATTACCTTGATAAACCCCAAGCTTTTTTTAGTAGCCCTAAATTATGCTGGTGGAATAGGTGGAGCTCTTTTATTAGTACTTTTGCCAACTATTATGGTTTATTCAAAAAGATATATTAAAAAGGAAAAGGCCACTAATCAACTATTCGGTGGCAAACCTATCTTATTTGTAATATGCATTTTCGTAGTTTTTGTTCTCTTTGTTGAAATTTTTCAGGAAATTAATCGAATTGTTTCTTGATAGTTTATCTATTTTCAGATATTTATCAAATTATGGGAAGGATTATAGATAAACTACTTGTAATAATTACGATATCTGTTGCAATGATATTTGCCATTACTACCTTTTTTGTAGATTTTTTAGTTCCTAAAAATATTGATACTGAAAATGGGCTAATTTTTGGAAATAAAAATGCAAAAGTGACTTTAGTGATGTTTGAAGATTTTAAATGCAAATATTGCAAAGAGTATTTTAATGAGACTTTCCCTGAGATTAAAGAAAGATATATTGATACTGGTAAGATTAAATATGTAATTATACCTCTTTCTTTTATTTATGGGTCTAAACTACTTACAAATGCTGCTATCGGTATATATGAGCTAAAGAAAGATCAATTCTTTGAGTTTATAAGTATCGTTTCAGAGAAAAAATCAAAAAATTTAACTAAACAAGACTTAATAAAGATTGCAAGCAATCTAAAGGGTGTAAATTTAGAAATTTTTAATGAGTTTTTAGATCAAAAGGTATTTAACAACTATTTAGATGAAAATATGGAACATGCAAAAAAGATTATGCCGACATTTGAAGTTCCAGCGGTTTATATAAACGGCCATAGAATAGATATCGATAAAATAGAAAACGCCATAGAAGATAGATTAACCTACAAAGAGTATAAATGATTAAATTTATTAAAAGATTTTCTCTTTATTTTGCTTGGACAATTGCCTTAATAGCAACTATTGGTAGTTTATATTCTTCTCAGATTTTAAATATTAAGCCGTGTGTTTTTTGCTGGTATCAAAGAGCTTTTATGTTTCCTTTAGCTATTATTTTGGGCGTTGCAGCTTACAAAAAAGACGGAAAAATTTTCCCATATATTATAGCTCTTCCAATAATCGGTGCTATGGTAGCTTCTGTTCAAAGTCTTTTTTCCTATTTTAATATTACATCGCTTGTTTGCGGGTTAGAATGCTCAGGAGAAACTCAAAAACTTTTTGGGTTTTTAGATATGTCGATAGCAAGTTTCGTAGCTTTTTCTGCTATTATTTTTCTTCTAATGATTGCTAAGAAAAAAAAATAACTCAATATCTTGATTTTTTTTAATTTATTTGTATAGTTGCATGCAATATTTGAATAAAAGGAGTATTAAATGAGTATTACTCTTCCTGATAGAAAGGCTAGAATAGCAAACGATGATGAATATGGCATGTGTATCAAATATAGTGCAAAAACTGTAGCGAAAAATGTTTTAGTAAATCCTCATGTTTGGAAAATTATAGATAGACTTGATGGAAAATATATTGAATCTTCATCTTTTTTTGTATCTCGCATTCAAAAGATCAGATTAGCTTTTAAAAATAGACCTCAGTGTTTGGATACAGATACAATCATCATTGAAGATAGCCAGGGAAGCAAGATTGTTTTTGATAAGAATACATGTAATTTTATATTTCAAACTGAAGAGGGAGAGAAAATTCTTAATGTGTTTTAAATTAGAATAGATGAGCAAAAATATTAAACGAACATTTGAAATAAGAAACTGCACAAGCATTACAACATTTTTATACAAAAAGTAGGAATGCATTACTACATTTTAGGGTAATTATATGTAATGCATTACTATGTTCTTTTATAAACGCTTAAATATAAGAGGTATATATTTCTGGAAAAGTTAAATTAAATATTTTGATTTGTTAGAAATCCTATTTTATCAACGCATATGCATTTTTTCTTCAGCATGTCTAATCGCGCTTGCTATATAGTGAGTTTTTCTACCTATTATCTTATATAGAAGCTCTTTTACAACCATACAGATTAAAAACCAAATAAGTATATAGACCCAAGCATAAGCAACAAATAGCCAACCAATTCCTACAAAATCATTAGTTCCTAGGCCGTATACTGAGAAAAAAGTTCCAATAACTTGAGAGACTAAAGTTGCTAAAAAGAATTTGATTTCCGGATGTGGTTTTGACCAAATAGCTCTGGTATTTCTGGTTAAATAAATCGTTAAGTTACCTCCACAGAGTATTCCCATAAAAGCTAGAGTTCTTAAATGATCAAATTTTGATGTTGCATCTGTTATAGGTTCAAACCAATATCTATCTCCTATCCAATAAAGACCAAAAGTAGAGACAACACCAACAATTGCAAGACCTACTGATATAGTAAGTATTTCTTTCATATCCCAAGAAGATGGATTTTTATCAATCGGCATATGATCGTATGCAATCATCATTATAGGTATATCATTTAAAAGAGCTATTAAGATAATCATAATAGCAGTTAGAGGATGATCATTAAAAACTAGCATTGAGAGTAATAAAAATAAAAGTAACCTACATGTCTCAGAGATTCTATACATTGCATAGCTTTTCATCCTATTAAAAATCTTTCTAGATTGTTCGATAGCGTGGGCTATAACTAAAAGACCTGGCTCTGTTAAAACGATGTCAGCAGCTTCTTTTGCAGCGTCTGTAGCGGCACTTACAGCTATTCCAATATCAGCTTGTTTTAAAGCAGGAGCATCATTTACTCCATCTCCTGTCATTCCAGTTACATGACCTTTATTTTGGAGAGCTTTTACAATATCAAATTTATGTTGAGGATAGACTTCAGCAAAACCATTTGCAGATTCATAAATAGACTCTTTTTTAACCTTTGTTTCAGTATCTTCATGATGTTCTAACTCTGATACAGAAATTATATTAGTTCCAAGATCTAATTTACCAGCGAGCTCTTTTGCAATGGATGCATGATCTCCAGTTACCATTTTTACATTTATACCCATATCTTTTATATAACCAAGAGTCTCTTTTGTATCGTCTCTTGGAGGATCAAACATTGGAATTAACCCTAAATAATGCCATTTACCAGAGCTATCTGTTTTTGCAGCTCCGAGAGTTCTATATCCTTTTGCTGCGAAACTATCGATTGCTTGCGTCACTTTTTGAGTAAGAGTTTCATCTGCTTCGCACATTTGAAGTATTACTTGAGGGGCGCCTTTTGCAGCTTGCATGACAGTTCCATCTTTTTGTTTAACAGTAGCTACTGCTTTTTTAATCACTGGATCAAATGGTGTAAATTTCTCTCGCATATAATCATTTAAAGCTTCTTTATTGTCTAATCTTGTGAAAATTGCTTCATCGATAGCATCTCTTCCATCTGGATTAGAAGCTAAAGCTGCTATTGTTAAGACTTCTTCAGGATCTTTAGCTTCAAAAAGCTGAATATCACCAACTGTTAATTCATTTTTAGTAAGGGTTCCTGTTTTATCTGAGCATAAAATATCCATATTAGCCAATTCTTCTACAGCAGTTAGCTTTGAGACGATAGCTTTCATCTTAGCTAAAACTCCAGCTCCAATTGCCATAGTAGCAGATAAAACAGCGGGCAGGGCAATTGGAATTCCAGCTACTACTAGTACTAATATAAAGATAACGATCTGACCGATACTCTCATGCAAGACATGTTTATATTCAATTCTATATATAGAGACTACTAAGATAATAGCGCAGATTGATAGAGTTAAAAAAATTAAAAAATCTCCAATTCTAACAACAGCTTGTTGAAAGTGTGATTTTGTTTTAGCTTCTGATACTAATTTGGCTGTTTTTCCAAAAAAGGTATTCATTCCAGTCTCTGTTACAACACCTGTCATTTCACCTGTTTTTGCTATTGTTCCAGAAAAAGCGATATCCTCTAGTTTTTTAGTGACCGGAAGAGATTCTCCAGTTAGAGCTGATTGATCGACTGTTAAATACTCACCACCAACTAATTTGATATCAGCGGGAATAATATTTCCAAGTTTTACATTAATAATATCGCCAGGTACTAGCTCTTTAGATTCAATATCTAACCATTTACCATCTCTTAAAACTCTTGCATGAAGAGCTAATTTTTTTTTGAGCGCTTCGATTGCATTCCCAGCTTTAAACTCTTGGAAAAACCCGAGCGCTGCATTAATTATGAGCATCGCCATTATAACTATAAAATCCGGCCATTTTTGCAAAACTCCTGAAAGAATAGCTGCTATTTCTATCATCCAAGGAATCGGTCCCCAAAAAAATTGAAAGAGTTGTTTAAAAATAGAACGTTTTTTTTCTTCTAATGCGTTAGGTCCATATTTCTCAAGTCTTTGTTTTGCATTATCTGTTGAAAGACCTTTGTCCATATCAACATCTAAGTTTTTTAAAACATCTTCATTTGACATTTTAGCAAAAGGGCTCATTGCTTCTGATTTAATATCTTTTTTTGTCTCTTCCATAATTCCTCAAAATAGTAAACGAGATAATATTTATCTTATTAATTATCACATAACAACATATAAGTTTTTAATCTAGTAAAAACACCTAAAATAAATTGATTGATTATTTTATCTTTTTAATTACAATGCAAATTATAGATAACATTTAAAATGAGGACTATATGAATAAATTAAATATAAAAGCTTTTACCCTTACTTGTGGTATTACTTGGGGACTTTTTATGCTGTTTTTAGCATGGGTATCATCTTTTGGTTGGGGTATTAGAGATGTATCTGTGATAGCAGGACTTTATCTCGGATATGAACCTACCTTTTTAGGAGGAATTGTCGGAGCCCTGTGGGGTTTTGTAGATGGTGCAATTGGGGGTTTTATACTTTCATATTTTTATAATATATTTTTAAAAAAGTTTAAAAATAAGTAAATGCTAAAGTTTACTCAAAAGATCCATGTAAAAGCGATTTTTGGAAATGTTGGTCTTTTTTTATTTATTCCAGCTTTCATGGCTTTTATAACAGCTTTGATTGGTTTAATCTTTCAAGAGTATTTTTGTATTTTTCCTCTATTGATAATAGGCTCAATCAATCTTATTATAGCGTATTTATTATATAGATTTTGTTTTGAGCCTAAAAAAATACATCTATGGGATTCAATGATATCAGTGGCTCTCGGTTGGTTTTTTTGTCCAATGTTTGGAGCTTTAGCTTATATTTTTGTAGCAAAAGCATCTTTGAGTCTGATGCCATCAGATGGAGCTTTAGCATTAGTAAAACCTATAAATGCTATTTTTGAAGCATTTTCAGGATTTACAAGCTCTGGGCTTACTATGTTAGATAAGATATCTACTCTACCTCATACACTGCAATGGCTTAGATCATTTCAGCAGTGGGTTGGAGGAGTTGGTCTTATTATTTTTGTTTTATCATTAATTGAGCCAAATATTGAAGAGTATCAGCTCTATTTTACAGAGACGAAATCCAAGGGTTTTAATAAAAGCATTTTAAAAACTACTAGATCCATAATTTATATGTATCTGATTTTTACTATTATAGGGATACTTTTGTTTGCATTTGCAAAAATGCCAATTTGGCAAGCTATCAACCATGCTATGTCAGCAATAGCAACAGGTGGCTTTACTATTACAGATAATAGTTTTAGTGGGTATTCCTACATAATAAAATTAATAGCAATTTTTTTAGTTATTTTAGGAGCTATGAGTTTTTCTCTTCACTATAAAATTTTTGTTCAAAGAAAATTTTTAGAGTTTTTCAAAAATATTCAAAACAGAGTTTTTTATATTTTATTAGCTGCTGGAGCTATTTTAATAATTTTAATAAATATAAATCATATATCTTATATTAATTACGTTTTTGAGTGGGTATCATCTTTAGCTACTTGCGGGTTTTCAGCTCAAAGGATTTTTTCTTTAACATCTGCAACTAAATTTTTAATGATTATTGCAATGATAATTGGGGGCGCATCTGGTTCAACAGTTGGTGGTTTAAAAATTAGAAGAGTGATTTTTCTTTTTCAAGAAAAAAATACATTGGATTCCACTTTCTTTAGAAAGTGGAGGAAAATGTGTATAATTTTTTTTAAAAATATTTTATAATGCTTTTTTTTGA
>SDBU01005661.1_pt1 | contig 14883 bp, 3 predicted proteins | sample 2277071 | NCBI WGS metagenome assembly SDBU01 (sample SAMN10397929, study PRJNA504765) | marine sediment metagenome | isolation source: marine sediment core GS08_GC12, 126 cmbsf | place: Arctic Ocean: Gakkel Ridge, Loki's castle | collected 2008
AAGTGTCTCTTTAAGTACTCTAAGATGTAAGGTTGGATTGTACCCGACTTTTTCTAAATAGCTTACAACATTGGGTTTAGACAATAGGAATTCCTTTAGAATCTCCTTAGCTTCAGCAGTGTTTGCTAAGAATCGCTTACCTTTGCCGGTCAATGTAAGGTCGTGGTTGGATACTCGCCCAACCAGACCCACTGCAAAGCAATCACCCAGGGCATCCTGCTTATGTTGCATATTTATGATATCACGAAGCTCTTTACTAGGTGTGCTCGCTTGTCGAATCAGTTCTAATATTGTAATTAGTTCATTGACATATGCTGATGGCAAGAAGAATTCGGGAGGTAAAACACTCTGTCGCTTACCTGTTCTGGCAAGCTCTTCCCGAGAGATGGCCTCCCTATCCCTACGTGGAACCACATCTTTGCCCGATAGACTAGCTAGCTTCGTTCTATCTAGCCAATTTGATAGTATGTTTGCATATGTCTCCCAAGTATCTTCGGAGACTTCCAGCAGGGGCATGCTGGTCTTCATAAGCTCCTTCAATTCATGGAACTTGATGCGCTCAGTTGTAGCAAGTCTGTCTAGGATATCCTTCACAAGGCCATTTTGTCTCATTCTGTCCTGTAAAAGCTGCCCTATGGTCTCATTGTGGTATGCATCGATGGTTACTTCTGCTAGTCTTATACTGCCATGGGAGTACTCTAGCAGCCCTAAAAGACGAAGTCCACGCAACTTATTTAGTATGTCCCCAATACTTTTTCGATCTCTCTCCCTAATCTCTGCTATTGTTCTCCACTTATTAGTAATTATACGGTGTATTAAATTTAAAGTGGCACCTGGGGACGTTCTAAAAACATATTTTATGCCGAAAGGAATTCTTCCTGTCTTTAGGTACTCCTTTAAAACGTCATTATAGGTATCATAGGTTCTGCCTGTCAGCCGAATTAGACGATGTGTTTGGAGGCCATCAATCCTTTTAATCAGGGCATCTCCATCCCCAAAAACCTCATGCAGCTCACTAAGAGTAGCCGGCAAGTATTGAGATAGTTGTCGAAGAAAGTCTTTTTCAATCTCATCAAGGTCAGCTAATTCTTCACGGAAAAGCTCTTCCGGTTTGAGACCCGCTTGTACTAGTTCTTCTTGGCTCGAGCCTTTATTATTTATCATATCGATAATGTGGGCGCATATTCTTTTTTGTAGCCAAGGGAATCCCTGAGAAAACTCCAAGGCAATTTCCTTAAGTTCATCGAGTATCGGTTGCTCTATCTCATCTTTAATATGATTAATCAAACTTATTGCCTCATCTCTGGAAAAATCATCGAGGGTTACCGTTTCAGAGATCTCTCTGAGACGCTCTAGGTCTATCTTGGCTCTATCGTCATAGGTTGTTGGCTGGTCATTCTTCCTCGCTATGCAGAAGAGAATATTTCCGCATGCGTGAGTTATGTCCAAGGTGAGGTCAATAAATGCCGTATACAGATCTGGCTTAGCAAACAGGCTCTCGAATTGGTCAATGAAGAATAGGCCTAAATTGTTACTTTCTTGTAACTCTTTGCCGATCTCTTGGAGTGACAACATTCCAGAATCAATATTGTCAGGAACAGGTATTTTAGTGCCATGGGCTTTGTTTGAAGAATTGACAAATTCCTGAATCAGATCAAGAAAATCTAGTGTACTTCTGAAGTTTCTTGCATCGACGATGACGGAGATTACTCCTTCTTTCACTAGGTCATCCTGCAACTTTAGCAAAAATGAAGTCTTGCCGACCCCAGAACGACTAAGCACTTGAAAGACTGAAACCCTGCTCTTCTTGGTTTTGAAGCGATCTACGAAACGGAGAAAGTCACCCTGCTCCTTATGTCGTCCTATAAAACAATCCGGTGGCGCTGGAAATCTATAGTCGAACCATCCGCTACCCCGAGGAGGTGCCATACGGCCCCATTCAAAATCCAAAAAACTCGTACCTTTAATCTCTGAAGGCCAGAATAGAAGTTCCTCTAATTCCGGAACCCGATCCCTAAGTGCTTTGCCGAAAGCAAGCTCATTAATATTGGAACCTTGACTATGATACACGCAAAAGGCTTTGGGCCTAGTTTCGTCCTTGCGAATAAGCAATTGAATGAAGAAATCGTTTCTGTCTGAGGCTATGAACAAAGTATCCCCGGGTCTGGCGCCAAAGTCGATTGCTGCTTTGCTCTTAACCTGTTCGACTGTATAATAGTTTAGTTCTTTTGCCATCAAGTCCAGGATTTCCTGTCCAATAATAGTCTTGAGTTTGGTTTTTTGATCTTGAATAGACCTCAAGTAGTCTTTGGCATCTGGCGTAAAGTCCGAGGTAGAAATGAAAAGCCCTAGCGTTCTCGCATCCTTTCCCCATTTAGGGTGCATCTTACCTACAAAAGATTGAATTGTAGTACTATCTATTTTCTTTGTATGCGCCTTCGCTTCACCGACTAAAGGTACGTTATCTAGCTTACCACTAGCGGTGATGTCATATTCCATGCTAGCCATTTTGGCCCTCAGTTCAATATCCTTGTACCCGCACGCACTTACAATGTCTTTGACTAGCCTTTCAAATAGCTTGCCTTGATCTTGTGACAAAGTGGCACTTGTTTTGCGAAAGTCAATAAAGTAAAACATCTGCTTTTTACCTAGCAGCTTAACGGGATCCTGTCTTTGGGCAGCTCTGCAATCGTGCAGTCCAACCTTTCAAACGGTCCATTGTCAATCACACCGGCCTTTCCTTGGTGTCTTCTACTAATGTGATTATACCATACTATTTTCCTTGCATCAGCAAGCGCTTAGTAAGACTACAAGGAGTTTTTATAAAAGTAGCAGCGGTTTGACAGGTTTCAATGGATTTACCCAGTATAGTGATTGCATTCATCTTAATCCTTGGTTTGGAAGGAGGCGAACATCAGACAACTATGTGAGAGATTTTACCAGACTGTACAATCTGACGTTTTGTTCACCACTTAACAAAAGGGGCTATTGTCATATTTGAGAACCCAGCTAGATTCCTCCACCCCCACTAGCCAGAGGAATTGTTAAGGGTAAAAGCTGGGATCCCTCTAATATGGTCGTAATTGCCGTGTGATAGTAAAATCCACTTTATTTTACTTTGCTCAATAAAGGTGAACTCTGAAGCTAGGCTCCCCGCATCTACCGCCAAAACCTCATCAATAAGAAATGAAACAAATCTCGTATTTCTCGACTCGGCACTGTGGGTTCCTAAAAATCTTATTATCATTGAGTAAACTCTAATATTCGGCAGAACATCACTGAAGTTACCGCAGACTAAAGCCTATCATAATTCGGAAGTGCTCAGCAAGCATGAAAATATCTTGGCTTGTTGACAGCAAATATAATATCCAGTTATACTGGTAAAACTTTTTATTACAAAGATTTCACCCGCGATGCGTCCACGCTACCGAGGAGTGTAGAAACCTCGAGCCCACGCTTGAAGCAAGGCAAGGAGACCATTACGTCGCCTGCTGGCATCCTCTGAACTAATTTACTCATGTTCGTTGATTGGCAGTAGGACGTTGACACAAGATGAGACTGAAAGTAGAATCGTCACTAATCGCAAGTAGTTCCCGCTTATATCGGCCAGCTGAAAAAGAGAACTGAGGGTTTTTAGTAATGTCTGATTCTCAAGACCTTAAAACCCAGTCAGAGGTCTCCCAGAATAGTATTGGATCACAGAAACTTGATTCTGATAGTTGGTCCACGGTAGTATCCTATTTACCCAGTATTCTGCTAGACACCTTTCGTCACCAGCCTGAGCGTCCAACACCCTGGATTGACCCTCTAAAAGGTACCCTCCTCTTGGCTGACATTTCTGGTTTTACTCCCATGTCAGAACGACTGGCTGAGGCAGGCAAAGAGGGGGCCGAATGGCTCACCAATATTATCAATCAATATTTTCACGGCATGCTTGATATTGCTGGTAAATACGGTGGCTCCAATATAAAATTCGCTGGTGATGCCTTATTAGTCCTCTACCAAGGTGATAATCATGCTTGCCGAGCGGTTATTACTGCCCTGGCAATGCAACGGGCTACGCGCAAGCTCACCGCCTTCCACGTTGGCCAACACCGCATTCGCCTAAGTATGTCAGTAGGCATACACAGCGGAGTCTTCTGGTCCGCCACCGCGGGACTGCCCGGAAAACGAATGCAACATTTTATCCTCGGCTCTGAAGCCAGCTGCGTCGCCGAGATACAAGGTACCGCTAAATCCGGTGAGATCCTCATTACTGATACGACACGGGGTATGCTTGGTGAGTTATGTCAGGTTGAACCCCGTAGCAATGCCTACCGTGTTCTTCGCATTTCCAAGAGAGCTGCTATCCCGGTTGTTATTAAGGGAGAAGCCGTACTACCACCCCCCTCAGCCTCTGAATTACTCGCCTATCTTCCCCCACCCATCGCTACAGCATTAAGAAGCAGCGAGCAGGCTAAAGGCATTGAGGGTGAACACCGCAAGGTTACTATCGCCTTTATCAATCTCCTGGGTATCAATGAACTCTTGAGAGAAAATGGGCCCGAGGCTCTATTACATGAATTGCAACAATACCTGTCAGCAGTAGTCCGGCTTGCTGAACAGTATGGTAGCTTCGTTGCCGGAAACGATATATACACTGATGGACTGAAGCTGATTCTCATCTTCGGCGCGCCAATTGCTCATGAGCAAGACTCAGCCAATACCCTGCGGCTAGCCTTGGAACTTAAGCGGGAACTGGCACAACTGAAGCTACGTCTTCACCATCGAATCGGTATTCACAGCGGCTTTATCTTCGCCGGTGATGTTGGCCCCTCCTATCGTCGGCAATACACCGTAATGGGAGATGCTGTCAACCTAGCGGCCCGTCTGATGAGCTCAGGCTCGCCTAACCAGATACTTCTATCCAACCAGGTTACCCAAGAGGCTGGCTCAAGCTTTGTTGTTCGAGAGCTGCCTCCCATACGGGTTAAGGGGAAAAAGGAGCTGGTACCTGTCGGTCTACTCGAAGCAGAGCGTACTATTACCCCTACCAGAATCACTGAACCGCCAGGTACACTCCTTGGCCGCGAGGCTGAAGTTAATCTGTTCCGACGCCTGTGCCGCGAAGTTGAGGATGGAAATGGCCGAACCGTCGTCATCTCGGGAAATGCCGGCATCGGCAAATCTCGCCTGGTCATGGAATTCCAGAATTACCTGAATAGCCGTAAATGGACTATTCATCGCGGTGCGTGCTATTCGCACACCGCGGCCAAACCGTTTGCCCCGTGGATACAGGTATTAAACTCGTTTTTTAACATTAACCCCACAGATGATACCAAGGTGCGAACCGGAAAGGTTCTAAACCGCACACAGCAACTCAAGCCAAACCTCATAGAGATGGCTCCACTCCTGAACTCCTTCCTCGGACTGTCCATCCCACCGGGCGTCGTTATCCGTTCTCTCGATGATGATACCCGCCGCCGCCGTCTCTTTGAACTCATAACGGGGCTGCTCCAGGCAGCGGCTACGGATTCACCGCTGACTATTTTACTGGAGGACCTGCACTGGGCAGACTACAGCTCACTGGAACTGGTAACCCATGTCAACGTCAGTCTGCAGTCTTCCCGCCTCCTCGTCTGCCTCACTCACCGTCCCAAGAAAGGCATGCCGCTGAATCTACCGCCGGCTACCACCGCTACCTTTGCTCTCGGTGAGCTGACCAAGGAGGCGGCTATGCAGATTGTCCAGACAATGTTAGGCCACACCGAACTCCCTACCCACCTTGTCGAGGCTATCCTCTCCAAGGCGCAGGGTAACCCTCTTTTTCTTGAGGAGGTCTCCCGCTCCATACGTCACTCCGGCACGCTGGAACAGGTGCTGAGCACGCCTTCATTCAAGTTGGCCGGGGAGATGGTGGCGCTGGATATCCCCGACCGTATCCAATCTTTAATCATGTCCAGAATAGACACCCTCAAAGGCGCCGCCAAAGAGACGCTCCGTGCGGCCGCTGTAATCGGCAATACCTTTGATTTACTCACTCTGCAAGCTCTTCTTGACCCTAGCTCGGAGGATTTCCAACTGGAGACCCAGTTGCAGGAGCTAGCCCAGCTTGATCTTATCAATCGAGAGGTGAACATTCAAGAGCCTACCTATAGCTTCAAGCATGCCCTAGTTCAAGAGGTTGCTTACAGCAGTCTCCTCTTCGCCCGGCGCCGCAATCTGCACCACCGGGTTGCTTCTTACCTTGAAGAAGTCCACGGGGAACAGCTCGAGCCTATGTATGAGGTGCTTGTCCATCACTACAGCCAGAGCCGCGATAGTCTCAAGATCCGCGTGTACTCTCTAAAAGCCGCCGAAAAAGCGCGCCGGCTTTTCGCTTATGAAGAAGCCATCGAATACTACCAACGCGGCCTGGATAATACCGCAGAGAAAGAGATCCCGGGAGCATTCCAGTATAACTACTTCCTGGAATGTGTCGGGGATTGCTATGAAGTGTCCGGCCACCATGAGGAGGGGGCACGTGCCTTCCTACAGGCTCTCCAGCAGTGGCATCGGGCTACCCAGCGGTTCCCTACGCCACCCAAGATACCCCTAGATACAGGCGAAGGGCCACCAACTCAGGGACGCGAAGCCATACTCTGTCATAAGGTTAGTTTTTCCTACGAGCGTAATTCTGATTACGACTCATCACTCAAATGGTTGGAATCAGCCTTACAAATACTCCCGCCAAGACAGTTGTTACTGGCGGCCAAAATCAATATCACCAAAAGTGTTGCGCTGTTTCGCAAGGGTCTCTACGAGGAGGCAATTCGTTGGGGTCGTCGGGGGCTGGACTTATCTCGGCGGAGTGGCGATAAAAGCCAGCTTGCCTATGCCCACAGCATGCTTGCTGGCTCCTATCTGGAGCTAGGCCAGCTAAAACAGGCGGTTCGCCACCGCCGCCTGGCAGTTAGTCTCTGCGAGGAGGTTGAAGACCTCTCTGGAATGGCGACAGCTAACAACAATCTCGGTGCCTGTTACCAATTGCTAGGTGACTTGGATAAGGCACTATACCACTACGAAATCGGTCTCAAAGCCTATGAACGAACCGGCAATCACATTGACGCTGCCATCGCCCACAACAACATTGGCGAAGTTCTCTTAACTCAGGGGCGTCTTGATGAAGCCACCGGCCACCTGCAAAAGGTAAGAGAAACATACGAACAGACGGGAGACCCCTTGGCCTGTGCCGCGCTGGCACTAGTCAATCTGTCGCGAGTGTACCAGCGTCAGCAAGAGTACCAGAAAGCAGCCGAGCATCTGTATCAGGGGACAAACCTCTTGCGCAAGGCCGGTGCCCGTGGCCTACTGATCGAAGCCCATCTGCAGCAGGCAGAGCTACGACTGGAGATGGGTAATATCAAGTCCGCATTATACACCTGCCAGCGGACACTGAAGCAGACCTACGAACTGGGGACAAAACTTCTCGAAGCCCGCGGGCTTCGTATTCTGGGTCGCATCAATATGATGCGCGGTAGGTTCGCACAGGCTAAAGCTAATCTGAAGCAAAGTGCAGCTCTAGCCAAGCGCCTCAACGCAGATTACGAGAGGGGGCTGGCACTTCTGTCCCTCGCTGAGCTATATGGTAGCCGTACACAAAAGAACTCCCGTCACCAAGGTAAGCTGGCACTAAATCAGGCTATGGCAATTTTTCAACGTATGGGAGCACAGGGAGACCTCTCACAAGCACGTCAACTCCAAGACGCCATGGGACTGTAAAGAAAGACCAAAAGAAAAGTCCGCTATTGCCACTACATCCTTAGTGCCCTGGACATCATCACTTACCGCACAAATCTAAAAAACCTTGCGGATTTTTCGATTGAATGCCTTGACATGTTCGAGAAGATAACATATACTCCCTACTAAACTAAGTACTTTAGCTTACGTATTTTGGCTTAGGGAGTCTCACCTAATTTTATCATTATGTCATTAATCAAGATAAATACTGCTAGTTCTTATTATTCTACAACTGGTTTAGCCTCGTCTGCTGGTGGTCGAGAGGCTAAATTTATTTTTACTGTTAATATTAGGAGGTAGAGAATGATATTGAGAGGGAAACTTGCTTTTCTGAGTGTGGTTCTAGTCATACTGCTTTCTGTCGGACTGGGCTTACACGGCGGTAGCCCAGCAGCCGTGGCTACCAGCGGGAGTCTTCAGAACCCCGGCTTCGAGGATGGTCTTCTGTACTGGACAGTCGTTGAGCCTATCCCTGACGCAGTTGCTGTCGTTGGCCCCGAAGGTCCGAATGAGTTCCCAACCTATGCCGATATGGGAAACATCACTGTCTCACCATATAAGGGAGACTATATGCTGCGTCTCGGTAACCCCAAAAGTATATCTGAAAAGCAGGCAAGCGGTGAAAATACTGTCTATCAGCTATTCACTTCCAATCGAAGCAATTTAAAGTTCAGCTTTCGCCTCTTCTCTTGGGAGCCTCGTAACTGTGATCTGTTTAGCTTTGACCTCCAGTATGCGGAATCACTCGAGTCCGTGGAAGAAGCAGCAATCAGGATGGTTGATGATTCTCCTTTTGTTATCGATATGCCTGATGGTTCACAAGAATGTGAGATTCTACCTTGCCGATTTACCATAGATGTCGGTAAACGTGGTCAGTACCTGGACACTGGCTGGGTCGAGGTGGAAATCTACGACATCCCACTTGGGCAAGAACTTGTTCTTACTTATTCCGTAGGTGGTACCAAGAACAATGCTCACGCAACCTGGGCTTACTTTGACAACGTGAACACGCCTCCTGTAGCCAGGTTTACTTTCTCACCTGAATATCCCGCTGAAGGTGACATCGTCGAATTGATTGACGAATCCTATGACACTGATCCTGATGATGCCATTGCTTCCTGGCTGTGGGATGTTCAATGGAGTGACGGGAATGAGACCTGGGAGGTATCTTCCACTTCGCAAAGCCCATTCTTTATTCCACATGATGAGAGCGGTGAGGGAGAGTATTATAATGTATCCCTGACTGTAACCGATTTAAACGGTACTTCTACAACCGTATCCTCCGGGGGAATTGCTACTGACGGAACTGCTGTATTGCCAGTAATTGTCGAGAATGCAGCTCCCAAGGTAAATGCTCTTAATATTGAGGTTCTAGCCAGCGAGACAGGCACCCTGATCGGTCGCTTCCTTGATACTGGCTGGCTTGACACTCATACAGCAACCTGGTCTTTAGATGATGGTTCGTCTCCCGCTGTTGCTACATTTGAGGAGGATAACGGTGCCTTCGTCGGCACGGGAAGGGTTACGGGAGAGGTTACCGTTCCGGCAGATGTGGGCGGTACTCTGACAGTTGAAGATAACGACGGTCTATCAGGTTCTGATAGTTTCCAAGTGACGGTGGTCCCTGACGACCCCACCAACAGCCGTGAACCCAATAACACTCTCGACACTGCTCCTCAGTTGGCCAGTGATGGTATTTACTTATCTTATATACAATCTGAGGGTGACATTGACCTCTACAAAGTGGTCTTACCGGGAGGTGAGTCACTGCCGACCGGTGCGGAGCTTCTGGTTACACTGAAGGATTTGCCTGCTGACTATGACCTCATTATCCTGACTCAGCCGTCCGGCCAGAGCACAGCTCCGTTCAGTGCCAGCCCTTTCCAGGCCAGTCCTTTCAGCGCCAGTCCCTTTAGCGCCAGTCCCTTTAGCGCCAGTCCCTTTAGCGCCAGTCCCTTTAGCGCCAGTCCTTTCAGCGCCAGTCCTTTCAGCGCCAGTCCTTTCAGCGCCAGTGGCATTATGAGAAGTCCTTTCAGCGCCAGTCCTTTCAATGCCAGTCCTTTCAGCGCTAGTCCCTTCAGTGCTAGCCCCTTTAGCGCCAGTCCTTTTAGTGCCAGTCCTTTATCGCAAATGGGCTTCACCGGATTGGAGGGAGACGAGATTGGAGGTACTGACATTGCATTGTCAGAGCTTGGCCTGAGCAGCATTGAAGGCGAAAATCTTCAGACAATGGGCTTCTCAGCCAATCGCGGTCTAGACGAGGAAGTGCTCCTCGCTCGTTGTGAGGTCGCTGGTACACAATTCTTTGTTGCTATTGTGGGCGCCAACGGTGCCTATAGTGCCGAGCCTTACTCGCTGCAGCTAGAAATATCGGAGCCTCTGGACCTGGTTGAGATTCTTAGTCAGGCCGGGTTTACTTATGATGCTCCGGTGACAAATTATACACCGGGTGACTTCGTTCTGTATGATTGCCTTGATCCCAAGACTCTGTTTGTTACCCAGCAGGAGCGTCTTATCGGACTCTATGGAGACACAGAATGGAATGGTTTGCTGGCGGACCTCAAATCGCTGGCAGACCATATTAACATTAGGGGTCGGATTATATCCATACCGGGAAATATATATCAATCATGGGATGAGAATCCGACCAGCATTGATGCTGCCAATGAGGTTGTCGCTCAAATCAGAAACGCTATTCAAGATGAACTAACCGCTGACCCAAGCATCCAGTACCAGTATGTCGTTCTCGTGGGGAGCGATGATGTTATACCATTCCGCCGTGTGCCTGATGAGACCATTATCAGCAATGAGCGGTCCTATCTCATGAGTTCCTTTCTCAAGCCAGGAAGTCCACTCTTCTTTAGTATGCTGGAAGGATTTAACCTCACTGATGATTACTACGTGGATGCCGCGGCCGTACCCTGGCAGGGACGCTCCCTCTACATACCCGACTTGCCCATTGCCAGGCTAGTGGAGACACCTGAAGAGATAAGTATGGTTGTTAATGCCTTCATTGGTAGCGACGGTATTCTCACTCCGGAGACAGCCTTGGTTACCGGTTACGATTTCTTCATTGATGGTGCCCAGGCCATAGCTGACACTATGAATAGTGCTGCCCTGCTGACTGACGATACCCTCATCAATGATGACTGGTCCGCTGATGACCTGCGGTCCAGCTTCTTAAGCCAAAGCCACGATATCAGCACGGTGAATGCCCATTTCACTCACTATGCGGCTCTGGCCGCCCTCGGGTTCACCACAGATGACTACAGCGATATTCTCATCAGTGACGAGATAGATGCGGTAACCGATAGCCTGCTGCAAAACAGTATTATCTTTTCCATGGGTTGCCATGCCGGACTCAATGTTCCAGACCAGGCTGGTCCCGAGGCTGCAGACTTTGGTCTTGGTGTCAATCCCAAACTGGACTTCCCTCAGGCTATGGCACGTCAGGGTGCTATCTACCTGGCCAGTACTGGCTATGGTCTTGGGGATGATGCCGGTATCGGCGGTACTGAACGGCTAATAGGTATTTTCACCGAGGAAATACTTAAAAATAATGCCGATGATATTACGGTAGGCGATGCCCTTATAGCAGCTAAACAGCGTTACCTGACCAGCCTCAGTGCTATGACTGTGTACGATGAGAAGTCATCTATCCAGTTCACTCTGTATGGCTTGCCGCAGTACCGTGTCCAGCCTACCGGATACGATGCTGATATTCAACCCTCAGGTGACCTTTTTGGCACCCTGAACTTGACTATAGATGGCATTCCATCTTCGTACGACTTGTACGAGGTAGTTACCGCTGACGGTAGCTATTACAACGCTGAGGGAGATGCTCAGGCTACCGCCGGACGTGCTGTCCAGCCGCGTGTCGTCGAAAGTATCCCCTCCGACACTAATGGCTCTGCGCATGGTGTATTGCTCACAAGTAGCGAATTCACTGATTTAACTGATTTTAACCCTGTTATCGCTCGCCCCACTAACGAGTGGGAGCAGAATACAGAGGAGTTTCAGATAGGCTTCCGCTCTTTCTGGCCATCAGAGCTAGCCACTATCACTAATCTAGAGACTGAAGGAGAACTTATCCAGACCCTGGTGGTCCTCCCTGGTCAGTTCCGTTGTACCAGTGCTCCAAACATGACTGTTACGGGCATTCAGCGTCTTTATTCTGACCTTACCTTCGAGCTCCTGCGCTCCACACTGGATAACGACTATGAACCAGCTGTTGTCAGCAGTATCGACCTCAGCATAGATGGCACCACCACAACCGTCACTGTAGCCGCAAGCGACCTCAACGGTATTGCTCGCATTGTCATCTTGCAGTTCGACGAGGACGCTGGCCAGACGAGCGTTGCAGCGGACTTTACGCCCGGCGACCCGTCCGCCGATGAGTTTACTATCCCTATTGAAGAACTAGGGGATGACACCTTAATCATCCAGGTAGTGGACGGTGCCAGTAATATCGCCTCCGCCACCGGTAAGGGTGCCAACATGAGTGCCATTGAAATCAGTGCCGAGTCGGCAGTAACAGTTGATGAAAACAGCCAGGTTACCCTGCAAGCCACCCTTCCGGGTTTTGCCAACCTTACCCCACCGGTATTCTATATCTGGGAGTTCGCTGACGGTTACTTTGCCAGCGGCGAGACCACCGATGGTACCATCACCGTGGAGCACACCTATCCTGACGATAACCCGAGCAGCGGCACGCCGTCAGACGATTTCGTAACTACGCTGAAGGTAACCGACTCTAACGGCGGTATCGGTAACGCTGTCACCGTAGTGACAGTTGAAGATGTAGCTCCGAAGGTCTTCATCGAATCAGCAAAATCGCCGATTGATGAGAACGATGAATCCACAGTAACTGGCTCGTTCACCGATGTCTGCTCGCTGGATACGCATACCGCAACTATTGACTGGGGTGACGGAACGGGTGTTGTTGACCTGCCTATCGAACAGTATGCAGGTTATGGTACATTCACTGCATCACACCAGTACCTCGATGACGACCCAAGCGGCACAACACAGGATAAATATAAGGTAACCGTGACGGTTACAGACGATGATACCGTGTCTGGAACCGCTACCACCTTGGTGACGGTTAATAACCTAGCCCCAACGGTTGAGGCTGGTGCCGACAAGACAGTTAACGAGGGTGAAAAAGTATCCCTCGACCCGGCAGAATTCAGCGACATAGGTACTCTGGATACGCATAACAATGTTAATACTACTATCAACTGGGGTGACGGCATCATTTCAGATGGTGTGGTTGATGAAGTGGACGGATGTGGCACCGTTTCCGGTAACCATGTCTATGCCGACGATGGTACTTACGCCGTAACCGTCACTGTCACTGATGATGATGGTGGCGTTGGCTCCGATATCCTGACGGTGACGGTTAATAACCTAGCCCCAACGGTTGAGGCTGGTGCCGACAAGACAGTTAACGAGGGTGAGGTCGTATCCCTCGCCCCGTCCCTGTTCAACGACATGGGTACCCTGGATACACATAACAATGTTAATACTACTATCAACTGGGGTGATGGCACAGCACCAGATGCTGGAGTTGTCGATGAGAGTCCCTTCGGACCTCCCGGTTCCACCGCCGGCGCTGACGGTACTGTTTCAGACAGCCACGTGTATGCCGACAACGGTATCTACGAAGTAACGGTCACCGTTACCGACGACGATCTTGGCGCCGGTTCCGATACCCTGGTGGTTACGGTAAACAATGTTGCCCCAACAGTCGAGGCTGGTGCCGACCAGATGGAAGTTTACTATGGTGAGGTCGTATCCCTCGACCCGGCAATATTCAACGACCTGGGTACTCTGGATACGCATACCGCGACCATTGACTGGGGTGACGGCACAGCACCAGATGATGGAGTTGTGGCTGAGAGTCCGTTTGGACCTCCTGGTTCTACTGTCGGCGCTAGCGGCACAGTGTCGGGCAGCCATGTGTATGCCGACAACGGTGATTACACTGTAACGGTTACTGTTACCGATGATGATAGCGGTGTTACTTCCGATACCCTGAAGGTAATAGTTCAACAGCGCTGGGAGGATCCTGAAGGTGATGTTGGTGACACTGATGAGGACCTATCTAATGGTGATATCATTAGTGGCGATGCGTACAATGACAATATTACAATGACTATTATTCTCAGAGTAGCCGGGACTATCTCCGATCAATTCCAATACCGTGTCAAACTAGTTGCAGACTCAGGTAGCTACCATCTGAAATACGATGATGGCAAGGTGACTGGTTTGCCTAATCTTGAAGTCTTTGCGGATGGTAATGAGTTACGCTTTACCTTCGAGCTGTCCAGTATCGGCCTGGAGAGTGGTGACCACGTCCAGGTATCAATGGAGACGCAGGGGGGTGTCCCAGCTGAGTCAGGAGTGGGCATAGCCGATAATATGCCGGATAGTGGTACCTTCAGCTATTTTCTATATTAGGGGTAATAGTTTGGTAGAGAAATAGCTCACCCGAGGAATCAGGCATTTGTAGAAGGTCAATTTATCGCGCACCACCCATTGACAAATGAGAAAACGGGGACTAGAGCAATTCCAAAATCACTATATTGTATGTGGCGTCGGATGGGTAGGTTCTCATATAGTGAATGAACTCTACGCTACTAAGAGACTTGTCGTGATAGTGGACTTAAATAAAAGTAATATAGAAAAGGCTATAGAGAAGATTCAATATGACGTTATTATAGAGGGCGATGCTACCGATAGTGATACTCTTCTAAAAGCGGGCATAAGGGAAGCAAAAGGATTATTTGCTGTAACTGCAGACGATAATCAGAATCTGGTAATAAGTATTACTGCAAAACAGCTTAACCCTGGTGTGAGGGTCGTAGCTTGATGCAACGAGACAAAGAACAGTGAAAAGATCAAAAATGCCGGAGCTGATGCTGTAGTTTCCCCAACCCATATAGGTGGACTCAGGATGGCTTCTGAAATGATAAGACCGGCAGTAGTGTCATTCTTAGATATAATGCTACGGGATAGAGAAAGGAGTTTGCGTATTGAAGAGGTATCTGTACCTGACTCTTTTGAGGGGAAAACTATTTCAGCATTGAATCTAGAAAAATATCCCCAGACTCTACTGCTAGC
>SDBU01005662.1_pt1 | contig 14879 bp, 15 predicted proteins | sample 2277071 | NCBI WGS metagenome assembly SDBU01 (sample SAMN10397929, study PRJNA504765) | marine sediment metagenome | isolation source: marine sediment core GS08_GC12, 126 cmbsf | place: Arctic Ocean: Gakkel Ridge, Loki's castle | collected 2008
GGTTCCGGTCACCGTCGTGGTGGAGAAGGAAGTGGTGGTCGAGAAAGTGGTTATTCAGACCGTCGAGGTGGAGAAGGAAGTGGTCGTGGAGAAGGTGGTCACGGCGACGCCAGCGAAGCCCAAGATCCTGAGGGTGAACATGGGATGGGACATTGCCAGCGTCGATCCCGCATTCATCAGCTTGACCGGCGAGGCCCAGGTCGGCGAGATGATCTTTCCCGGCCTGGTGGTTCACGATCCCGTCACGCACGAGATGGTCAATGACCTGGCGGAGCGGATTGAGGTCTCGGAGGACGGCCTGGAGATCAGTTTCAAGCTCAAAGAGGGCATCATGTGGCAGCGCGGCTACGGTGAGGTGACGGCCGAGGATGTCAAGTACTCTTTCGAGCGCATGATCGATGAGGAGCTGGGCGGCTGGTACTTTGACGACTGGGCCACCCTGGACCACGTCGAGGTGACCGGCAAGTACGAGGGCACCATCATCCTGAATGATCTTCACGCGGCTCTATGGACCTCGACCTTGCCCGAGTACAGCGGCAAGATCGTGCCCAAAGCGTACATCGAAGAGGTCGGCTACGAGGCCTTTGGCACCGACCCCGTCGGCGTGGGCCCTTACCTCTTTGACGAGTGGGTCCCCTTGGAAAGGGTCGTCCTCAAGCGGGACCCCGATTACTATGGCAAAGCGCCCTACTATGACGAGATCCGCCTGCTGATGATCGAGGACACCCAGGCCGCCGAGGCCGCCCTCGAAACTGGCGAGATCGATTTTACCTTCATCGACCTCATCTCCGTGGAACGCTTCGAAGCCGACCCCGACTTTGCGGTCACAGTCCTGCCGACCCTGGGCTTTGAGTGGATCGGCATGAATATCGAGCACCCCAAGCTGCAGGATATCAACGTCCGGCAGGCGATCCGCTACGCCATCGACGTGCCCGGCATCATCCAGGTTGCCTTTGACGGGCTGGTCGACCAGTCCAAGACCTTGATCCCGCCCGGCGTGCTCGGTTACTGGGAGGACGCCCCGGTCTTTGAGCGGGACGTCGAATTGGCCAAAGAGTATATGACCAAAGCCGGTGTGGAAAGCCTCGACCTGCGCATCGACTATGACAGCACCACCACCGCTCACGCCGCGGTCGCCGAGGTCGCCCAGGCGAACCTGGCGGAGATCGGCATCAACTTGGAGATCAACCCGGTCGACACGGCTGGCTTCTGGGAGCTGGGGATGGGGGACGAGGGGATCAACATGGAGCTGTTCGCCATCAACTATGTCATGTATCCCGACCCCACGTGGGCCTCGATGTGGTTCGTCTGCGATCAGGTCGGCGTCTGGAACTGGATGCGCTGGTGCAGCGAAGAGTATGACGCCTTGCATTACCAGTCCAACAACAGCCGCGACCCGGCGGAACGCCAGCGGATTCATGAGGAGATGGAAAAGATTTGGAACGACGGTGTTCACACTATCTGGCTGACCCACGGCCGCCAAGCCAATGCCGGCCGGGCAGACCTGATGGTAGATTACGGCATTTCGAACGATCCTATCTTTGTAACTTTTAGGCCAGCGGAATAGGGCGTCCGGTTTGCACCCCGCTGCCATACTCGTCCTAGGGCCTGCGCTCACACGCAGGCCCCAGGCTTACTGACCGGCGAATAGCTGAAAAAGAGGAGCAACGCCATGGCAAGAATAAGGATGAATGATAGAAAGTTTGTCGGAGCCCAATACGGACGCCTCTCACCCGAGCAGTGCCAAAAGCTGCACAACGCGAGTCTCGAGATCCTGTCCCGGACGGGCGCACGACTCTACCACCAGGAAGCGATTGACCTGTTGGTCAAGGCCGGCGCCTCGGTATCGGAAGGGAATCGGGTGAGGATTCCCGCCGGCCTGGTGGAAAAGGCCTTTAGCACGGTGCCCAAGCGAGTGACACTGTACGATCGTCACGGCAAGGCCGCCTTGTATCTAGAAGAGGGTAACTGCTACTTTGGCACGGGCTCCGACTGTCTCAACATCATTGATCATCGTACCGGCGAACGGCGCAAGCCGGTGCTGCAAGACATCATCGATGGTATCACCGTGTGCGATGCCCTGCCGCACATCGACTTTGTCATGTCCATGTTCCTGCCCTCTGACGTGGACGCCATGGCCAGCGACCGCTACCAGATGGAGGTGATGCTCAACACCACCACCAAGCCCATCGTCTACGTCACCAACGAGTTCTCCGGCTGTGCGGATGCGGTGGAGATGGCCGAGGTGGTGGCCGGAGGGGCCGAGGCGTTGAAACTGCGGCCGTCTGCCGCATGCTACATCAACGTCACCACTGGCCTGCGCCACAACGAGGATGCGCTGCAAAAGCTGCTCTTCCTGGCCGACAAGGGTTTACCCGCGTTGTACATCCCGGTCATTATCGGCGGTATAAGCGGGCCGATCACGCTGGCTGGCAGCATAGCCCTGGACAACGCTGGCGTGTTGCTGGGTCTGGTGCTCTCACAGCTCAAGCGAGAGGGGGCGCCTTTTATTGTGTCTGGCATGAGCGGCGGATCGTTGGATATGAGAACGATGGTGAGCCCCTATTGCGAACCCGATTTCAGAGGTATCGTCCATGCCCTGGCCCACCACTACAACCTACCGCAGTTTGGCCTGGGTGGGTGTAGCGATTCCAAGCTGGTGGATCAGCAAGCCGCGGCCGAGGCTGCGCTCACGCTGATGGCCGAAACGTTGGGCGGCGCCAACCTGATACACGACCTGGGGTATCTAGAGTCGGGGTTGTGCGGCTCGCTGGCGCAGTTGGTCATCTGCAACGAGATGGTGGGCTGGATTGAGAAGATGATGGCCCCAGTGGAGGTCAACGACGAGACCCTGGCGCTGGACCTGATCGACGAGATGGGGCCGGACGGCCAGTTTCTCGACTCGGACCATACTATGGCCCACTTTCGAGAGCGATGGTACCCTGAGGTATTCGAGCGGGGCAACTATGATCAATGGCTGGCCAAGGGGGCCAAGAGCCTGGGCGAACGCGCTGCCGAGCGCGTGGAAGAGATCCTGGCTGAGCACAAATCAGAGCCGTTGCCCGAGGCCGTCGCTCGGGAAATCAAGGCCATCGTCCGGCGAGCGGAACAGACATTTGGGGTATAATGGTGGGCATCCAGATGACTCGATACCTGGTACTTGAAAACCTACACAATTTAGGGAGCTAAATTGGCTGAGAATGGCCTCGAAAGCACGAAATTGTCTCTTGACAAGTGCTCGGATAGAAGACCTGCTACTAGAAGTCAAGAGGTCGAACCTTAACAATTTCGAATAACGTAGGGACGTTGCTCCTTCAGGATGACAAAGACACGGGCAAGGAGGTAACCAAGCCGATGACTGTGGAGATGTGGTTGAGCTCGAAGGAACGGATGTTCAGAGTTCTCAGGGGTGAAACGCCTGACGTGGTCCCGGCCGCTCCCGCGTATTTGAGTCTTTTCCTGGCCGACTTTGAACGCGCGTACTATATCGAGCAGTATCGGCTTCGGATGAGGGGGCGGTCACGTTATCCTGTAAATCACAAAGAAGACACTCAACTGCGCGCGCAAGCGATAGTTCAGTCGTATGGCATTTTCAGAGTGCGGCCGGACTGGATCGAGCTTGGCCGAGGGCCCAGTCGTGCCTGGGCCGAGCGGACCGACATTGTCGCCAAGGATGGCGTGCTGTATTACGAGAACAAGGCATCGGGAGTACGATTGCCGATGCACGACGTCCCGCTACCGTACGGGAATATGGATCTGGTGGCTGAGAACAGATCAAAGAGGGACCTCTGGGATATCTCGGGACAGATACAGAGCAAGGAACAGGTGGACGCGCGCCTGCCGGTCCCAGGTGTTGAGGAATTGCTGGCGCGGGGTGACTATGAACTGCCGAAACAGGTGGTTGCCGATTATGGCGATCGTTTTTTTCTGACGACAATCCTGGACACACCGTTCTCTGACGCTTACGATCTGCTGGGTTTCCAGGGGCTGATGCTCATCCAACACGATCATCCGGCTCTATTCCACTATCTCTTGGAACGGAAATTGTTATGCACTCAAAAAGTCATGGGAGCCTGGGCCGCGATCGGCATCCACGGTGTCTACGTAGAGGAGGTTTTTACCGGGGCGGATATTATCTCACCGCGCAGTTACGACGAATACGTGTTTGCGTACAACCAGCCTTACTTCCAACACATGAGCGGGTTGGGCCTGCTGCCGATCCACTATGTGTGCGGCGATGTCATCCCACGCCTGGACCGGATTGTCCAGCTAGAAATCGCGGCCGTGGCGGTTGAGGAGAGCAAAAAGGCCTTTGTGATCGAGATTGAAGAGGTCGTGAGGCGCGTCGACGGCCGTGTGGCCGTTCTTGGGAACATCGATGCCGTGCGATTTGGTTCAGGCGCCACGATGGAAGAGATGGCGGCCGAAGTAAGACGCCAGGCACGCATTGGCGCTGGAGCAAAAGGCTTTGCGGTCAGTACCGGGAGCCCGTTCCCATTGGACACTAATCCGCGGTTGATCGATACAATGGTGACGACTGCGCACACGCTCGATGCGCACGTCAACAGACCTGGGATGCCCTGAAGCAGTGCTGGTGGTGGGCCGCATTGTTTCTTGACAAGCGCTTGAATAGAAAGGAGCCCGTAAAGTGCAAGTCTATCTCTTGAAACGGTTGTTCATGACGATCCTGGTGCTCTTTCTGGTGACCGTCTTTTTGTCGTTGCTGGTGCAAATCGTTCCCGGCGACCCCGCCAGGACCTTGCTCGGTCCGCGGGCCACGCCCAAAACGATCGCCAGGATCCGAGCGGCAATGGATCTGGACAAACCGGTCCCGGTACAGGTGTGCAATTTCGTGTGGAAGGTGCTGCACGGCAGTTTCGGGGACGACATTTTCACCGGCCGTTCCATCGGCAAGTTGATCGGCAGCGCTCTTCCCCATACCATAATCCTGGCGGGGACTAGTTTGGGACTGGCGGTCCTGATAGGCGTCCCACTGGGCGTCTATTCGGCGACGCACCCTGATTCCTGGCTGGACCGGATCACAGCCATCGTCTCCATCTCCTTTATCATCGTTCCTACCTACCTGAGCGGGCTGTTCCTGCTGCTTTTGTTCGCCGTAGAGCTGCGGTGGCTGCCCGTCATCGGCCTGGGGCAGGAGGGTGACCTGTTGGACTATATCAGACATCTGATCCTGCCCACGACGGCCCTGGCGATCACCTGGGTCGGCTACCTGGCGCGCCTGGTGCGCGCCAGCTTGCTCGAGGTGCTCAACGAGACCTACATCCGGGCCGCCATGGCGGCCGGCCTCCGCCAGCGGCTGATCTTTTACAAGTATGCGCTCAAGAACGCCCTCATCCCCACGGTGGCGGTACTGGGCCTGGGCATCGGCAGCCTGATGGGGGGCGCGGTGTTTGTGGAGCTGATCTTTGCCCGGCCGGGCATGGGTATGCTGATTTATCGCGCGATTCAGGGCCGCAACTTTCCCACTATGCGGGCTGGCGTGGTGGTGGTTGCCTTTCTGTTCGTGGTCGCCAACCTGTTGGCCGATCTGGCGTACACCTATCTCGATCCGAGAATCCAACTCGAAGGCGTGAGAGGTTAATATGGAATTCGTCTCCAGACCTAGAAATCACTTTCAACGGTTCCTCGACCGCCTCCCGGTACTGGGAGATGTGCTGGGCCGCCCGCTCGGCGCGCTGGGTTTCTTTATCGTGCTCGTTTTTGTGCTCATGGTGATCTTTGCCCCCCTCTTGGCCCCTTACGGCTATGCCGAGCAGGATATCCCCAGCAGGTTGCAGGGGCCGTCGAGCAAATACCTTCTGGGTACGGACCACATTGGGCGTGATCTCTTGTCACGCCTGTTGTATGGATCGCGCATCGCCCTGGGGGTGGCCCTGTCGGCAGTCGGGATTGCGCTTACGGGCGGCGCCGTGTTGGGGCTCGTGTCTGGCTACCTGGGGGGGATCGCCGACGTCGTTATGCTGGTGGTGCTGGACACGTTCATGTCAATTCCAGCGCTAATACTGGCGCTCACCTTTCTGGCGCTGTTGGGCCCCAGTCTGGTCAATCTCGTGTTGGTTATTGGAGTGAGCTGGGCGCCCGCATACGCGCGCATCGTCCGTGCCCAGGTCTTGGCGGCCAAGCAGAACGTCTACGTGGAGGCCGAACGCTCGCTGGGAGCGACCCCGTGGCGCATCGCCACGCGCCACATCTTGCCCAATATCTTGCCCCCGCTGCTCATCATGGTGGCTATGGACCTGCCCTCAGTGATCGTCTTCGAGGCCGGCCTCTCCTTCCTGGGGCTGGGCGTGCGCCCGCCGACGCCCAGTTGGGGCGTGATGCTTTCCGAGGGTTATGCCAAGATACGCCTTTCGCCCTGGCCCATCACCTGGGCGGGACTCGCATTGGCGTCTACTACCTTGGGATTCACACTGTTGGGAGAGACGTTGCGGGACGTGCTCGACCCGCGACTCTCTGGAACCAGAGGAGCCTGATGGCATCACTATTGCGAGTCCACGACCTGGAAATCAGATACCACACCCGAGAAGGCGTTCTAACCGCGATTCGGGATGTCAGCTTTGAGGTGAACGAAGCAGAGATCGTGGGCATCGTCGGCGAATCGGGTTGCGGGAAAAGCACGGTGGCTTCCGCTCTGATGCGCTTGCTGCCGCCCAACGGGGAGATCTCGGCCGGAGAGATCCTGTTCCAGGGTCAGTACCTGCGGCAGCTCGATCAAGAGCGCATGCGCGGTATCCGGGGCAAAGAGATGGCCATGATCTTCCAGGATCCGATGACCAGCCTCAACCCCGTTTTCAGCGTCGAGGGGCAGATGGTGGACGCCTTGCGGGCGCACCGTCCCGGCCAGGGGCGCGGGCACCGCCGGGCGTTGAGAGCGCGGGCCATTGAGATGTTGGACCGGGTCGGAATTCCGGACGCCGAGCGGCAGATCAAAGAGTACCCGCATCAGTTCTCCGGCGGTATGTGTCAGCGAATCATGATCGCCACCGCGCTGCTGTCCAACCCGTCGCTGCTGATCGCCGATGAGCCCACGTCGTCCCTGGACGTGACGCTGGAGGCGCAGATCATCGATCTCATTCGTGGCCTGCGGGACGAACTGGGAACCGCCATTCTCTACATCACCCACGACCTGGGTGTGGTGGCGCAGTTGTGCGATCGGGTCATCGTGATGTACGCCGGCAACATGGTGGAATCCGGTGATACCTTTTCCATCTTTGAGGAGGCCAAACACCCTTATACCCAGGCGCTCTTGCTTTCTCATCCCACACACAGCATGCGAGCGGGGCGGCTGAGGACCATCCGCGGGCGGGTTCCCAGCTTGAAGGAGCTCCCTACAGGTTGCAAATTTGCGCCGCGCTGTGACTATGCGCGGGAGAGTTGCCAGGCCGCCGAGCCAGAGCCCGTGATGGTGGATGGGCACCGGGTGCTGTGCCACGCCTACCACCCGGGTTGGGAGGGTGAGGAACCGGTGGCAGCGACCGTGTCTCCCTCCACAGAACAGGAGGTTTCTGGGGCCGGCGAAGCGAGGGGCTTTAGTGAAGAGGTGGTTGTGGAGACCCGGGATCTGCGCACCCATTTCCGCGACCACGTGGCTTTGTTGGGGCAGATTCTGGGCCAGCGCGGCGGGATCGTGCGGGCGGTGGATGGCGTGGACGTCTTGATCCGGCGCGGTGAGACACTGGCCTTGGTTGGAGAGTCGGGGTCGGGCAAGACGACGCTGGGGCGCACTATCTTGCGCCTGGAACCGCCCACCGATGGAGAGATCGTCCTGCAAGGTCAGGACATCACCCATATGCCACAATCACAGCTCAGACCGATGCGCGCGCGTATGGCAATGATCTTCCAGGACCCCACCTCCAGTCTGAGTCCGCGTATGAAGGTCTCTTCTCTGCTGTTGGAGCCGTTCAAGATTCACGGTGTCCCGGTGGAGAGCGAGAACAAGGTGGATGAGCTATTAGAGATGGTAGGGTTATCGGCCGAACAGGCGGACAAGTATCCGCACCAGCTTTCGGGAGGCCAGGCGCGCAGGGTCGGAATCGCCCGAGCTCTGGCGCTGCGTCCGGACATCCTGGTGGCAGACGAGCCCACTTCGGGTCTGGACGTGTCGGTGGCGGCGGGCATCCTGAATTTGCTGAAGGACCTGCGCGAACGGCTGAACCTGACCTACATCGTCATTTCCCACAATCTCAACGTCATCAGTTTCATCGCCGATCGGGTGGCGGTGATGTACCTGGGTAAGATCGTGGAATTAGCCGAGACGCGAGAGTTGTTCGCCCGGCCCAGGCATCCTTACACGGAGGCGCTCATGTCCGCCATCCCGGTGCCGGATCCCCGGTTGCGCGGAAAAAGGGAACGCATCATCTTGAGCGGAGAGATCCCCAGCCCCCGTAATCCGCCGTCGGGCTGTCCTTTCCACCCGCGCTGTCGTTACGCCGGGGAGCGATGTTCCAAAGAGGTCCCGCTGTTGAGGGCCATGAACGGTGAAAAGCACCTGTCGGCGTGTCATTTCCCGGAGCACGTCCAAGCAGGATTGCTCTTGAGAACCTAAGGATCTGTTCATAAACAACTTCCGGGTTTTGGAACTAGCAAAAGTCGCCCTTCGATAAGCTCAGGATGACTTTTGCGGCCCTGTAGCCCGAAGACCCGCTCGAAATCATCCTTTGACAAGCTCAGGATGATTTCTCGCTGGACATCAAACCGGGAACTTATTCCTTTACGACTCCCAAGGAGGAGAAAAATGTCAGATATTCTACATCAAATCACCACGAACTTGTACGAGGGTAAAGACGATCAGGTCGCCCAACTGATTGAGAAAGGGCTGGAAAACGGCATGTCGCCTGGCGAGTTGCTTCAGGACGGGCTCATCGCCGGCATGGACCAGGTGGGCAAGGACTTTAAGGCGGGCGATCTCTTTGTACCCGAAGTGCTCATCGCGGCGCGGGCCATGCAGGCCGGGATGAGCATCCTTCGACCGCTTCTCGCCGAGAGCGACACCCCAAGCGCGGGTAAGTACCTGATCGGCACGGTGAAGGGCGATCTGCACGACATCGGCAAGAACCTGGTCAAGATGATGCTGGAAGGGGCCGGCTTTGAGACCGTTGACCTGGGCACCGATGTCAAGCCGGAGGCATTTGTGGCCGCCGTGCAGGAGCATCAACCGCAGCTCCTGGGCATGTCGGCGCTGCTGACCACGACCATGCCGGGGATGAAAGCGACCATTGAGGCGTTGGAGGAGGCGGGGCTGCGCGACACGGTCAAGATCATGGTCGGCGGCGCGCCGGTGACGGCAGCCTTCGCTGAGCAGATCGGAGCCGATGCCTACGCGCCCGACGCGGCCAGCGCCATGGACAGAGCGCGAGAGCTACTTGCATAGGTCCCACATGGTTTTGGAGATCGTTGAATGACAAACTCTGTCAAGACCCAGGTTCGACCAAGCTACCGGTTGCTGACTGAAGAGCAGATCCAGGAGATTCACCGCGCCAGTCTGGAGATCTTGGAGACGATCGGGAGGCGGGGGTCGTGATCGTGATAGAGCATTGCTTGGCCATTGCGGAGGAGGGCATCGGGATCAGGATCGAAGACGGGGTTCTCATCACCGAGGATGGGCACGAGATGATGCCGGGGCCCCCCAAGGAGATCGACGAGGTCGAGGCGCTTTGCCGCAGGGAAGGATGAAGGAAATGTCTGAAGAAAAAGTGAATTTGCTCATACGGGCCAAGATGTTGATCGATGGGTCAGGGGCGGAGCCTGTTTCACCGGGGTTGGTTGCCATAGCGGACAAGCGCATCGTCTATGTGGGATCGGGGACGGAGGCGCCTGATTTCCCCGGAGCGCACACGATAGACCTGCCCGAGGCCTGTGTACTACCCGGGCTAATTGATATGCACGTCCATCCCACCTACTACTGGGAGGAGCGTGATTCCGCTCCCTACACATACGATCCCGAACAATCGCTGGTTTACTCGCCGGTTTCCATCGCCCTATTGGCAGCGGCGAATCTGCGCGTTCTGTTGATGTCGGGCGTGACCACGGCGCGCGACACTGCCGCGGTTGACGGGATCATGTTCGATGTCAAGCGTGCCATTCGAAAGGGCCACGTGTTGGGGCCCAAGGTGTACGTGGCAGGGCGCTTGATCGTGCCCACGGCGGGTCACTGCCATTATCTGCCCGGCCTGGCCAATCAGGCGGATGGTCCGTATGGTTTTCGCCGGGCGGTGCGCGAGGAGGTGCGCGCGGGGGCCGACTTTATCAAGATCGCCAATAATGGCGCTGACTTGACGCAAGAGGAGCTGAATGCCGCGGTGGATGAGGCCCACCGGCTGGGGAAAAAGGTGGCCTGTCACACTGGCAAACCCCCCGCGCAGCGTTTGGCCATTGAGGCCGGCGCCGACACCTTCGAGCACGGCACCCCCACGTCGGAGGAGATTGACCTCGCCATAGAAAAGGGTGTCACATGGACACCCACGCTCAACATGTCCGAGGATTGGATAAGAGGGTGTGATCGACGCCGCCAGCACAGCGATCCAGAGATCGCGCGGCAAGCGGAAAAAGAGTACCCGGAGTCAATGGAATTCATGGAGCGCAAGAGGGCGTCGATGGCCTATGCCGTTGAGACCGGACTGAAGCTAGCTGCTGGGACGGACAGCTTTAGTGCGACTGTCCCCTTTGACTCTTTGGCCGACGAAATCCGCCGCCTGGTCGAGTACGGCTGCACCCCCATGCAGGCGCTGCAGGCGGCGACCGCCTGGCCGGCCGAGGCGATGGGCTGGGAGGAGATCGGCACCCTGGAGGCCGGCAAGCTCGCCGACGTAATCGCGGTAGCCGGTGATCCTTTGACGGACATCGGCATGATGGACGAGGTAGTGCTGGTGGTGCGAGAAGGTGAAGTGGTCAAATAATGCGGGGGCTTTTGCTCTCTGTCTGAAGTTCCGGCGATCGTCTCAAGGTGTCAGCAGATAGGAAGGGCATGTCAGCATAGCATACCGCAACCGTCTCGCTCTGGCCTTCTAACAGCGGCCGGGCCTGGAGGAGAGCGTGCCCTGTGCCCAACTGTTCTTCCTGCTCCACATAGATGACCTGATCGCCCACCGCCCGATGCACTTGACCCGCGCCGTTGCCCACCACCAGCAGCGGCTTCTCCGAAGTGAGCTCGGCCGCCATCTCTACGGCGTATTGGACCATAGGTTTGCCAGCCAGAGGGTGCAGCACCTTCGGCAGCTCTGATTTCATGCGCTTGCTCTGGCCGGCGGCCAGGATGACGATTGATAATTTGCTCATATCTCAGCCTTCCCTCTGCATTCACGGGGAAAGTCAAGCTGTAGCGCGCCCAGGTTGATAATCGCACCGGTGCGCAAGAGGAAATCCATCCCTAGAATGCCATTGATGTCAAAAGCAACATCTATCCCACCCACCTCAATCTCAAATTGCTCGACAGCCCGTGGCCCGACTTGTAAATAGTCCACGCGGCGGGAGAAGACGACCTCCGCTCCTCCAACGCCGCGGACAACGTGCAAAACATCGTGGAACTCCGGAACAATCCCGATCTGGGCGACGATGTCGGTGGAAAGCATAGTTCTGGCCGATCCAGTATCAACCACCATGTCCAGCACTTCGACTTCTCGACCCTGGTACACCACTGTTACGGAGACCAAGATCAGGTCATCACGCAGGGTTAGCCGCATAATTCCTCCGCAACCCCAGCCAGTGTCTTTCTCGAATGTCCAGTTCCTCGCGAGCTGTATGTACAAAGTAGAACTCGCGCAGGGGATGTTGTCGGTGCAGCTCGCGGTACCGCTGGAACGCCTCTGCCCCGTCCTGGCAGATTTCGACCACGGTTATCTGATCCAGTTTCCTGCGATCACCCTCGGTGTGGGCCTCCAGCGCATCTATGATAAGCCACTGATCAGGATATTGCTCGCGAATCTTTGTCCAACGCATGGTAACCTCCTTTTGTGTCCTTCGCTGCTTCAGAGATCGGTTGAAATATTCTATCACATTCCCAACCTACAGACAAATCAGCCCGCCCCCTAACCAGCAACGATCTCACGAGCCATCTCCCTGGCGCGGGCGAAAATGTCACCCTCATCCAGGGTCAAGAGTTCTCGATCCCGCATCACAACCCGACCGTCAATGATGACTGTCCGCACATCGCTGGAATGGGCGGCATAGACCAGGTGCGAGGTGACGTTGTACATCGGCACCATGTGCGGCGCGTCCAGGTTCAGAACGATGATGTCCCCCCGCTTCCCAACCTCCAGCGAGCCCAACCGGTCATCCAACCCCAGCACGCGGGCCGCTTCCAGGGTGGCCATGCTCAGCGCCTGACGGGCGGGAACCACTGTGGGATCGCCAGCTATCATCTTGTGCAGCTTGGCCGCCGTCCCCATCTCGCCAAACATGTTCAGGTCGTTGTTGCTGGCCGCGCCATCGGTGCCCAGCCCAACTTTGACCCCCGCCTCCAGCAGCTTCGGCACCGGAGTGAAGCCAGAGGCCAGCTTCAACTGGCTCTCAGGACAGTGAACCACGCCAGTCTCGTATTGAGCCAGCAGCTCGATGTCCTCGTCGGTCAAGTGCACGGCGTGAATGGCTACGGTAGTGGGCCCCAGGACACCCAGGTCTGCCAGGCGTCCGACGGGCGTGCGTCCATACTTTTCGATGCTCTCCCGCACCTCGCTCCGGGTCTCCGACACGTGGAGCAGGTAGGGCGCGCCGTACTGATCGGCCAGCGCCTTGCCCTGCTGCATCAGCTCCGATGAGGCGGCGTACGGGCTGTGCGGCTGGATCGAGGGAACCACCAGGGAATCATTATCCCACTTGCGCAGCAGATCCTCGCTGTATTTGAGTCCCTCCGCGGGGGTCTTATAGTTGGCATTGGGAAAGTCCACCAGCGCGCCTCCGACGACCACGCGAAGGCCGGCTTCTTTGCACGCTTCGGCGATGTCATCCTCGAAGAAGTACATATCGCAGAACAGAATAGTGCCAGAGCGGATCATCTCCGCCGCCGCGAGCTGAGTGCCCAGGCGCACGAAGTCCGGGCTGAGCCATTTGGCCTCCGCCGGCCAGATGTAGTCATGCAGCCAGGTCTCCAACGGAAGATCGTCGGCGATCCCGCGAAAGAGGGTCATCGGGGCATGGGTGTGTGCATTTAGCAGGCCAGGCATGACCAGCCTGCCGCTGGCGTCAATACGCTCCCGCCCACGATATGCCTGCTCTACCTCCTCGCGCGGCCCCAGGCCGACGATGGCTCCCTCGTCCACAGCCACCGCCCCTGGGTCGTAGATGTTCCAATCCTGGTCGGCGGTCAATACGATACCGCCGACTACCAGTAGATCAACTTCTTGCAAAGCCACTCTTAACCTCCCCATCCTCACGTTTCACGTTTGACGTTTCACGTTTCGCGTTCAAACCAGCACTTTCAGCGCCCGTGGGATCACCTGAAACGTCGCTGGTGCTTCGCCGACCAACTCCCCCTCGGCCTGGAGGAACATGCGCTCCTGAGCTTCGACGTGGATCTCTTTGGCGGAGAAATGACTCACCTTGGGGTGAGTCAGGTGCGTGCCCTTGTAGAGCCGAGGCAGGTTCACCACAACCTCTAGCTTGTTCAGGTTGCCCAGGATGACCACGTTGAACAGGCCATCGTCGAGCGAGGCGCCAGGCGCGATGAACATGCCCCCGCCGAAGTAGCGCCCATTGCAGACAATGACCGAATTGACCCGCCCCCTCGCGTGCTGGCCGTCGAAGGAAAACTCTACGTTCTTGTTCCGATAAGTCACCAACCCAATGAGGAGACACGCCAGGTAAGTGATAGTGCCCCCCAGAATTTTGGGGAAGCGGTTCACCAGGTCGGCCACCTCGCCGTCGAAGCCCAGGCCAGCCGCGTTGATGAAATAACGCTCCACTTCTCGCCCTTCGCGGAGGCAGGTTATTCTTCCCAGATCTATGGGTCGGGACTCGAGGCGCAGAAGTCGGCGGCAAGCCTCCATGTGATCGCGAGGAATGTCCAGCACGCGCGCGAAGTCCGCTCCTGTCCCGCAGGAGATAATGCCCAGGGCAACCTCTGGGTCAACAGACCCCTGCTCCACCAGGCCGTTGATCACCTCGTTGACAGTGCCGTCCCCGCCCACGGCCACGATGGTTCGATAGCCGTCGTCGAGGGCCTGCCGAGCCAATTGGGTAGCGTGTCCGGGCTCCTCAGTGAGAACGGCGTCGAACCTGGCTCCCTCAGCCTGTAGAAAGTCGCGTATGCGCGGCCAGTTCTTGCCCACAGCGCCATTGGCCGCCGCCGGGTTTACGATCAGCTTCATTTCCCCTCCCCCCAACTATCGCTGGAAGAGATTGAGGGCTCTCATAGCCAGGCCGATGTTGCCTTTGACCTTGAGCCTGCCCCTCATAAAGGCCCCCATGGCGTCGAGTTCCCCCTTGACCAGAGCCACGTAATCGGCGGCCGCCAGGCTTATGGTGGCATCGGGCTCAGCGGCAACCCCTTCCCGGACCTGGCATTGCTGGTCGGCGATCTCCAACACCCAGTTGCCGCCCCCTTCGCCAGTCAGCTCGAACTGATAGGTGGCCTTGAGGCCCTTGGCCCTCTCAGGCACAAAGGCGCTGGGCATGGCCTCGATGATCTCTTTGGCTGTATCAGGTATCGGCATTGTTCACCTCCTCAAGTTAGTCAGTGAGGCAACGAGTAACGAGTAATCCACTCATTGACCCGTTGCCCACCGTTGCGGAGAAGTATAGCACGTATATGCCATTTGTCAACCTCACGCATTCATTCATGTAAAATGTTACCGGAGTGGTATAATTCCCTCAAATGATAATGTTACCGGAGGGAAAAATGTCCAACGAAGACAAAATGAATATCG